>FRDC01002625.1_pt1 | contig 49973 bp, 45 predicted proteins | sample 1106171 | NCBI WGS metagenome assembly FRDC01 (sample SAMEA3930566, study PRJEB13176) | freshwater metagenome | biome: Drinking water system; feature: drinking water; material: water | place: Singapore | collected 2014-12-20 | reverse complement strand
TGTGGAAATAGGCGGTGTCCTTGTCGTTGGGGAACATCGGGTTCAAATCACCGCCGCCGCCGAACCAGAGTCGAGAATAGTCACCAGTCACCAGTCTCCGGTCTCCAGTAGTGAATTCCTCGCGGCGCGCAGTATTCTGGCGACTGGCGACTGGCGACTGGCGACTATCTCCTACAATAATCATGCGCGTGTTGAAATGGGCGGCAGGCACGAGTGGAGAGCGCATATGTGCCACCAGCGAAATGCCTGAAGCCCAAAAGCGTGGGTCTTCCGCAGCGCCTGGGATTTCGTTGCGGAACTGTTCTGAAAATTCGCCTTCAACGGTGGAGATATTCACGCCGACTTTCTCGAACACGCGTCCTTTCATGATCGCGATTTCGCCGCCACCGCCCTGCTCGCGATGCCAGGGAGTGCGGGTGAATGTAGTTGAAGCGGTTGCGCATGGCGCATCGCGCTCCCCCCTTTTTATCCCCCCCGCACGCGGGGGGGAAAGAGGGGGGGAATATTCCGCCTCAATCTTCTCGAACTCTGCGCAGATATCATCGCGCAATGTACGAAACCACCCGGCAGCGGTGGTTTTTTTGTCTTCTATCGTCATTGCGCCCATAGGGATGCTTCGTAACGCGGCTTGACGTGTCATGCAAATCTCCATTCTTGTTGCCTTACGGCTTCGGCCACCACCATACCCGCCGCCATCGCCATATTGAGTGAGCGTAGGCGCGGCCGCATCGGGATGGTGATTACAGAGTCCATGTGCGTGTAATATTCCCGCGGCGTGCCTGCCGACTCGCTGCCGAGCAGCACATAATCGCTGCGCTCATAGGCAATGTCGGTATAGCGCGCCGCACCGTCCGTTTCGAGTAGCAGCAAACGCCCGGGGTGGTCTTGATGATAATCAAGAAATGCCCGCCAGCTTTCATGACGTTGTAGTTTTGCCTGCTCGATATAGTCCATACCCGAGCGTTTTAGTTTGGTATGATTGAAAGGAAATCCGCACGGTTCAACGACGTGCACCGTGCAGCCCAAGCAGGCCGAAAGCCGCAACGTTGCGCCGAGATTCTGCGGAATATCCGGCTCGATGAGAACAAGGTTGATCACGGCGCTGATGATGGCGCATTGCATGCTGCGTGCAAGGCTATTCTGCCCGTAGCTGGCAATAATGTTACGTTGCTGCGGATCCGCGGATCATCAATCCTCTGATGATCCACTCTACTTGACACCTTCTTCGCCTGCAGGTAGCGAAGCAAAAACACCTCGCCCGTAAGAGTGCATCCATGAGCGCAGAAAAAAAATCTCCGGTTGCCGACGAAACCCGTCGCGATTTTCTTGTTCTCACCGCGCAAGCGATGGGAGCGGTGGGAGCTGCGGCAGTCGCCTGGCCGTTCGTGCAGAGCATGAACCCTTCGGCGGACGTATTGGCCATGGCCTCAACGGAAGTCGATCTTTCCCATATCGCCGAAGGTCAGGAAATTAAAGTGATGTGGCGCGGCAAGCCGGTCTTTGTCCGCCACCGTACTGCTGAGAACATCAAGGAAGCGCAAACGGTGAATCTCGCTGAGCTGCGCGACCCGCAAACGGATGCGGCGCGCGTGCAAAAAGGCAAAGAGCAATGGCTGGTGATGATTGGTGTGTGCACGCATCTTGGCTGTGTGCCGCTGGGTAATGTGGCGGGTGATTTTAAAGGCTGGTTCTGCCCGTGCCATGGCTCGCACTACGATGCTTCCGGGCGGATTCGTAAAGGCCCCGCCCCGCATAACCTGGCGGTCCCGCCTTACAGTTTTGTTTCCGATACGCTTATCAGAATTGGGTAATTGCTTATGGCTCACGGTCCTAAAGAACAAAAACCCGGCGTGATCGGCTGGCTCGATTACCGCCTGCCTATTTTCTCCACCCTCAATGAGGCGCTGGTTGTGTATCCTGCGCCGCGGAACCTCAATTATTTATGGAATCTTGGCTCGATCGCCGGGATCATGCTCGTCAGCCAGATTTTAACCGGCCTTTTCCTTGCCATGCATTATGCCGCGCACACCTCGCTCGCCTTTGACTCGGTGGAGCATATCATGCGCAACGTGAATTACGGCTGGCTGATCCGCTATATGCACGCGGTCGGTGCGTCGATGTTCTTTATTGCCGTGTATATCCATATTTTTCGCGGGCTTTACTACGGATCTTTCAAGCCGCCGCGCGAAGTGCTGTGGTGGCTGGGTGTCGTGATTCTGCTGCTGATGATGGCGACCGCCTTCATGGGCTACGTGCTGCCGTGGGGACAAATGAGCTTCTGGGGTGCAACGGTCATCACCAATTTATTCTCGGCTTTTCCCTTGGTGGGTGAGCCGATTGTGACCTGGCTCTGGGGCGGTTTCTCGGTCGATAACCCGACATTGAACCGCTTCTTTGCTATTCACTTTGTGCTGCCGTTTGTGATTGTGGGTGTGGTGATTCTTCATATCATCGCTCTGCATGCCCACGGCTCGAACAACCCCACGGGGATCGATGCCAAAGGCCCGCAGGATAAAATCCCCTTCCATCCCTATTACACCATTAAGGACTTTTTCGGCTTTGGCGCTTTCTTCCTGTTCTTTGCCGCATTTGTGTTTTTCGCGCCGAATTATCTTGGGCATCCCGATAATTATATCCCCGCCGATCCGCTCGTGACACCGGCGCATATTGTGCCCGAATGGTACTTCCTGCCGTTCTATGCCATTCTGCGGGCCTTCGTGTTTAACATCCCGATGTGGGTTCCTGGCCTGCTGTTGGTCGCTTTTGCGGTGAAACTGCGTTACCTTGGCTTCAGCCGCGCGCTCGCCCGCCGTTTGCCGGTGGTGGGCGAGGGCATCATCGCCCTCCTGCCTAAAAAGCCGATGTGCCTGGCGTGGTTTTCCATCGCGATTACCTTAGGAATATTCCTCGTTGCTGCAGGCATGCTGGGCGCTTCGATCCCGTCGAAACTCCTTGGCGTGCTTGCCATGTTCGGCTCAATCATCGTACTGTTTTTCATCCCCTGGCTTGATACTTCGCCCGTGCGCAGCTGCAATTACCGCCCGCGCATGCAAATCTTCTTCTGGATCTTTGCGGTAAATGCGGTGGTGCTTGGCTGGCTAGGTTCGCAGCCCGCCGAAGGTATTCTGCCCTTTATCGCCCTTGGCTGCACCGCCTATTATTTTGGCTATTTTCTGCTGATCATGCCGATTCTGGGCAAGATCGAAAAAACCAAGCCGCTGCCGGCCTCGATCCATGTTGCGGTCACGAAGCGCTAGGAGATGATGATGAAACGCACCCTGATCGCTGCTTCATTGATGCTCGCTGCTATGCCGGCCTATGCGGCTGGCGGCCACGCGGAACTAAAGCAGGTCGACTGGGCATTTGACGGCCCGTTTGGCCGCTTTGATAAGCCTGCCATTCAACGCGGTTTTCAGGTGTATAAGGAGGTATGTTCCAATTGTCATAGCATGCGCCTTGTACCGTTCCGCAAACTCACGGAAATAGGTTTCTCCGAAGCGGAAGTAAAGTCGCTTGCCGCTGGGTATAGCATCAAGGATGGCCCAAATGATGACGGCGATATGTTCGACCGTCCGGGCCGCCCGTCGGATAAATTCCCGTCGCCTTACGCCAATGAGAAAGCGGCGCGCGCGGCGAACCAAGGCGCCCTGCCGCCAGATATGAGCCTGCTCTACAAAGCGCGGGAAAATGGTGCGAATTATATTTATTCCATCGTCACCGGATACGGCGATGCACCGCACGGCATAACGGTTCCGGAAGGTTCGCATTACAACCCTTATTTCCCGGGCGGCATTATTAAAATGGCGCAGCCCTGTAAGGATCAGACCGTCACCTACCAGGACGGTACGACCGCCACCCTCGACCAAGAGGCGCGCGATGTGGTGAATTTCCTGCAATGGGCGGCGGAGCCTGAAATGGAAGCGCGCAAGCGCATGGGCATTAAGGTCATGCTGTTCCTTGGCGTGATGACGGTGCTGTTCTACCTTGCGAAAAAACGCATTTGGAGTAAGCTCGACTAGCAAAAGCGCTGGAGAGTGAATATGCAGTTCCGCTGGTTTTTTCCGCTTCTTTTTCTTGCCGCTGCGCCGGTAGTGGCGCAGGAATCGCCCTTGGTGGAGCAGGCCAAAACCAGCGTGCGCGCTATTCTTCAAAACGGCGATAAGGCCCGCTTCGAGCAGGTGGTCATTCGGGTCGACGGGCAAGGCCGCGAATATGTCTGCGGCCGGGTGGACAGACCCAATCAGGAAGGCAACTACGCCAACCAGCGCTATTTCGTGGTGAAGGATGATGCGCCTCGCCTCATGCCTGCGGAGTTGTGGCAGGAAACCTGGAAAGAAGAGTGCGGTGAATTTCCCGACGAGGTAAAACCACTAAGCGAAGAAGAGCTGCGCAACGAGCGTATAAAACGTATGCAGATTGTGCCCTCTTCGGTGGTTGAGGAATAATCCTGGCCGAGCACGTGCAGTTTTTCTTCCACGCGATTCTTCTTGGTATTCTGGAAGGCATTACCGAGTTTCTGCCGATATCATCGACCGGCCATTTGATCCTTGCGACCCAGTGGCTCGATAGCGGTGTGCCGGGCAACGTGTTCGAGATCGTCATCCAGTTCGGAGCGATTCTTGCCATTTGTTCCCTCTATCGCGAGAAATTCACACGCGTAGTGTGTAGCCTGCCGCGCGATAAAACATCGCAGCATTTTGTGACGGCCATCGTTCTTGCGTTTCTGCCTGCCATGGTGATTGGCGCCTTCGCCCATGACGTCATTAAATCCGTTTTGTTTAGCCCTACGGTTGTGGCAACTGCGCTGATTATCGGCGGCATCGCCATTCTGCTCGTAGAGCGGGTTAAACCCGCCCCTACGTTAGAAGAAGCCGATGCGGTTCCCTTGCGCACAGCGTTGATGATCGGTCTGTTTCAGTGCGTGGCGATGATTCCGGGTGTTTCGCGTGCGGGAGCAACCATCATGGGCGCGCTATTATGTGGACTTTCGCGCAAAGCCGCGGCAGAATTTTCGTTCTTTTTAGCCGTGCCCACCATGTTTGCCGCAGCAAGTTACGATCTTTACAAAAATTACCATCTTCTTACCACGCATGACGCAGGCATCATTGCGGTTGGGTTTATCGCCGCCTTTATTGCAGCGCGGCTGGTGGTAGCGTGGCTATTACGCTTTGTTTCACGCCACGGGTTCCAGCCTTTTGCTTATTACCGTATTGCGCTTGGCGTGCTTATGCTTTGGGTGTTCGCTTAAGTGCCCGGCGAAGGCTTTGGGTATCGTAAGCGCGTAACACGATGATCGCAGTGCCATAGACTGCCATACCGCCTGCCACCACCGCCAGCAGTACACCGGTGCGCGCAAGCATATGGCCTTCGTAGTACGCAGCTAGCTCACCATTGCTGACTAGTAACGCCGCCGTCATCGCGCCGGAGGCAAGAAGCATTTTTCCTATGCGCAATTTCAATGATTTATCCGGCTCGAAGAGGCCGCGTTTATGTAGAATAACTCCCATCAGCAGGAGGTTAAGCCAGCTTGCAACAGACGTTGCAATCGCCATGCCCACCTGAGCATAAAACCGGCTGAGAATAAGGTTGAGCACCAGATTCACCAGCACACAGATCAGGGCAATTTTGAGTGGAGTTTTGGTGTCTTTGCTAGCAAAAAACCCAGGCGCAAATACCTTGACCGCAAGAAACGCCGGAAGCCCGATGCCAAAGGCCATTAATGTGGGCACAACTTCGCTAAGATCCTCAGAAGTAAAAGCGCCATGGAAATAAAGTACACGGATAATCGGCTCGGCGATCGCGATACATGCCGCGGTTGCGGGCAAGCCAAACAACAGCACCAGTTCGAGCGCGCGGTTCATGCTTTTTTGCACAGCCTTTTTATCTTTGGCCTCGATCTGGCGCGATAGCATGGGCAGCAGCGCTGTGCCGACAGCCACACCGATAATCCCGATGGGAAGCTCAGTAATACGGTCGGCATAGTATAGATAAGAGACTGCTTCGGGAATGGTGCTGGCGATAATCACATCAATGAGGAGATTGAGCTGCTGCACGCCCGAGCCTAAGGCTGCAGGCGCCATCAGCAGCAGCATTTTCTTCACGTTCTGGGTCAGGGCCGGGCGCATGAGGCGCGGCATCATGTTACCCTGTAAGCAAATGGCGACGAGCCACACTAACTGTACCCAGCCCGCAATAAAGACCGACCAGGCCAGCGCATGCGCCGGAGTATCCGTGTAGGTGCGCAGCCACAGCATGCCGCCGATCATGCAGAGATTAAGCAAAATCGGGCTGGCGGCTGGAGCTGCGAACTTGCCGAAAGAATTTAAAATACCACCGAGCAATGAAACCAGCGAGATAAACAAAATATAAGGAAAAGTGATTTGCGAAAGCGCTACGGTGAGGGTGAATTTTTCCGGGTCATCGGTAAAGCCGGGGGCAAAAATGGGAGTGATCCACGGCATCAGGAGAATGAAAACAGCATTGAGTGCGAGCAGCACCAGCAGCAGGATGCTCATTATATCGCTAGCGAAACGAAGCGCGGCCTCCCTGCCTCCTGACGCCAGCAAGCTTGAAAAACTGGGGACAAAGGCCGCGTTCAGCGCGCCTTCGGCAAAAATCCTGCGGAAAAAGTTGGGAAGTTTGAAGGCGACAAAGAACGCATCCGACAGCCAGCTCGCGCCAATCAGATTGGCCATCAGCACGTCGCGCACGAATCCCGAGATGCGCGAGAGCAGCGTGAAGAATCCGATAACAGCTGTGGATTTGACTAGCGACATAGCGATTGTATTCTGAGGCCGCATCATACAAACCTTCGGGTACGAGTCATGGAAATAATGCGTTATCCTGCGCGGCAGACGGCGCGCGCGCCTGCGTCTGTTGCCATCGGCAATTTCGACGGGTTACACCGTGGTCACCGCGCTGTCATAGAAGCGATGCAGTCGATCGCCCGTGCGGAGGGGCTTTTACCCACCGTCCTCACGTTCGAGCCGCACCCGCGGCTTTTCTTTGCGCCGCATACGCCCGCTTTCCGCCTCGAGCCGGTAGCGATGAAACTGCGCCATCTCAAGGAAGCAGGCGTTGCCGCGGTGGCGTTGCCGCGGTTTGATGCGTGCTTTGCCGCGCTTACCGCGCAGCAATTCCTCGATGAGGTGCTCAAGACCACATTGAATGCCAAGGCAGTGATTACGGGCGAGAATTTTGCTTTTGGTGCAAAGCGTTCCGGCACGAGTGCACTTTTGCGCGAGTGGGGCGTACGCGAAGGCATTGCCGTTGAAACCTTGGCGCCTGTAGCGCTTGCGGACGGCACGGTGGTCTCCTCCACCGCGATCCGCGACGCGCTCACGCGCGGCGACATGCCACGCGCGGCACTGCTCTTGGGGCGGCCTTACACCCTGCGCGGTATGGTGGTTCATGGCGACAAGCGTGGTGCATCGCTCGGATTTCCAACGGCCAATATCGCCATGCCATCGCGGATTAAACTACCTGCCTACGGTGTCTATGCGGTCTACGCGACATTGCATGGTAAGCGTTATGATGCAGTGGCGAATCTTGGTGTGAAGCCCACTATAAACGCATCGCACGCGCCGATGCTTGAGGTGCATATCCTCGAGACGGTGGGTTCGTTCTACGGGCAGAAATTGCAGGTGGAGTTTGTTGCCCAGCTGCGCCCTGAGAAACGTTTCGATTCGCTTGCCGCACTCACCGCGCAAATCGCCCGCGATTGCATTGCCGCCAAAGCTGCCCTAGAGCTAGGGCGGTGAAACGTTTTTATAGCATAGCACTTAGCGTTCTTCTTGCCGACCAGCTTGTGAAATGGCTGATGCTGTATGAGGTGGGCATTGCTGCTCGTCCGCCGATTATAATTACCTCGTTTTTCCGCCTTGTCATGGTGTGGAACGAAGGTATCAGCTTCGGCATGCTGCAAACGGGCACGGCCTATATGCCTTTCGCATTGATCGCGCTCGCCCTTGCTATATGCACCTGGCTTTTTCTGCTGGCGCGCAAAAGTGGCAATTGCTTCGAGCATAGCGCCTATGGGTTGATTGTCGGCGGCGCGCTGGGCAATGTGATCGATCGGATCCGCTTCGGTGCGGTTGCTGATTTTTTCTACTTTCATATCGGCGATCTCGGCTGGCCGGCCTTTAACATTGCCGATGCAGCAATTTGCCTTGGCGTTGCGGGCTTGTGTTTGGTCATGATCCGGCCTAAATAAGGCCCATGCAAACCACCCGTTTACTCTGGCTGCTGCCGCTTTTGATACTCGCCGCTTGCTCCAACAGCGATGTGCGCGACACACTTGGCATCAATAAAGCAGCGCCCGATGAGTTTGTCGTGGTCTCGCGTCCGCCGCTTTCGTTACCACCGGAATTTGATTTGCGGCCGCCACGTCCGGGTGAGGCGCCGCGCGTGCCTTCGGCGGAGGACCAGGCTCGAAAAGCCCTGCTCGGTGCGGATAGCACTGTCACGACTACACCCGAAACTGCGGTGAGCAGTGTGACAAGTGGTGAAGCGCCTTCCAGTGCCGCATCGAACTTCCTGCGCCGCGCGGGGGCGGATGCGGCGGATAACGCCATCCGCGATAAATTAAGCGTGGATGTGGTCACGCCCATTGAAAATAAAAAAGCCGATTCGCTCTATGAAGAAATTGTAGGTTCGAAGAAGGAAGATCCGGTAGTGGATCCGAAAAAAGAAACAGAGCGATTAATCGAAAATAAAAAAGCAGGAAAACCCGTTACCGAAGGTGAAGTGCCGGTTCAGGAAAAGAAACCTTCGGTGATCGACACGATTTTTTAGCACGAAAGCATCGGCATGAAGCGCAAGCACTTGTGGCTCTGGGTCGGACTGCTCACGATGCTTATTGCGCTGTGGTTTTTCTCCCGCGATGGGTTTGTAAGCTCCGTTGTACACGATCCAGCCCAGGCAGTCCCGGTGGAGCGCTTCACGTTGACCAACGGGCTTGAGGTTGTGGTGATGCCCAATGCGCGGGTGAAGGCGGTTGCGCACTTGTTGCTTGTGCGCGCCGGTGCGGCGGATGACCCGGAAGGCAAAACCGGCCTTGCCCATTACCTTGAGCATTTGATGTTTACCGGAACTAAAGAACATCCCGAAGGTGCGTATGAGAAATTCGTATTGGCCGCGGGCGGCGAGCAAAATGCCTACACGACACGCGATTACACCGGCTATTACACGCTTATCGCCAGCGACAAACTTGCCGATATTATGGCGCTTGAGGTGGATCGTTTAAAAAACCTCACGCTGGATCCCAAGCGCGTCGCGCGCGAGCTGCATGTTATCACCGAGGAGCGGCAATCGCGGGTCGATACAAACCCCTCGGCATTGTTTCTTGAGCAGCTGCAAGCGCTCAGCTTTTTAAATCACCCGTACCGCAAGCCTACGATCGGCTGGCCTGAGGATATGGCAAAACTCACCGCGGCGAATGCAACGGAGTATTTTAACTCCCATTATGTGCCATCGAACATGCTGCTTGTTGTCGCGGGTGAGGTCACTGCGCGCGAGGTCAAGCGCCTGGCCGAAAAAACCTACGGCACATTGAGCACCGCGCGCGCGCCACAACGGATGTGGGCACAAGAGCCTAACCATCTGCTTGCGGCAACGGCGAGCATGGCGGATGCGCGAGTGAACGAGCGGCGCTTGTTCCGTCAGTACTGCGCACCGAGTGTGGGCAATGCTTCGGCCGAGCAGGTGTCGGCACATTCGGTGCTTGCCTATTACCTGGGTGGTGGTGAGGCAAGCTTCCTGCGCCGACGCCTGGTGCTCGAGCAGCAGCTTGCAAGCGCCGTAGATGTAGATTACGACGCGCTCGCACGCGGTCCGGCACTGCTGCGTATTACCGCAACGCCACGGCCTTCGGTAACGCTGCCGCAATTAAAGCTCGCCCTCGATGCCGCGCTGGATGAAGTACGCCATACACCTCCCTCTGCAGAAGATCTAAACCGCGCTAAAACCAACCTGAAAGCAAGTGTGCTTTTCGCGCAGGATGGGCTGTTGCCGCTGGCGCAGCTGATGGGCGATATTTACATGAGCGGCGCGGATGAAACATATTTTTACGCTTGGCCTAAACACGTAGAAGCAGTGAGCGCTGAAGCCGTACGTGCGGCGGCGGAGGCGACATTAAAGCCGCAAGAGCGGATCACAGGCTATCTCTTGCCACAGGCGGAGCAGGCGGAGGATACGAATGCGCAGTAAACTCCTCTGCATTAGCGCCTTGCTTTTTGCGCTGCCTGTTGCAGCACAAGAGGTGCGAACCGTCGCTATTAGCAAGGGCGTAGAGGCGTGGGCTATCACCCAACCTTCCGTGCCGATGGTGGATGTAAAACTTGCCATTGAAGGTGCGGGCTCGGCGGGCGATCCTGCCGGCAAGGAGGGCCGCGCGCGCTTTGCCGCGCTCATGCTCAGTGAGGGTGCGGGCGAGTTATCTTCGCTTGCTTTCAAGCAGGCGCTGGAGGACCATGCGATCACACTTCAGTTTGATGCGGAGAAAGACCGGCTTGTGGTGCATATCCGCGCGCTGCGCGAGCACGCGGAAAAGGCCGGGGAACTGCTCGCGCTCGCGCTTTCAAGCCCGCGGCTTGATGCGGCGGACGCCGCGCGCATTAAAAATGTCATGCAAAGTCGTCGCGCGTTGCTTGAAGAGGATCCCGATTATCTTGCCGCGCGGGCGCTGGAAGCAACGGGCTTTGCCGGCCATGCCTACGCGAGAGAGGCGGAGGGGACTGCAAGCTCCATCGCCGCACTCGGTGTTGCTGATGTGAAGGAGTATCTTGCAACGCAGCTCACACGCGCGCAACTTACCATTGTTGCCGCAGGAGATGTGAACAATACGCTCTTAACCGCGATGCTTGCGCCCGTTGTGAATGCATTGCCGGAAGGTAAAACGCTCGCGCCAACGCCTATGGTGACGATGCAGAAAGCAGGCGAAGATATAAGCGTGCCGCGCGATTTATCCCAGCGCACGGTTCATTTTATGGCGCCTGCAATTTCGCGCGCGGATCCTAAATTCTACGCATTCTATCTCTTGAACCACGCGCTCGGCGGGCATGGGCTTACCTCGCGCCTGGCCGACATATTGCGTCAGCAGCAGGGGCTTGTATACGGGATTGGTACAAAGATCGACATTCTAAACGGCGGCGTGTTTCTGCGCGGCGCATTCGCCAGCCGCAATGAAACGAGCGATCAGGCAGAATCGCTTGTGAAAGCAACGCTTGCGGAAATTGCCGCGCGTGGCCTTTCCGAACGCGAGTGCGAAGCGGCGCGCGCCTATGTACGTGGCTCTTTTCCGCTAGAGATGGATGGAACGGACGCGCTTTCTTCCATGCTGATGAGCATGCGCCGCTATCATCTGGGCAAAGATTATCTTGAAAAGCGCAACGAATATTTCAAGAATGTCTCCTGCGCGACGGTGAATGATTTGGCAAAAGAGCTGCTGGATCCGAAGCGGTTCTTATTTGTAACCGTAGGTCCGCAACCAAAGGAAACACCATGAGCTGGCACTGGCAGAACGATGCGTTATGGAACTCCTGCTCGCCATCCGCCCGCGCCCGGGCAGAAGCGGTCAATACGGCCGCCTTGTTTACCAGGCTTTCCGAGTTGGTGGCCGCGCAGCCGCTTGTCGCCCTGGCGGAGGATGCGGCAGAACTGGCGACCATTCGTAACGAAGCGCAGGATTTACGCCAGGTCTCCGAACGGTTGGTGGTAGTGGGCACGGGCGGCTCAACGCTCGGCGCAAACACGCTGTGCGCACTGGCTGCCGACCCCTCCCGCGTGCGTTTCATTGAAAATTGCGACCCGATGACGCTTTCTGCTTTTTTGCGCCTTGAGAGGGAGACTACCAGCTGGTGCATTATCAGTAAATCGGGTGAAACACTGGAAACGGTGGCGACCGCGCTCGCGCTGATTGAACATTACCGTGGGCTTGAAAAATCCTTAAAGCGCCGCTTATCGGTCGTTACGGCGAATCCTGAATCAAGCCTCGGCCAGCTGGCGCAGCGCCAGGGTTGGCGTATGCTCAATCACCCGCCGGCGCTCGGCGGCCGGTTCTCGGTATTCTCCATCGTCGGCCTGTTGCCCGCTTCGTATGCCGGGCTTGATATTGAAGAGATGACCTCCGCCGCCCACCGCTACATGACCACTTTGCTCGCGGCGCATGATGCGGGCCTTTCTCAGCATGCAGGGTGGATCTACGCCAATATCCAAGAAAAACCCATGCAACTCCTTATGGCCTATGCCGACCGTCTGCGCCCGGCAACGCAATGGTACAAGCAGCTCTGGGCCGAAAGCCTCGGCAAGGATGGCAAAGGCGGAACGCCCGTGACCGCCATCGGCGCGATCGACCAGCATAGCCAGCTGCAGCTTTACCTTGATGGACCACGCGACAAACTTCTTACCCTTTGGCTTCCGGACATGCGCGGTGAAGGTGCGTCGCTGCCCAATGTGGGCATTCCTGGGCTTTCCTACCTTGCAGGCAAACGCATGGGCGAGGTAATGCACGCGACTGCCGAGGCGACTGCTGCAACGCTTGCCAAAGCGGGCGCGCCACTGCGTGTGCTGCGCGGCGCGTTGACGCCGGTGAGTCTTGCCGAATTTCTGGCGCGGCAGATGCTCGAGACGCTTGCCGTTGCAAGCCTGCTTGGTGTTGACCCTTATTCGCAGCCGGCAGTCGAAGAAGGAAAAAAACTTGCGCGCGCCACCCTTGCCGGAGTCGGCGCATGAGTATGATCCGCCGTCTGCCGCCGACATTGGTGAATCAAATTGCTGCGGGTGAGGTGATCGAGCGGCCGGCATCGGTGGTTAAAGAGCTCACTGAAAACGCTATTGATGCGGGCGCAACCGATATTGAGATCACACTTGAAAATGGCGGCACAACGCTCATACGCGTGCGCGATAACGGGCGCGGTATGCGCAAGGACGAGCTGGCGCTGGCGATTGAGCGCCACGCCACCTCAAAGCTACCGGAGGATGATCTTCTCGCTATTCATTACCTCGGATTCCGTGGCGAGGCACTGCCTTCCATCGGCTCGGTGTCGCGCCTATCGCTTGTCAGCCGTGCGCGCGGCGCTGCGGATGCACATGCACTCAACGTCGATGCAGGGATCGTAAGCGACACGCGTCCGGCGGCCTTAAGCGAAGGCACACTCGTTGAGGTGCGGGATTTATTTTACGCGATTCCGGCGCGGCTCAAATTTCTGAAATCACCGCGTACCGAACTTGCCGCCACCACCGACATGATCGAGCGCCTCGCAATGGCGCATCCCGATATCCGTTTCCGTGTGCATCATGAAGGCCGTACCATTCGTGACTTTCCAGCGCTCTCGCAGGATTTTCTGGCAGCGGCGCCGGCGCGACTTGAAAAAATTCTCGGCGCAGGGTTTGCCGCCAATACCGTTCTGGTGGATGCCACGCGCGAATCCTTGCGGCTGACAGGCTTTGCCGGTCTGCCCACCTTTTCGCGCGGCAATGCGCAGGCGCAATATCTTTTTGTCAACCGCCGCCCGGTGCGCGACCGTGTGCTGCTGGGCGTGATCCGCGCGGCGTACCAAGATCTCTTGGCGCGCGACCGTTATCCAGTGGCGGTATTGTTTCTCGATGTGCCGACAAGCGAAGTGGATGTGAATGTGCACCCGGCGAAATCCGAAGTACGATTCCGCGATACTCAGCTGGTGCGCGGCCTCATGCTCGGCGCGTTGAAAGCCGCATTAGGCGAGCATGCGCAGCGTGCGTCCTCTACCATCGCCGAGGCAGCGCTTGCGGCGTTTTCGCCTGCGCCACTGCGCAGCTACAGTGTGATGCAGCGCTCTAACGCCTTAACCTACGCGGCGTACGAACCGGTCCAGAATCTGTGGAAGGGCGCGCCGCTGGCGCCGCAGCATCGCCCGCTGGAACCTCCTCCAGTTGCGGTGGAGGAGAATGCGCCGCTTGGCGCGGCGGTGGCGCAGCTTCACCACACCTATATTGTGGCAGAGACGCAGGAAGGGCTGGTGATTGTTGACCAGCATGCCGCGCATGAGCGATTGATGTATGAGAAATTTAAAAACGCGATGGCTGAACAGGGTGTCGCGCGCCAGGCGCTACTTATTCCCGAAACGGTAGAACTGAGCGATATGCAAGCCGCTCGCCTGATGGCGCGTGCGGGCGAATGGGCCGAGCTTGGTCTCGTGATGGAAATGTTCGGCGATACCACCGTGCTGGTGCGCGAGATTCCCGCCGTGCTTGGGGATACGGACGTCGCGGGCCTGGTGCGCGACCTTGCGGATGATGTGACCCTTTACGAAGAAGGCCTCGCTTTAAAGGACCGGATCGAAGCGGTGCTCTCGCGCATGGCGTGCCATGGCAGTGTGCGCGCCGGCCGTGCGCTGAGCCTTACCGAAATGAACGCGCTGCTGCGGCAAATGGAGAAAACGCCCTTTTCCGGTCAGTGCAACCACGGCAGGCCCACCTATGTAGCGCTTAAACGCAGCGATATCGAAAAGCTTTTTGGCCGGCGGTAAATAGTGTAGGTACGTTTCATGCAGCTCCTCTACATCCTCGTGTTGTTAACTTCGGCGGTCATGGTCACCGCCGGGCTTTTACGTGTACAACATCAGCTGGCGCCGGTGTTCGGCAAAGACCGTTATGTCATCGGCGCAGTTGTCAGTTTGCCGATGCTTGCATTTCTGACAATTGTCGCCACACCCGCACCCGTCGTGCTCGCCGCACTTTTACTCGCCCTGCTTGGCATGTGGGACGAGTATCGCGGCATCAGCCGTGAGCTTGGGCTTGTGCTCACGCTTGCTGCTGCCTCGATCGCACTTATGGGACTTCCAACGCCTAGTGTAACAGCGATTCCTGCGCCGCTACTTCTACTTACGCTATGGCTGTGCTGGTGGGGCTTGATTCTGCTTGCAGAAAAACTACCACGCACGCCCGGCACGTGCACATCGCTCACGGCGCTTGCGTTATTGCCTTTACTGATTGGCATTGTGATAGGGGATGTGCCGCGCCATCTCGCCCTTGATTGTGCGATGGTCGGCGGTGTGCTGCTCGGCATGCTGCTTGGCTTGCGTAAAGAAGGGCGGCTGGCGGTGAGTTTCGCCCTGCCGCTGCTTTTATTTATAGGCTATGCGATGGCGCGCGCGCTCATTACCGGTGCGTGGCCCTTTGCACTTACGAGCGCTGCGATCCTTATAATCGGCCTCTTTCTGCCGCGCGCGCGTGCGGCTCAACCGGGTGTTGTAGAGGCACATTAGGCTTGCGCCTGAAGCGCTTACCCCCTATAGCCACCGCCATGACAGAGGACATCCCCATCCGCCGCGCACTGCTTTCGGTTTCGGACAAAGCGGGCCTTGCCCAGTTCGCCGGGTTTCTTGAGGAAAAAGGCATCGAGCTGGTCTCGACCGGCGGCACGTCACAAATGCTGAAGCAGAACGGCTTGAAGGTACACGATGTATCGGAGTTAACCGGCTTTCCTGAAATTATGGAAGGGCGGGTGAAGACCTTGCATCCCAAAGTGCATGGCGGTCTGCTTGCCAGAAGGCCAAGCAAAGAGCATCTGTCGCAAGCCAAGGAATACGGCATCGAGATGATCGATCTTTTGGTGGTCAATCTTTACCCGTTTGAATCGACCTTAAGCAAAAGCTCGGACTACGATACGCTCGTGGAGAACATCGATGTTGGTGGCCCGGCGATGATTCGCGCGGCAGCAAAAAATCACGAAAGCGTAACCGTGATTGTCGATCCTTCCGACTACCCGCTGGTGATGCAAGAGATGAACGAGAATAACGGCATCGTCACCCGTACAACACGAGCGCGCCTTGCTGCCAAAGCCTTTGCTCGCACCGCTGCCTACGACACGTTGATTGCAAGCTGGCTCACAGGCGAGGCATCCAAGCAACCCTGGCCTTCGTATCTGCTGGATGCCGAATATGTCCGCGCACTACGCTACGGCGAAAATCCCCATCAGACTGCCGCACTCTACCGCCGCCTTGAAGGCAGAGGTGGGCTGGCCAATGCCGCGCAATTGCAAGGTAAGGAATTAAGCTATAATAATTTGCAGGACGGCGAAGCCGCCTGGCAGATCGCATCGACCCTGACCACGCCTGCGGCGGTGATTATCAAACACGCAAACCCATGCGGTGTTGCAACCGCAGAAGATACCGTAACAGCCTTCAAGAGAGCTTTGGCTTGCGACCCTGTCAGCGCGTTTGGTGGTATTCTTGCCATAAATCGTACGCTTGATACGGCGCTCGTTGAAGCGCTTGGCACGTTATTCCTTGAGGTGATTATTGCGCCCGGCGTGAGCGACGAAGCGCGCAGTTTGCTTGCCGCGAAGAAAAATCTGCGTGTGCTTGAGGTGGGCAGTGAAACTGCAGCATCGCCCCTTGCGGGGTGGATGGTGCAGGCGATTAGCGGCGGTTATCTTGTGCAGCAGCAAGATCGCGCGCGCGCGCAGCAGGAACAGTGGAAATCTGTAACCGATATCGCTCCCGACGCGAACGCGATGCGGGATGCGCAGCTTGCCTTTCACGTGGTAAAATATGTGAAGTCGAACGCGATTGTGCTTGTGAAAAACGGTGCGACGATTGGTGTCGGCGCCGGGCAGATGAGCCGGGTGGATTCGGTGCGCATCGCCATCGAAAAAGCGCGCCAGCATGGGCACGATCCTAAAGGCGCTATTCTCGCTTCTGACGCATTCTTTCCCTTTGCCGATAATGTCGAGCTTGCCGCCGCTGCTGGCATCACGGTGATGGTGCAGCCAGGCGGTTCCGTGCGTGACGATGAAGTGCTCGCCGCGGCAGCCAAGCATGGTATCGCCATGCTGTTAACAGGCACGCGCCATTTCCGCCATTAAGTGATTTGCATTACTGGCTTGTAATCCACTGCACCTGGCGCAGGGCGACAATCAGCATGGGGTAATCGAAACTTTGCTGGGTGCGCATCTGGTCGATAAAAGCGAGGTAGCGCGCATGCGGCTCTTTGACACTGTTCAGCCAATGCTCGGCAGCGCTACCTTTGTCCTTGGCAAAGCGGCGGCAGGCTTCCTGGGTTAAGCGCGCCTGAGCCTGGTACAGCTCAATCAGCAGCGATTTAATGGCAAGCTGCTGCCAGTAATTCTCCGCTGCGAGCTGTTGTGCGGTACGGCGCAGCCAGCCGAGCTTTAGCTGCGCGCCTAGCTCAAAATAGTTTTGCCCCACCGTCTCGATCGGCTGGCTGGTGGTATTGGCAACGTCGATAATATCGCACGCGGAGGACAGCAGCTCAAGCTTAGCTACCCTCTGGGCAAGCGGCTCCGGCACGCCGCGTTCCGCAAGATTGGTCGCTGTGCGCTCGTAGGCTTTTTTCAGCGTTTCGCTCATGAGGTTTGCGGCTTTTTTCTCGATCTGGCGGATGGGATCGGCGTATTTCGCGATGGTTTTTTCCATATTCATCGGCTGCGGCACATGCTGCAGGAACCAGCGGCAGGCATGCTCAATGAACTGGTTTACTTCGAAGAACAGCATGGATTGCAGTGCAGCGCTTACCTTACCGTCGAGCGCTTCAATCTCCGCCCATAACTCGCGCAGGCGGAACGCATCACGCGTGGCGATATAGGCTTGGGCAATATCGCCTGCGGCAAGGCCGGTTGCTTTCATCAGCCCATGGGCGAAGGCAAAGCCCGTGCGATTCACGATGGAATTCGTGATCATGGTTGCAACAATAGGTCGGCGCAGGCGGTGCTTACGGATTTCCTCCGCATGTTGCTGCTGCATGGCTTTAGGGAAATAGCGCAATAGATCCTGTTCGAAATACGCCGAATCGAGCAAGGCTGAATTTTGCAGCGCGTCGTAAAGACTCATTTTCGCGTACGCCAGAAGCACGGCGATTTCAGGGCGCGTAAGGCCAAGCTTGCTTGCACGCAGCTCGCCGATTTGCTTGGCATCGGGCAGGAACTCGACCTCGCGGTTCAGCAGTCCTTCTTTCTCCAAGGTCTGCATCAACTCTTCGGCCGACTCAAGATTGCTGACTGTTTGCAATTCTGCAATCGAGATCGCCTGGGTCTGTAGCCGGTTATCAAGCAGTACAAGATCAGAGACTTCCTCAGTCATTTTTTTCAGCAGCGCATCGCGCTGTTTGCGAGTGAGGCGCGAACTTTGAACCGCCGCGCCCAACGTAATTTTAATATTGACCTCATGGTCGGAGCAATCAACCCCGGCGGAATTGTCGATCGCATCCGTGTTCACCCGCCCGCCGCTGCGCGCATATTCAATGCGCCCGCGCTGCGTGAAGCCAAGATTCCCACCTTCGCCGACGATCTTGCAGCGCAGTTCCTTACCATTCACACGCACGGCGTTATTGGCGCGGTCGCCCACCTGTTCGTGCGATTCGCTGGCCGCTTTGACATAGGTCCCGATGCCGCCGTTCCATAGTAAATCGACTGGCGATTTGAGAATGATGCGGATCAGCTCATCTGGCGTTGCTTGCGGCACATCCGTGCCGAGCACCGCGCGGGCCTCGCTTGAAAGCTTGATCGATTTCGCGCTGCGCTCAAACACGCCGCCCCCTTTGCTGATGAGGCTTACGTTATAGTCCGACCAGTTGCTGCGAGGCAGGTGAAAGAGACGCTCGCGCTCCTTAAAGCTCACTTCAGGATCAGGCGAAGGGTCGATGAAAATATGTTTGTGGTTGAAGGCGGCCACAAGCTTCATGGTGCGCGAAAGCAGCATGCCATTGCCGAACACATCGCCCGACATGTCGCCAATTCCGGCAGAGGTGAAAGATTCCTGCTCGATCTGTTTGCCCATTTCGCGGAAATGGCGCATGACGGCGACCCAGCCGCCCTTGGCAGTGATCGCCATTTCTTTGTGATCGTAGCCGACCGAGCCGCCGGAGGCGAACGCATCGCCCAGCCAGAAATTATAAGTGGCAGCGAGCGCATTCGCCGTATCCGAAAACGTGGCGGTTCCTTTATCGGCGGCGACGACGAGGTACGGATCATCGCCGTCATGGCGTACAACATGCTGAGGTGCTACCACTTTATCGCCGACGATATTATCGGTGATATCAAGCAAGCCGCGTAGGAACATTTCATAGCAGGCGATGCCTTCTTTTTGCAGCGCGTCGCGGTCTGCCGGCGGCTTACGCAAGATAAAACCACCCTTCGCACCTGTGGGCACGATCACGGCATTCTTCACCATTTGCGCCTTGACGAGGCCAAGCACCTCGGTTCTGAAATCCTCCGGCCGGTCCGACCAGCGAAGCCCGCCGCGTGCGACCGGACCTCCGCGCAGGTGAATGCCTTCCATACGCATTGAGGTCACGAAAATCTCGGCGTAAGGAACAGGCAGCTTCATGTCTGGAACCAGTGAGGAGCGCAGCTTGATGGAAAGATAGTCTTTGGCGCGCCCTTCGGCTGTTTTCTGGTAAAAATTGGTGCGCAGGCTCGCGCGGATCACGGCGAGAATGCGGCGTATCACCCGGTCTTCGGCCAGGTTGGTAACGTCATCGAGTGCGGTTTCAATACTGCGTTCAAGCTCGGCGATTTTGCTCTCACGGCTTTTTTGTGCCGGGTCAAAGCGCAAGGAAAAAAGCTGCACCAGATTTTGCGCCAATGCGGCATGGTTCACCAGTGCTTGGGCAATAAATTGCTGGCTATAGGGAAAATCAAGCTGCTGTAAATAGCGGCTATACGTACGCAGAATTTCGACCTCGCGCACCGAAAGTCCGGCGGCGAACACCAGCGCATTGAAGGCATCGTTACTCGTTGTGCCGCGCCAGATAGTAACAATGGCCGCTTCAATCCGCTCTTTGTGCGCGGTAAGATCGAGTGTTGTGACATGCGTTAAGCGCAAGGTAAAATCGCGCAGCAGCACCGGCGCTTCGGGCGCAAGTGGAGCGATGGTATAGGGGGTCGCGTCGATCACGGTGGCGCCCATATGCTCCAGTAGCGGGATGATGGCGGAAAGCTCGGCATTGAGATCGCGCGTGAAACACTTTAAACGCAGTTGATCGGGCGGTGAGCCGGATTTGCGGAAGAGTTCAACGGCAATGCCGTCCCCCTTCAGGCAGCGCTGAGCCTGGCGGATATCATGGGCCGCCGCCTCGGCGCTATGGGTATTGACATAAGCGGGCGGAAAAGCGCGCAGGTAGCTCGAGGTTATTTTCTCGCCTTCGTCCTCGCCGAACGCATCGATAATCGCATCGTGCAGGGCCACGCTCCAGATATTGGCAAGATCGGCTATTTCGTGCTCGAGGGCACTTACAGAGACTTCCGGAATCGCGTGCGGCGTGGTGGCGATTTCAAGCGTTACCCGCGCCAGCGCTGATTCAGACGCATGCACGCCGAAATTGACGCACTGGCCATGATAGGCGCGGGCCAAGAGGCGCATGATTTCTTCGCGCAACTCGGTTGAAAGCTGCTCGCGCGGCACGTACACCATGGCCGAGATAAACCGTTCGAACGGATCGCGGCGCACGAACAGTCGCACTTGCGGCTTGGCATCGAGCGCTACAATCCGCATCGCGACGGTAAACAGCGCGTCCTCCTCCATTTGGAAAAGCTCCTCGCGCGGCAGAAATTCGAGCACGGTTTTAAGCGCCTTGCCCGAATGGGATTCAGGATCAAAGCCCGAACGCGCAACCACGCGCGCGGCTTTCGTTCTAATGAACGGGATCTGGCTGACTTCGCGGTAATACACGGTGGAGGTGAAAAGCCCCAATATACGCGTTTCACCGATATAGTTTCCTGTCGCGTCGCTCCGGCGCAGCGCGATGTAATCCATATGCACGCGACGGTGCACGAGCGATAGCGCGGATGCTTTATATATATGCATGGCAGCGGTGGCGGTGGGAGTGGTACTTTGCTCAATTCCTTCCACGCCTGCAAGCGTGTAAAGCCCGAGGGCTGATGGTGTATCGAGTGCAAGCCGCACGTTATTGCCGGATTCGCGCAGCGTGTAATCCGCGTAACCAAGAAATATAAAATGATTGCCCGCCAGCCAGCGCAGCAAATCGCGCACTTCGGCTTCTTCTGCACTAGGAATGCCAGGCGCGCGGAAGGATTCAGAAAGTGCCTGCACTTGAGCGCGAATGGGTTTCCAGCTACGCACGCTGCAATCGACATGTGCAAGCGTTTCGTGCATTTTTTCAATGAGCGCATCGTGCGACAGCGTCATCGGCAACGGCGAAAGCTCGGCATAAATCAGCGATTCATGGGCGGTGGCATGTTCAGCTTTCTCTTGCGCCAGCGCGCAGGTTTTCAGTGCCCCCTTCGCATCGCGGCTGACGGCAAAAATCGGGTGTTGGATAAAATGGATGTGAAGTCCGAGCGAGGTGAACAATGCCGACAGTGAATCGACCAGAAACGGCATGTCGTTATTCAGTGCGATCACCCGTGTACGGTTATGGTTGAAGCCAATTTCGCGGAACGACTCCACCACCAGCTTTGGGCCTTTCTTTTCGCGCTCTCTTAAAAACAGTTCCGCGCGCACGGCTACCCGGTGGGCGTGCAGCGGGTCCATTTCCTCAAGTTCGCTGGCAGGCGACAGCGCATAAAACGCCTCGATAAATGCTTTCTGTTTGGCCGATGCGCCGCTTTGTGCTTCGACAATCGCCCGCACGAGTTGCTGGTGTAAGGATGAGTAGTTCAAAGCCATGGGGTGTGTTGCGAGCTTAGCCATGGCGCTCCGTTTAGCAAGTTGGCCTTAAAGGGAAAGTAAATTCATTGCTGCAATGCAGCGAGATGCTTTAGCTGAGCGTGTCCCATAATTGGGCAGCGAGATTCCTGCCATAAAGTTCCTGCATGGCACGCAGGCCCGTTGGCGATGTGACGTTGATTTCGGTTAAAAAATCACCAATCAAATCAAGCCCCACGAACAGCAATCCTTCCTTGGCAAGGCGTGGGGCAAGCGCATTACAAATAGCGGTTTGCGTTTCGCTGAGGGTGGTTTTCTGCGGCGTGCCGCCAATGCGCATATTGGCGCGGATCGAGCCTGCTTTCGGAATACGGGTAAACGCACCTGCCACCTTGCCATCGATCAGGATCACGCGGGTGTCACGCTCACCCACTTCGGGCAGGAAGCGCTGCCACATCAGCGGTTCGTGATAGGTCTCCCGCCAATGCTCTATCAGCGTGTCGATATTCGGATCGTTGCGGGTGAAGCGAAACACGCCGCGCCCGCCGTAACCATGCAACGGCTTGGCAATCACCGTTGCATGCTGGGCAATGAAGGCATGAATCGCCGCCTCATCAAGGCTTACCAAAGTGGGCGGTAGAAATTGCGGATAGTGAAGGGCTGATAATTTCTCCGGCGCATTGCGCACCGCGGCCGGATTATTGACCAACTTGGTATCGGGTATGAGTTGTTCGAGCAAATAGGTGGAAGTGACGTATTCCATATTAAACGGCGGATCCTGCCGCAGCCATACTACATCCATCCCGTGCAGCGAGATGGATGCTGGCTCGGCCAAGCTCCAGTTGCCGTCACGCACCGTGATAGCATGCGCGTACGCGGTCAACTCCTGATACGTGAGGCTCACATCAAGCGGCGAGAAATAATAGCATTCTATCCCGCGCGCGCAGGCCTCCTCGATGAGCATGAGGGTGGAATCCGTGCGCGGGTTTAGCCGCGAAGGATGGTCCATCTGGAAGGCGGCTTTTTTCATCGCGAAGAACGGGGTGAGAGAGGCTGTGCATCGACCGCATCCGGTGCGTGCACGGTATAATCCCCCGGCGGGCCGGAGGTCACAGGCTGTGCATTAGGCGAAAGGCTCGGGTCCGGAAGCTCGCTTGCCACCTGCAAATGATTCACCACGCGCTTTACGCCTTTGGTGGTGCGCGCCACATCCAGCACGCGCTGGGTTTCCGCGCGGTCATGCGTGCGGCCGAGCAGATAGGCCGTTCCGTCCACCACATCGATGGAGTAGTTAATCATCCACACATCTTTGGTAATGAGAAGACGCCCTTGCAGGTTTTTCTTAATCAGCACATCGCCTGCAGCAGCACCCATCGTTTGCTTTGGTGATACGGAAAGTTCGTTAATCACCTCCAGCACGCCGCGCGCCTGCCAGGCCATGGCCACCGCACGGCGGGCGACTTCATCCGTTGGCACGCTGCCGGTTAAAAGCACGCGGCCAAAGCGCACATTGACCGTGACGTTGGCCACGAGATTCTCAAAATCCGATTGAATATAGCGGTTCAGAATATCGGCATAGATCACGTTATCGTCGACCTTGCGGCCGATCGAGCGATTTTCCGCGAGCGCCACACCGGTTTCTCCGGCAACCGTGGCGGCGGTTGAGATGCAACCAGCTGTGAGCAATGGTAAGGCAAGCGGCAATAGATAAAATATGCGGCGCATAACAGCTCCTTAACGGTCGGTAAACGCATGGGGAATATGCTGCGGTAGTCTATACCACGAGACCAGGCACACGTCGAATCTTACCGCATGTTGTGCGTACGCAGGATGCGCGCCAAGAAAATATTGTGCTGCGCGAATCACACGCGCCTGGTTTTTTGCCGTCACCGCTTCCGCCGCTGCGTGGTGCGACGGACGGAGTTTCACTTCGACAAAAACGATAGAGCGCCCGCGCTGCACAATCAAATCAATCTCGCCCACCGGTGTTTTGTAACGTATCGCCAGCGGCCGATAGGCTTTGCATAGCAGTAGCAGTAAGGCAACGTATTCTGCGAGAATACCCGCGCGCTGGCTGCGCTTGCGTGCGCGCGTGTTTCTCATGCTTGGCCGTTTTTTAACGCCAGCGCGCGGGCATAGACCTCGCTGCGCGGCCGCTTGCTGTGGGCGGTGACTTCATCCACCGCTTCACGTAGCGAACCTGTTTTTAACTGTGCGCGTAGAGCGGTATCAATCTCGGCATCGCTTACTGCAACGGCCTTCGCGCCCTCTACAACAATCACGCATTCGCCTTTGGGCGGGTTTGCAGCGTAACGTGCGGCAAGCTCGATAAGCGAGCCGCGGATATATTCCTCATGCAACTTTGTTAGCTCGCGGGCGAGGGTAGCGCGTCTGTTGCCCAGTGCTGTGTGCAAGAAGGCAAGGGTTTCCGCCAGCCGGTGTGGTGCTTCATAAAAAACGAGACTGACGGGCAATGTACGCAGATACGCAAGCCGTTCTTCGCGCTCGCGGGCTTTGCCCGGCAAAAAGCCACCGAAGTAGAATTGATCGCTCGCAATGCCGCCGCCGACCAACGCCGAAAGCAAAGCGCTCGCACCCGGAACGGGTGTAACACGAACACCTGCTTCAATCGCCTGCGTGACAAGCCGTGCACCGGGATCGGAAAGGAGCGGCGTTCCGGCATCCGAAATTAGCGCGATGCGCTTTCCTTCGTGTAACTGCGCGAGCAAGGTTTCGCTCATCTCGGCTTCGTTGTGGCTGTGATAGGAAACGCGCTTCGTCGTAATGCCGTAATGTTGCAGCAGCACGCCGCTGGTGCGCGTATCCTCGCAGGCGATACAATCCACCGATTTTAAAACTTCAAGTGCACGCAAGGTGATGTCGCCCAGATTGCCAATCGGCGTTGCCACAATAAAAAGCTCGCCCGTGCTATAAATTGCGCGCGCTTGGCTTTCCTTGTGCTTCTTGCTATGAGCATTGCCTGACATGCTGCCTCGTACCGTTCGTCAAAGCATAAGGATGTACCGCGTGAACCGCCATTACTTTTATATTACCGCACTCCTTGCTGTATTGGTGCTTGCGATGCCGCTAGCTTCCTATGCTGCGCAGTCGGGCGCCGCGCACTTACGTTTGCCAACGGTTGCCGATACGCCTACCACGCCTGTCGGGCAGAAGAAGCCGGGCGATACAGTTGCCCGTACGGTGCGTGTGGGCTTGTTATTACCGCTCACCGGGCGTAATGCGACGATTGGCGTTGCGCTGCAGGATTCGGCAACGGTCGCGCTTTTTGATTACTACGCCAGGCTTTCGAACGAGGCGATCACGCGGGTGGAATTGCTGCCACGCGATACGGGTGATACACCACAGCAAACCAGTGCAGCACTTTCCAGTGTGCTCGATGAGGGGGTGGAGCTGATTATCGGCCCACTTTTCTCTGAGGACGCCGCCGCGCTTACCGCTACGGCGAGTAAGAAAAATGTCAGCATGATTAGTTTCTCCAATAATACGGTGCAGGCAAGACCGGGCCTTTATATGTTCGGCTTCTCGCCGCAAGAGCAGGCCAAGCGCGTGGTGACGTACGCCTTCAAGCAAGGCAAATCGCGCATTGCTGCCCTTGTGCCTGAATCGGCGCTCGGGAAATCGGTGGCCGAGGCGGCCAACGCTGCGCTTGATGCGCAAGGCGCGCAACTGGTTGCTGTAGCCTTCTATCCGCCGCAGGGGGTGGGGCTTGATAAAGCGCTCAGCACCTTGATGCCGGACGGCAAACCAAATTTCGACGCGCTGCTGCTGCCCGAAGGCGGCCCGGCGCTCGGGACAATTCTGCGTGCGCTTGAAGCGCGTGGCGCGAAGTTACCCAAGGTTCAGCTTTTGGGAACCGGCATCTGGGACGATGCCACTCTGATCCGCCGGGTGAATCTCGAAGGGGCGTGGCTTGCTTCCTCGCCGCCTGCATCGACCGGATTGTTTGAGCAGCGGTTTGTTGCCAATTACGGCTACCAGCCGCCGCGCATCGCAAGCCTTGCGTATGACGCCGTGTCGCTTGCCGGCACACTGGCGACAAGTGAGCGTGGTTTCACCCGCGCCGCGCTCACCAACCAAGCAGGCTTCAATGGCCCGGCCAACGGTAATTTCCGCTTGCATCCGGACGGTACGGTGGAGCGTGCGCTGGCAGTTTTACAAATCCGCGGGGCAGGTTTTACAGTGATTGATCTTGCCCCCAAAAGTTTTATTGCCGCAGGAGCTGGGCAGTAAGTTCGTTCAGCACTAAACACCCCCGTTTACTTGCAATAATGCGGTCTTTGCTGCGCAACAACCATCCTTCCTGCTGCAGCATTTCTACTCGCCCATCGCGCCATAATGTGTCAAGATAATCGCGGATATCTTGAGGAAAACCTGCCTTGTTGCAGCCTTCCTTCACCAGGCGCAATCCCATCAGCACTCTCTCTTCGGCGCGCTCGGCGAGAGTGAGCGGCAGTATTTCTTCTGTGCCCATACTTTGCTGCAGGGTCGTTTCAAGCCAGCGTTCCGGCGATTTAAGATTACGCGTGGCAAGGCGCTCACCTTTCACATCCACCCGCCCATGCGCGCCCGGGCCAATACCGACATAGGATTCCCCGCGCCAATAACTCAGATTATGCCGCGAGGCTTCGCCTGCTGCTGCATGGTTCGAGATTTCATACGCAGGCAAGCCATGGGCTTCCAGTATCGCTTGCGTGGTTTCGTACAGTGTGGCGGCGAGTGAATCCTCCGGCAGTACGAATTGTTTGCCGACATGGTACGCATGGTGGAAGGCGGTGTTTTCTTCAATCGTCAGCTGGTAGAGCGACAGATGTCCACGTGCATAGCTTAGCGCCTCGGTGAGCTCTTCCTCCCATGCGGTAAGACGCTGTTCCGGTAGCGCGTACATAAGATCAAACGAGTAACGCGGGAAAATATGCGCTGCGAGTGCGACCGCATCGAGCGCTTCGTGTACCGAATGCTCACGGCCCAAAAAGGCGAGCGATTCCTGGCGCAGCGATTGCACGCCGAGCGATACACGGTTGACCCCACTTGCGCGCAAAGCCGCGAAATTCGCCGCTTCGACTGACGTTGGATTGGCTTCGAGCGTGATTTCAATGGCGGGATCAACGGCCCATAATGAGGCAACTTCTTCGATGAGTGCGGCGGCGATGGCGGGCGGCATAAGCGAGGGTGTGCCGCCACCAAAGAAAAGACTGGTAACACAGTGATCCGCCGTGCGTGCATGCCAATAGCGAAGTTCTGTGAGTAGTGCTTCGTGCCATAACGTGTGATCCACCGCCGCGCGCACATGCGAGTTAAAATCACAGTAGGGGCATTTCTTTTTGCAAAACGGCCAGTGCACATAGATCGCAAGCGGCGCGGGCGCTGGTATTGGCGTAAAACCTGTGCTAGGGGGTGTCACAAAGGAGCACCTATGGCATTTGATCCGGCGGAGCAAGCGGCGATTATCGAGCTGATGCATGGCAAATACCAGGCGATTCTTACGCTCGAAAGCGAGTGGAACATCCGTCTGCATGAAGGCGATATGCGCGCGCGGATCGAGCATTTCCACGATGCGGTGCGCGCGCTGACCTCAGGTTCGGCGAGCCTTTACGAAAAACACAGCCGCCTAAGCGTGGAGCAACTGGCGTATGATATAGGCGCATTACGCACCGTACCGGAGCGGCCTGTTGGCAGCATTAACCGCACCACGGATAAATCCCTTTCAACGGCCCTCGTCAAACAAGGCGAAGCGGGGGCGAGCTATGCCAAACTGCCACCTGCGGGTGTGCGCGCGGAGATTGTCGCATTGTATCGCGATTATACGGTGTTCTTTGCTGCGCTGTTTGCCGAAGTCGCCGATAAAAATTACCACACGCGCGTGAGCACGATTGATGCCACGGTTGCCGATATCGGCCTCATTGAAAGCCTCATCGACCAGCTTATTTCCGGCCAGATCACGCCCGAACATGCATCGCAAGAGCTGATGCATGTGGAGCATGACGCGTTGCGCGAACGGTTGCAGGCGTTGCTTGCGCAAAAGAAACTTTCCGCACGCGAAAAGCACGAGGCGCTGGCGCTGCTTAAAACCGCGGAAGCCGGCATGGCTAAAGAAAAGCAAACGATTGAAACCGCACATTTACACTACGCCACCGGCCAGCTCGCGATTTACGAGAATGCGAAAGAAACGGTCAAGCGCCTTGCGAGTTCCGGGCTTAATCTGGCTGGAAAATTTGTCGAGAATGCGATGCGCGCCGCCCAGCGTGGCCAGGGCCGCGGCCATTAGATTTTTTGCACTTCGTAAATATGAATAGTTGCTTTGCCGTAACGGCGTGAATCGCGCAGTGAAGCGTTTTCCAATACAGGCGGGGTCTCACTTTGCGGTAATTCGCACACGAGCAATGTGCCTTGCTGTACCCAACCTTGCGCACATAGCGAACGGTAAGCGCTTTCAAAAATCGGCAAAGCATACGGCGCATCCATCAGCACCAATGCGATAGGCGTTAAGGCGCGCGGAAGCGTTGTCACATCGGCCAACAGAAAATGGCACTGCTGGCTCACGCCGCAGTGAAGCGCGTTGCTTTTTGCCAACGCGAGCGCGGCTTTATTCTCATCCACAAACGTGACGGCGTGTGCGCCGCGCGAAATAGCCTCTAAGCCAAGAGCGCCCGTGCCGCAGCAAAGATCGGCCACGTTTTTACCGATAATCGCATCACCGCCATACTGACCGTGCATGAGCAGATTGAATATGGATTCACGTGTACGATCCGAAGTAGGCCGGATCGCTGGATTCTCAAAGGCAGCAAGCCGCCGCCCTTTCAATGAACCTGCAATAATTCTCATGCCGTCTCCAGTATGGGCATGAGTTTTAACAGCTGGCGCGCGGGTACTTCCTCCACCGCGCCAGGGGCAAGTGTACCAAGCGTAAACGGTCCGTAGCCGATGCGGATTAGCCTGCTGACTTCGAGATCAAGATGCAAAAATACGCGACGGATCTCGCGGTTTTTACCCTCAGTTAATGTCACCTGTAGCCAGCGGTTGCGCCCGCTGGTTTTGCTCGGCTCAGCGATGACTTCAATCGGCTGGTAGCGCACGCCTTCAACGCTAATGCCGTGCGCGAGCTTCTCGCGCTGGCGCTCGCTGATCTCGCCGCGCACGCGTACGCGGTAGCTGCGCTTGAGTGCATATTTCGGAAGCTCGAGTGTACGGGCGAGGCCGCCGCTCGTGGTCAGTAGCAGCAACCCTTCGCTCGCCAGATCGAGCCGCCCGACGGAAATCACGCGTGGCAAGTGTTTAGGTAAGGCATCGAACACCGTTTCCCGGCCTTTTTCATCGCGATGGCTCGTTACCAGCCCGGGCGGTTTGTGATAGCGGAACAGCCTCGGCGCGCTCGCTTTTTGTGTGGCGAGCGTCACACCATCGACGGCGATGATATCCTCATCGCCTACCAAATGGGCAGGGCTCGCAAGCACCGCGCCATTCACTGCGATGCGCCCATCCGCAATCCAGCGTTCGGCTTCGCGCCGTGAGCATAGGCCAAGTGCTGATAACCGTTTCGCAATGCGTTCGTTCATATGAAGCTTCGCGTGGGGGGCGTTCCGCCCCCGCTACCGCTCCCCCTCGCTGCGCTGCGCTTGCGGCTCGCCCTTCGAGCTACGCACGCACCTAAAAAACGCTTGTTATCCGGCATAGGATCGTGCCGCATGTACAAACGCGGCGATGATCGCATCGTCCGCCTCGGTGATAGTGAATTCAGGATGCCACTGCACGCCGAGGAAAAACGGATGATCCGGCCATTCGATCCCTTCAATAACCCCATCGGGCGCGGCGGCGTTCACGACCGCACCGGGCGCAGGTTTTGCCACCGCCTGGTGATGCGCGCTGTTGACCATGATCGTTTCCTTGCCGACAATCCGGTGCAGCAAGGTGTTTTTCACCAGGCGCACTTCGTGCCCGACTTCATGGCGCGGGTTGGGCTGCTCATGCGCGAGCGGATTTTTCACCGCATCCGGAATATGCTGGATGAGTGTGCCGCCGAGCAATACATTCAACAGCTGCTCGCCGCCGCAAATGCCGAGAATGGGAATGCCGCGCTCCATCGCGCCTTTGGTGATGGCGGCCTCAAACCGGCTACGCCGTGGTTTTACGGTCACTTTTGCATGCGTTGTCGTTTCGCCGTACATTTCGGGTGGAACATCAAAATCCCCTCCGGTTACCACCAGCCCGTGAATGAGGTTAAGGTAGGCATTCACGGCTTCTTCTTCGTGCGGCAGGGTGATGGGCGCAGCGCCATGACGCGCGGCGGAGGCGGTATAATTATCGCGCAGCGCGTACCACGGATATTTCGAGTAGCCTTCCTTGGTTTCGTAATCGAGCGTGTAACCGATGATAGGCTGCATCGCACCTTGCTTTCAGATGAAAAACGGATGAGGCTTGAGAACTTCGCGCCTCGCTACTATAGTATCCACTTTCGCACGGAATACAACGGAGTATCGCATGTCGTTACCCTCGCTGCTTGGCGTGATCTTCGGTCTTGTGATGATTCTGGGCGCGATTTTTCTCGCGACCAGCAATCCGCTTATCTACCTTGATTTCCATGCGCTGATGATTGTGCTCGGCGGTGCGATTGCTTCGGCCTTCATGGGGTATCATAACCGCGATGTGGTGATCGCTTTTAAAGCCATCTGGTGGATGGTGATGAAACCCAAATCGACGCGCGAGGGCCTCAACACCGAAATTGGCCGCCTGATTAAATGGGGCTACCTCGTGCAGCAGCGCGGCCTTCCTGCGCTGGAGGCGGAAATCAAAACCATTAAGCCCAACGATCCGGTGATTAAATATTGCATGGAGCTCACCGTCACCGCCCATAAGCCGCAAGAGCTGCGCGAGATGATGACTACCGCCGTTGAGTCGGAATTTGAGCATAAAACGATCCCCGTGCAGATTTTAAAAAATATGGGCGCGTCCGCCCCCGCATTTGGGATGATCGGAACGCTGGTGGGCCTCGTTGCGATTCTGAATGAAATGGGCCAGGGCGCTGAGAACCTAGTGCAGGTGATAGGCGGCGGGATGTCGCTCGCCCTTGTGGCCACATTATATGGGGTGCTGTTTGCGCGTATGGTGTTTCTTCCGGCCGCCAACAAGCTGCAGGCCAAAGAAGAGACCGAGCGTTTCCGCAATATGATGCTGATCGACGGGCTGGTGATGCTGGCGGAGAAAAAATCCCCCCGCTTCATGCAGGATCGCCTGAACTCCTTCCTCGAACCCGCCAATCATTTTGACATCGACCGCCAGCTGCGCGGCATGAGTGCTGCGCCGATTTCCGCGATGAGCATGCCGTCAACGCCCGCCATGTCTTCCGATGTGCCGCCTAATCCGGGTACGAGCGCATGAAGAAGCCCAGAAAATCGCCGGACGAGGATGTCGATGCGTGGCTGATGACCTTCGCCGATATGACCGTGCTGCTCATGTGCTTTTTTGTGCTGATGTTTGCCATGTCCTCGCCTAACACGGCGCAGTTTAAGCAGGTTGCCGAATCGCTGCGGCTGCACGGGTTTTATAACGATGCGATTCCCGCCGAAGACCCTTACGAAAAACTAAAGAAAGAGCTTTCGATGTCGCTCGGCGCGTCGGGTTACGATCAGTTTATGGCGGTCTCGGAGCAGAACCGGATTGTCGCGCTTGATTTGTCGGCCACGTCGTTTTTCGCGCCCGGCTCGGCCAAATTCACCCCCGAAGCGCTGCCGATGCTCAAACTCCTCTCGGCGCAAATCGCCCCAATCGCTGATGAGCGGGTGATGATCTCCATCGAAGGTCATACGGATGATACGCCAACGGCGAACGATCAGTACCCATCGAATTGGGAGCTTTCGGCGGCGCGTGCAGCGAATGTGGTGCGGTATTTTATCGCTAATGGATTCCCGCCGCAAAAACTGCGCGCCGTAGGCTATGGCGATACCCAGCCCAAAGCCGCCAACCGCGATGCGCGTGGCAATCCCATCCCCGCCAATCAGGAAATCAACCGCCGCGTGATGATTAAGCTGCTACGCGATGGCAGAGGTGGGTGAGCTCACTGCTTCCCGAATCCCAAGAATATGGCAGATGGCCTGGGTTAGCTCGGCACGGTTAAGCGTATAGAAGTGGAAATGATCGATGCCCGAGAGCATCAACATACGGCACTGCTCGGCGGCGATCATGGCGGCAATCAGCGTGCGCAGTTCGGGTTTTTCATCCAAGCCATCGAGTAAATGTGATAACCATTCAGGCACGTTCGTGCCGCACATGGCAGCAAATTTGCGTAATTGCGCGACGTTGGTCACGGGCAGAATGCCAGGTACAATCTCTGTGGTAATACCTGCCACGCGCGCGCGGTCGAGAAACCGTAAATACACTTCGACATCGAAGAAGAACTGGGTAATGGCGCGGTTTGCACCCGCATCGAGCTTGGCTTTGAGCGCATCGAGATCCGACTCCGCCGAAATGGCTTCCGGGTGGGTTTCAGGGTAGGCGGCAACAGAAATATCAAAATCCGCCACTTCTTTTAGTCCTGCCACCAGTTCGTTCGCGTAACGGTAGCCGTTGCCGATGCTGCGCGTATCGCCTTGCGGTACATCGCCGCGCAGCGCTACAATATGGCGGATGCCTTCGGCCCAATAGGTTTCGGCAATCTCGCGGATCTCTTCTTTTGTGGCCTGAACGCAGGTGAGGTGCGCTGCGGGTGTGAGTGGCGTTTCTTTGCGGATACGCACCACGGTGGCGTGGGTGCGCTCGCGCGTTGTACCGCCTGCGCCATAGGTCACGGAAACAAACCGCGGCTTCAATGGCGCTAAGGTAGCGATCACTTCCCACAGCTTCTTTTCTGCATCATCCGATTTGGGAGGGAAGAATTCGAACGATACTTTGGGCGCGCGTTTGGCATACAGCTCGCGCAGGTTCGCCAGTTGGGCGAGGGTAGAGGCCGGGATAGGCTCAAAGACGAGGCTCAGAAGCAACTCCTGTGGCAAAAGAGCAACAAGGGGGAGAAATTTATTTTTTGATCCTTTTCCCAGATTGCAAAAAAATGAAGAAAAATCAAAGGAAAAATTCCTTGCCGGGAATAGATGCGTCGGGCATGATTTGCGCCAGGGTAACGAGTTGGTTACGAATGCCGGTGTATATTCGGCATGAGGATGGTGCGCCGGTAAGTGCTTGGCGTATGTCTAAAGTTAAAAAATGTCTGACGTAAAAGGCAACCAAAGGAAAAAACTATGAACACGGTATCGACGACGCACAGAAAACCGCTCTTAACGCTCGCAGCGCTGCTCGCGAGCACCACCCTGCTTTCCGCATGCGCGACACACAAGGCGGCGGACGGCGATCCGCTCGAGACGGTGAACCGTGGCGTCTACCAGTTTAATACGGTGCTCGATAAGGGCCTTATCCGCCCGGTGGCAAAAGGCTACCGTTATATCACGCCGTCGGAAGTGCGTAGCCGCATCGGCAATATCTCGGACAATTTGGGCGAGCCGGTGAACATGCTCAACGCTTTCCTGCAGGGTGATTTCAATCAAGGTATGGTCAGCTTCTGGCGCTTTGTGATTAACACCACCATCGGTATCGGCGGCATGAACGATGTGGCGGCTTCCGCCGGCCTTAAAGAGCGTGAAGAAGATTTCGGCCAGACGCTTGCGGTATGGGGTGTTGGCTCTGGTCCGTATGTCGTGTTGCCGATTTTTGGCCCCTCGAATGCGCGTGATTCCTTCGGCAAAGTAGCCGACTGGTTCTCGAGTCCATGGACCTACGCGACCGACACCAGAGGCGATTCGATTGCCCTTGCGGTTGGCCAGGGTCTGGTTGAGCGTGAACGTCTCATCGATCCGATCGATGATATTTACGAAACATCGCTCGATCCGTACGCTACGTTCCGCAGCAGCTACGAGCAGTACCGTGATGCCGCGGTAAAAAATACGCGCGATAGCTCGGCTTACTCCAAAGCAAAAGCTGAGTAGTTCTATGCGTAAGGTTTTAGGGGCGTTTGCAGCCATGATGCTGATGGCATCGGCGGGTCCTGCCCAGGCAGGAAGCGCTGAGGGGGCAAAGCAGTTTATCGACACGGTGGCAAAACAGGTGCTTGGCGTACTGAAAACCGACGCGCCGGTAACCGATAAAAAACGCCAGCTGGTGACGATTTTTAAAACCAAGGTTGATATTCCGTATGTTGCGCGCTTTGTCCTCGGCCAGCATTGGCGCACGGCGAGTTCTTCTCAGCAGCAATCTTACATGGGCGCTTACGGGCCGTTTGTGCTCGGCAACTACGCGAGCAAGCTCACGCGCTATTCCGGCCAGTCCTACGCGCTTAAAAACGCGCGGGTTGATGGGGATGCCTATGTCGTCACCATGCAGATCACGGACGGAAACTCCGCCGGCGCGCTTGTGGATTACCGCCTGAAAAGCGCGGGCGACAGCTACCAGCTGACGGACATTGTGGTCGAAGGGGTAAGCTTGCTTGCCACCCAGCGCTCCGAATTCAATTCCATTGTGCAGAACAAAGGGCTTGATCACCTGATCGACCAGCTCAAAAAATCGGCCGAAAAAGCGTAAGTAAAGCGCTAATTTAGTTGCGCCCAGCTCGTTCTACTGAACTCGCTATGGCGCGCCGCTTCGCGGGCTCATGGCTGGCTCGCCTAATGGCTTCGCTCAATTCTCAGTGATTCTCTAAGCCGCGAGGAGCTGCTTATAACGAATGCGTTTGGGCTGCACGGCATCCTCACCGAGGCGTTTCTTTTTGTCTTCCTCGTAATCGGCGAAGTTGCCTTCGAACCATTCGACATGCGAATCGCCCTCAAACGCCAGAATATGGGTGGCGATGCGATCAAGAAACCAGCGATCGTGCGAGATGATGACCGCGCAACCGGCGAATTCGAGCAAGGCATCCTCAAGTGCACGCAAGGTTTCGACATCAAGATCGTTCGTTGGTTCATCGAGCAGAATCACATTCGCGCCGGATTTGAGCATTTTCGCAAGATGCACGCGGTTGCGCTCACCGCCCGATAGCTGGCCCACAGGTTTTTGCTGGTCGGAGCCTTTGAAGTTAAACGCCGAGCAATAGGCGCGCGATTTCATTTTCATTTTACCAAGCTCAAGCTCTTCTGCGCCGCCCGATATTTCTTCCCACACGGTGGCTTTGCTGTTTAACGCATCGCGCGATTGGTCGACATAGCCGAGCTTCACCGTTTCACCGACTTTGAAGCTTCCCGCATCGGGTTTGTCCTGACCGGTGATCATACGAAACAGCGTCGTTTTGCCCGCGCCGTTTGGGCCAATCACGCCCACAATGCCGCCAGGCGGCAAATTGAACGAAAGATTATCGATAAGCAGCCGATCGCCGAAGCCCTTCTTGAGGCCTTCGGCTTCAATCACCAGATTGCCAAGCCGTGGGCCGGTTGGAATAATAATCTGCGCCGTTGAAGCCCGCTTTTCCGATTGCTCGGCCACCATGGCTTCGTAGGCTTTTAGGCGCGCTTTTGACTTTGCCTGGCGTGCTTTGGGTGAAGAACGCACCCATTCCAGCTCTTCTTTCATGGCCTTGGCGCGGGCAGATTCTTCGTTGGATTCCTGCTCGAGCAGTTTGGATTTTTGATCGAGCCAGCCGGAGTAATTGCCTTCAAACGGGCGGCCCTGACCGCGATCAAGCTCGAGCGTCCAGCCGGTGATGTTATCAAGGAAGTAGCGATCATGCGTTACCATCACCACCGTGCCTGGATAGTTTCGTAAGAAATTCTCAAGCCAGGCGACGGATTCTGCATCAAGATGGTTCGTCGGCTCATCGAGCAGCAGCATGTCTGGCCGCTCGAGCAGCAAGCGCGCGAGTGCTACACGGCGGCGCTCACCGCCGGAGATTTTTTTAACATCGGCATCGCCGGCGGGGCAACGCAGCGCGTCCATCGCTACTTCGGCTTCGCGCTCCAAATCCCATGCGCCGGCGACATCGATCGCGTCTTGAAGCTTGGCGGCTTCATCCGCCACCGCATCGGAATAATCCGCCATGATTTCGTTATAGCGATCAACGAGGGCTTTTTTTTCTTTCAACCCATCCATCACGTTTTCAAGCGCGTTTTTGCTTTCATCGAGCTTTGGTTCCTGTTCAAGGAAGCCGACTTTTAATCCTTCGGCGGCAAAGGCCTCACCGTTAAATTCCTTATCCTGTCCCGCCATGATGCGTAACAATGTGGATTTCCCCGAGCCGTTATGGCCAACAATGCCAATTTTTGCGCCTGGCAGAAAACTCAGCCAGATATCCTTCAGTACGGTTTTACCGCCTGGGTAGGTTTTGGAGAGGCCTTTCATTACGAAAACATATTGGGTCATGCATTGCTCCTGTTGGTCGTATAGCCGACCATCTACTTCGTCAGAACCTTTTCCGCGATGCTCTCGTAGCGCTGCTACGCTGCGCTCGCGGAAAAGAACCTTCCTCGTATATGGCCGACTCTACGACCAGCGGGAAGAGAGGGAGTTTTAGCATCTGACCCACGACTGGCAAGTGCTTGAAGGGAAGAAATCAGCGTTTTTTCTGAAAAAACTCCGTCAACAATTGGCCGCATTCTTTTTCCATGATGCCGCCGATTACCTCCGGCGCATGGTGGCAAGTGGGTAGCGAAAATACTCGCGCACCGTGCTCAACACCGCCGCCTTTGACATCGTACGCACCGAAGACGAGCTTTTTTATTTTTGCTAATGATATCGCTTGCGCGCACATCGCGCAGGGCTCTAGTGTTACGATCAGCGTGCAATCGGCGAGGTATTTTTCGCCGCGTATTTTCATTGCCGCTTGCAGCGCGAGAAGCTCGGCATGGGCGGTGGCATCACCACGTGTTTCAACTTCGTTGTGTGCTTGAGCAAGCACGGTCCCATCGCCCGCAATCACGCACGATGCGATCGGCACTTCGCCCAATGCGGCGGCCTTGGTGGCGAGTTGTAGGAGCGGTTCCATCGTCATTGCGAGCGATAGCGAAGCAATCCATTTTAATCAAAGCAAAAGATGGATTGCCGCGTCGGCCTTCGGCCTCCTCGCAATGACGAGATTTAACGCTTTCTGAACGCTTCGAGACTGACGACTTTTTCATCGTTCGCCGCTTTGGTTTCTTCTGCGGGCGTTTCTTCATCAAACGCGGCGGCTTGTGGTTTTTCGTGTGGCATATGGCCGGTGGCAGGGCACGCAACCGCCTCGCCCGAATCGGCAGCGGCGCGCTTGCCATGAAACTGCAGGCCAAACTTAATGGAAGGATCCGCAAACGCGGTGAGCGCATCAAACGGCACGACGAGTTTCTCGGGGATATTATTGAAACTCAGCATGACTTGGAACTTATCGTCATGGATTTGCAGATCCCAGAACTGGTGCTGCACCACAATGGTGATCTCTTCCGGGTAGCGGCTTTTCAGCTGCGGTGAGATAGCAACGCCCGGATAGTTGGTTTGAAACGAAATGAAAAAATGATGATCGCCCGGCAGGCCGTAGCGGTCGACATGCTTCAGCGCCTCGCGCACCACGTGGCGCATGGCGGTGTCGATGAGGTTCGGATAGTCGATGGTTTCTTTGGTCATGGGATCCCTTATACAGCGATCAGAGCCGAGAGTCGAGAGCCTAATCATTTCGCCGCTTGGCAGTACGCTGTGGCGAAAACTCAATAAAGTGAGGGGATTCTGTTGCCCGGCTCCCCTCGGGCCGCGTTTACTAGCTAGCGCTAGTCAGGCTACACTAAGCAGCCAGACGAGCGGCTACGACGTTGTTGTCGTTAGCAGCAACGAGTGCAACGTTGTCGTTGGCACTTGTAAAGTGATCCGATTAAGGGAGATCACCCCTGGCAAAAACAGCGCCTTTACTGCGGTTGTCGATGCTAATTCACCCCCACAAAACCACCGAATATCAGTGGCTTTGTGGAGGTGCCGGGTTCTGCCCCCGGGTCCAATCCGACTATTCCACGATGCGTTTATTGCCATAGTCGCGTAAAGCGACAGGAGTAATATAGGTCATGCCGGGGCGTAAGTGAAGGCTAATCGCTGCGCCCGCTGCATATTTTTTGTGCAGAATTTTGCTTTTTTCTGTCTTTTTCTCAGTCGATTGTCATCAAACTGTCATGTTGTTGCGGTAATCTGAGCGTGAAGGAGACTCCGTCAAGATGAGTCAACAAACCACGCAAACGCCGGCACCCGCTGGTCACACGGTTACGATTGAAGGCCGCCCGCCGTTCAACTTAGCCGCTATTCAAACACGCGCAGATGCCGATAAGCTCTATGCGGCACTTCCAGCGGCCTATCAGCGCAAAGCCGTCGTGCTTAAATATCAGCTCGAGCTGATTCGCAAAATCAACGAAGTGAAGCCCGCCAACATGACGCTGGCGCAAGCGTGGGATATTTTCACTAGCGGCAGCAAAGATATCGACGATACTAATAAGGTCTGGCTGAAGCGCTTTGAAGAAGCGGCGCAGCCGATTGTCGATGCGGGTAACAAAACATTAGGCACTGGCTGGTTTGCTAACTCGCTGGGCGCGGTGGGCAGTGCGGCCAACGGCTTTAGCGACGGTCTCGCGCTGCCATTCAGCATTCTGGGTGCGGGCAGTGCCATCATGGGGGCGTTCGGGGGCGCGGCGATGTCGTCGGATCAAGCCTTCGCGATTGCCACCATGTTCTCGGCGGCGCTGTATGAAGAAGGCAAAGAGCGGCGCAACTTGCCGTTCTGGAGCTGGACACCGTGGAGTGAAAAATCGCAATTCTGGCAGAACCCGGGCGCTGCCTCGCAGGCGGCGGTGGAGTATGCCACGCTGAATGTGCCCATCCTCAGCGACATGTGGCCGTATGTGCGCAGCTTCTTTATTTGGGCGAAAGAGCTGGTGCAAAGCTTCACCAGCAATACGCCGGCGCGCAGCTTCAACGAGATTCTCGATTGGGTGAAAAAAGATCGCGCGGCGGTGGCCGATACCACTTGGGAAGGCCTCACCAACCAAAAGGTCGGCGCAGCCGATATGGCACGGGCAGCGGAATATATTCCCGACACGGTGCTGGGCTATGACGCACGTAAAGTGCGCGAATTGATCGGTCGTGGGGGTGTGGTGGCCGACCGCTATGGCAATCAAGTGGCCTACACGCCCGATGGCAACGGCGTGGCAACGGGCGCGCAAAAAGACAGCAATGGCAATCCTATCTCACCTTATAATCAAGCCAAAGATGCCATCACCGGCGCGCTCGACCCAAGCCAGCTTAGCAACCCGCTTTACTTAGGCACGGCGGCGCTCGGCACCTACGCGGCGGGTAATGCGATATATGGTGCGGCAGAAGGTGTGGCGCGGCGATTTGTGGGACCCACCAGCGGGCCAGTGCTGCGTGCTGCAGGCGCTACCGCTGCCGATGCAGCTACGGTTGCCAAAGCGGCCGAACGGGCAGGATCCGGGTTCTTTGGTAATAAGCCAGGATTTTTCATACAAAATGCCGTGCGCCCGATGGGCAGCTGGGGCGAGTGGTTGGTGAATGCGCCGCGTGTGGCGATGCGCAAAGTGGGCGCTATTGTGGCTACTCCTATTGAATGGGGCATGAATGTTGCCACCAAAGTGGTTTCCGCCGTTCCCGGCGGCGCACAGGTGATTGCTGCTACCGAACAGGCCTCTACCAAAGGGCTGGCGTTTATGCCCAAAGTGGCCGCCAAAATTTTAGGTCCCGCCAGCGTGGCGATCGCACCTGCGTGGAGCACGTATGATTTTGTCGATGCCTCGCAGCGCGGCGACGCGCACGGCCAAACCAAGGCAGGTCTGGAGTTGGGCACGATTGGTGCAGGCGCTGCCGCCGGTGCGGTGATGGGCGGCCCTCCGGGTGCCTTAGCAGGTGCCGTAGTGGGCAGTGTGGTAACCATGGCTAGCGGTATTGTTGGCACGACGGACATGGTGGCAAGCTGGTTGCAATCGCTGTTTTCTGGCAGCACGCCGCCACCGCCTACGCCAACACCGGACGACAAAACACCCGCCGCTGCTCAACAGGCGATTCAACTAAACAGCCCGGCGGTTAAAGGTGCGGGTATGGCGATGGCCAATAGCCGCGTGTCGATGGGTTCGCAGTTGGTGGATGGTACGCCGGTAGTGCCCGATGCAGCGCCCGCCGTGCCCGTAGGCTTGCTCAGCCCGTCGCTGTACCAATAGCGTCTTGATAACTTAACCAGCCCGCTTGCCTTGGGCGCGGCAGGCGCTACCATCGCAGCCATATAAAAACATAAGGATGGCGTTATGGCAAAAGCAGCAACCAAACACCCTGCTGGTGAACCTCGTGAGGAAGTGGAGGTGTTCACCACGCGCCGTGCCACCTCGCCAGAATTAGAAAAAATTCTTTACGAGCCGATACCGGTGCTCGACCACGGATTTATCCGCGTGATCGACTACATGGGTGATGATGCTGCGATCGTTCAGGCCGCACGTGTGAGCTATGGCAAGGGCACCAAGCAAGTGAACCAGGACAAGGGGCTCATTAACTACCTCATGCGCCATTGGCACTCCACACCGTTTGAAATGTGCGAAATCAAGTTCCACATCAAGTTGCCGATCTTCGTGGCAAGGCAATGGATTCGCCACCGCACGGCCAATGTGAACGAATACTCGGCGCGCTACTCGATTTTGGATAAAGAGTTTTATATCCCCGAGCCAAGGCACCTCAACCCGCAATCCAAACAAAACAACCAGGGGCGTGCCGATGCAGCGCTCTCGCCTGCGGAATCGGCGCGCGTACTCGAAATTCTTAAAACCGATTCCGAGCAGGTCTACAGCCATTACGAAGAGCTGATGAATTGCGACGAGCAGGGCAACGTGCTCGATATGGAGCGATCAGGGATAGCGCGTGAGTTGGCGCGCATGAACCTCACGCTCAACTATTACACGCAGTGGTATTGGAAAATCGACCTGCATAACCTGATGCATTTTCTGATGTTGCGTGCTGACCCGCATGCACAATACGAAATCCGAGTCTATGCCGATGCCATGCTGAACATTCTCAAAGCCTGGGTTCCTTTCGCCTATGATGCGTTTGAAGAGCATCGCCTGCACGGTGCGCGTTTCTCGCGTACCAGCCTGGCCGTGCTTAAACGCATGCTGGCGGGCGAGGCGGTTACCCAAGAAACCTCTGGCCTTACCAAGCGCGAATGGGACGAGTTTCAATCCGCGCTGAAAGCATAGCCGGGTTTCGCTGGGCGCTTGGCCGGTATTCAGTTTATATTTTAGCGTGTTAATCGTGGCTTTGCCCTTTCGTGCAGCGCATGGCTTGCGTGCAAAATCGCCATTCGACTTTGCCTGCGGTGGAACGCATAGAGGCCTCGTTGTTTACCCCAACGTAGGAGGCCAGAATGAAGAAGCGGATGTGGGCACTGCTGGTGCTTTCGCTCAGCGTTCCCCCTTTTGCCGCAATGGCGGAGGAAGTAAAAACAACATCCCCATCCACAGGCGCCATAGTGAATGAAATCGTTCGGTATGAAGCGGTACGCCCTCAGGTCACGCAGCTGGAGGTCGAGTACCGCCCGAATATGCAAGAAGTGCTCACCCGGTATGAGCCACCACCGAAGAAAGCCGAACCCGATAATCGCGTGTGGCAACGGTTGCTGGGTTCGTTATGAAAACAGCCGGCGGGCGATGGCGGCGACGGGCGCGGCGACGCACCCAGCATAGGCTGATCCGCTGTCGCAGGCTGCGCCAAGTGCGGGATCCATCGGTAGCTCACCCAACAGCGGCACGCTAAACTTCTCGGCGAGCAAGGCGCCGCCACCGGTGCCAAACAACGCATGGGTAGCGCCAGAAGAATCGGTGAACGCGCTCATATTTTCGATGACTCCCAGCAGCGGCACGCCGACTTTCACAAACATTTGTCCGGCTTTGTCGGCATCAATAATGGATACTTGCTGGGGCGTTGTCACCAGTATCGCGCCCGAAAGCGGCACCTGTTGTACCATGCTTAAATGCACATCGCCCGTGCCGGGTGGCATATCCACCAGCAACACATCGAGCGGAACCTCTGGAGTGCCCCAGCGTGTGCTGCGCAGTAATTGCGCCAGCGATTTGGTAACCATGGGGCCGCGCAGAATCGCCGCCTGATCGCCGGTAATGAGCGCCATCGACATGGCCTTAATACCGTGGCTGATAGGCGGTAGCATCATGCCGTCGCGAATTTCCGGTTGCAGGCGGCTATCAAGCCCCAGCATGCGGGGAATGGAGGGGCCATAAATATCGGCATCGAGAATGCCCACCCGCTTGCCCTGCGCCGCCAATGCATGCGCTAAACTGATGGTGATGGTCGATTTACCCACACCGCCTTTGCCTGAGGCCACGGCCACGATATGGCGCACATCGGGCACGGGCGCGGTATTCCACTGCGCGGGTTTGCGTTCAGGTGCGGTGGTCATTTCTACTCCTTGAAGCCGTGTGGTTTTCCTCTATATGTAGGCGCAACGAGGCATTATGGCAAACAGCCCATGGGGACGAGGCAATAACACTGGCCGCGGCGGTAAATCGCCGCAGGCTGGCGGTGGTGCGGGCGGTGGCAAGCCGTCGGGTGAGTTTGATTTCGACCAGATGCTTTCCAAGCTGCAAGGGCTTTTCGACCGGCTAGCCGGCGGCGCGGGCGGTGGCGACAATGGGGTCGATGAAAAACGCCTCATGCTGCTGTTGGTGGGCGGGCTCTTTGTGTTTTGGATGGCCTCGGGCATTTATCGCGTCAATTCCGACGAGCTTGGCGTGGTCACACGGTTTGGTGAGTACCACCGCACGACCACGCCGGGGCTCAACTACCATCTGCCTTATCCTATTGAGCAGGTGATCATTCCTTCCGTGACCTCAGTCAACAAAGTGGAAATTGGCGATCGCACCTCGGCCGACAATCCCAGCGTGCGCCAAGCGAAGCGTTCCAGTAAAAACGACACCCCGCAAAACCGCGAAGGGCTCATGCTCACCTCCGATCGCAATATCGTGGATATTGGATTTGAAGTGCAGTGGAAAATTGATGCCGGCGCGCCGGAGAAATTTTTGTTCAATCTGCGCGATCCGGCGGCCTCTATTCATATGGTGGCTGAATCGGCCATGCGCGAAGTCATTGGCCGCAATAATTTGAGCGAGATTCTTACTACCGCTCAGTCGAAAATCGCGGAAGATACCCGTGCCATCATGCAGAATGTGTTCGATGCGTATGGCGCTGGCATAGAAGTAATTGCGGTGAATTTAAGCCGTCCTGATGTGCCGCAGCCTGTCATTGATGAATTCCAGGACGTCAAACGCGCCGAGCAAGACAAGCAAACCGCCGAAAGCGTTGCGGAAGGCTACCGTAACGAAATTCTGCCGCGCGCGCGAGGCGATGCTGCAAAAATGATTCAGGATGCTGAGGCCTACAAGGCGCAAGTGGTGGCCAATGCCGAGGGCGATGCCGCGCGCTTCTCGAAAATTTACAACGAGTACAGAAACGCGAAAGACGTCACTAAAAAGCGTATGTATCTCGAAACCATGGAAGACGTGCTGAAAGGCATGCCGAAAATGGTGGTAGAAACGGGCAAAGGATCGGTACAAGTGCTGCCGGTGACACCGCCGCGCAATGCGGCTTCTGCTGCGCCGCAGCCGGTGATGCCGCTGCCCGCCACAACCGCAACCACGGGAGCGCCGTAATGCCTACCGCGTTGGTCAAATTTGCGATTGGTTTGTTCGTGCTGCTGGTGTTGGTGGCGAACATTTTCTTTATCGTGCCCCAAACAAGTCAGGCGATCGTAGTGCAGTTCGGGCAAATCGTGAATGTGGTCACTACACCTGGCCTTAAGGCGCGCATCCCGTTCATTCAAAGCGTGATTTATTTTGATAAGCGCGTACTCGGCTTTCAATCGAAACCGGCAGAATTCATCACGCGCGATGTTGAGGCGGGCATTGACGAGCGCGTGGTAATCGACGCGTTCGTGCGCTATCGCATCATCGATCCGGTGCGGTTTTATCAGGCGGTCAAAACCGAAGAGAACCTGAACAGTCGCTTAAACAGCATTGTGGTGTCTACCATGCGCCGCGTGCTGGCTGGGCACTCGTTGAATGATTTGCTCTCGGCCGAGCGCACGGAAATTATGCAGCAGATTCGCGCGGCGGTGAACGCGCAGGCGCGTAGCGGCTTGCTCGAGGAAGACCCCACCGCAGCGCAAAAGAAAGCCTATGCCGCGCAGCGTGGGTTCGGCATTGAGGTGATGGACGTGCGTATTATGCGCGCCGATCTGCCGTCGGATATTTCGCAATCCACCTATGAGCGTATGCGCAAAAACTTCACCAAAGAAGCGCAACGCTTCCGCGCGGAAGGCGAACAGCAAGCCACCGAAACCCGTGCGGGCGCCGATCGCGAGCGCACGGAAATTCTGGCCAACGCGCGCCAGCAATCGGAGACCATTCGCGGCCAGGGCGACGCCGACGCATCGCGTATTTATGCCCGCGCTTTCAGCCAGGATCCTGAGTTCTTCCGCTTCTACCGGTCGATGCAAGCGTATCGTGCCACGCTCTCTAAAGACGACACGACGCTGGTCATCAGCCCAGACAGCGGTTTTCTCAAGGAAATGAATCCGCAGTAACGTTACGAGGCTGGTATGATACGTAACATCGCGATGGCGATTTGTGTGCTTTCGTTGGCGTGGCAGGCGCATGCCGCACCCCCCGATTCCTTCAGCAGCGTGATCGAACCGGTGATGCCGGCGGTCGTGAACATCTCGACCACGCAGAAGGTGAAGCAGCCGGGTGTAGCGATGTTTGACCTCGATGCCATGCCCGACGACCCACATTTTCGGCAGTTTCGTGAATTGTTCCGGCAGTTCAACGACCAGTTTGGCCAAGGCATGTCGCGCGAAGTGACTTCGTTGGGGTCGGGGTTTGTCATCGACGAAGCGGGCTATGTGGTGACCAACAACCACGTCATTGCCAATGCCGACGATATTACCGTCATCTTCTCCGACGATACGCGCTTGCCTGCAACGCTGATTGGCACCGACCCTAAAACCGATCTGGCGTTGCTCAAGGTCAAAAGCGCGCGCAAGCTTACCGCCGTAAAATTTGGTGATTCCGAAACGCTTAAAGTGGGCGATTGGGTCATTGCGGTGGGTAATCCGTTTGGGTTTGGCGGGTCGGTGTCGGCGGGCATTGTGAGTGCTCGCGGACGCAATATCCATGCGGGGCCTTTCGACGACTTCATCCAAACCGATGCGGCCATCAATCGCGGCAATTCGGGGGGGCCTTTGTTCAATGCGCGCGGCGAAGTGGTGGGGGTGAATGCAGCCATTTTTTCGCCCACAGGCGCCAGCGTGGGCATTGGGTTTGCGGTACCAGCCTCGCTAGCCAAGCCGATTATCGACCAGCTACGCGAGAATGGTAAAGTGTCGCGTGCGTGGCTTGGAGTCAAAATCCAGGATGTCACCGAGGAAATGGCGGATGCGCTGGGCATGAAAGAGCCCCGCGGCGCGCTCGTGCTGGATGTCGATGGACCCGCCACCAACTCGGGCATTGAGCCGGGCGATGTTATCGTGAGTTTCGATGGGCGCGATATTAAACAAAACACCACCCTGCCGCGCCTGGTCGCCGACACCAAAATCGGTAAAAAGGTGGAGGTAGTGGTGCTGCGCCAGGGCAAAGAGCATAGCTATAGCGTGCGCTTGGGGCAGCTTCCTGGCGAGCAAGAACAGGCGCGCACTACCAAAAAAGATAATACAGAGTCGCGCGACGCCACACGCCTTCGCACCAGGGATACGGTGCTCGGTATGGCGCTGGTAGCGATTACGCCAGATGTACGCATGCAAACCAACTTGCCGGCCTCGGTGCGCGGCTTGTTGGTGACGGATATGGATCTTAACAGTGTGGCGGCTGGGCGTGGCGTGAAGCCTGGCGATGTGATTGTCGAGGCCAACCAGCAGCCCGTGGCAACGGTTGCGGCGCTTAAAGAGCAGATCGAGGCCACCAAGCGCGATCGCCGCGGCCACGTACTGCTTAAAATTCAGCGGCGGGATGTCACTCAGTTTGTGGCGGTGCCAACGCGAGAACGCTAGCCTATGGCGCGCGTAGCTGTCGTGGTGGCACGTGACGCCACGCGTGATTGCCAGCTCGGCTTTTCAATGAGCGGTTCCAAGAAGTCGGCGTAATAACGTGCGAGTTTGCGTTGGCCTTCGGGGTTAGTATGAATTTCCCGGCGCCCTTTACTAATGTCGGCCATTTCAAGAATAAATTCTTTGGGTCGGCCGCCTGAGCTGGAATGGCGAACCAGTTGCCAGCCGTTGCCAAGCGTTTCGCTACCCAGAATTTTTTTGCCATTCTCCCATTTATGCATATTGCCTGCGAGATAATCGGACGGTTCGAGCCCTTTATAAATCGACGGGTAGAACGCCACAACGCCTGGGCGCTTGGAGAGCCGTTCGAACATGGCCTCGCAGGCTTTGGTATAGCCAGGCGGAAATTTTACCGAAGAAGAAAGTGCTCGCAGGTCGCTTTCGCGCACTCCCACCAGCACCACGGGCGTTCCCAACTTTCGGCAACGTTCAATTTTGGCTTCGATGTCTTTTTCAATCAACGTCACATCGCGTTTAAGCAGCATATCGTTGCCGCCGAAAAATAAGAAAACCATATCTACTTTGGCAATTTTTTGATCGGTGATGGGCGGCCAAGGACGCAGCAGCAAATCGCGCTTGGATAAATCCCAGTATTCCTCAATTGTTGAGCCCGTGACTGCGTAGTTGTGTACCACTACGCGTGGTTTGCTGCGGCCATTATATCCGCGTCGGTTCAGCTCGGTTTGCAGGTCACCTGCGACAATCGCAAGCTCGCTCGCGCCGACGACTGCGATATGATATGCATTAGGGTCTTTCATGCCGCTGCTTTAGCCCAGCAATGTTACAGTTTTATGACGGGCAGTATTCTATGCCGCGCACCATTTTTCTTGTGAAATCCCTTGCAAAAACAGCAGAGCGGAAAGGTCGTTCTTGTGAATATGAGCGCGGGTTTGTGCGCATACGGTGGGTTTGGCGTGATAGGCCACCCCTAAACCTGCTGCTTTAAGCATAGGAATATCATTAGCGCCATCACCCACCGCTAGCGTTTCATGGGGCGAAAGCGATTTTTCGTTTGTCACGCGCAGCAAGGTTTCGCGTTTGGCGTCTTTATCAAGAATCGGTGGCAACACACGTCCGGTGAGCAGGCCGTTTTGCATTTCCAGTTGATTGGCCTCATCCGCATGAAAGCCAATAGCTTGGCGTACAAGGGAAGTAAAAAACGTAAACCCACCCGAAACAAGCAGAGTGTATGCACCACGTGCGCGCATGGTTTGCACCAAAACGCACGCGCCTGGCATCAGGGTAATGCGCTCGCGATAGACACGTTCTAAATCGCTCTCTTGCAGACCCTTCAGCAGAGCCACGCGCTCTACCAATGCGGCCTTAAAATCGATTTCACCGCGCATGGCACGCTCGGTGATGGCGGAAACTTCACGGCGTTTCCCCACTAAGTCGGCCAGCTCGTCGATGCATTCTTGTTGAATCATGGTGGAGTCCATGTCGGAAATCAGCAGACGCTTTTCCCGCTGATCTGCCGGCTGTAAAACCGCATCGAAGGGCAGATCGGCAGGCAGATCAAAGGTCGGCGGCTCGTCAAAAAATAGATCGCATGCCCGCTCTGCCGCTAGCCAATGGGGTGTACCAAACTTGCGTACAAACTCCGGCGGTATTACGCTGCCTTCGCTGGCGATAAGGGTTAACACATGGCGCATGATATACTGATCCTGATGGGGGCAACTGGCACGGGGAAATCCGCGCTTGCCCTTGAGATAGCGCAGCGTGTGCCGGCTGTCATCATCAATGCCGACGCGATGCAGCTGGTGGCTGAGCTACGTATTATTACGGCGCGGCCAACCGACAGCGAAATGGCGCGCGCCCCTCATGCGCTTTATGGTGTGCTGCCCGCACGTGAGCCCACATCGGTTGCCACATGGCTGGCATTGGTCAAGCCCGCTGTCGAACGTGCGTGGCATGAGCAGCGCCTGCCTCTATTGGTGGGGGGTACGGGCATGTACATCCAATCTATGATGCGCGGGCTGGCTACCGTACCCACTATTCCCGCTGCGATTCGCGAACGCGTCCGGGTATTGGATGCGGCCGCGCGCTGGGCATTATTAGAGCAGCACGACCCCGCCATGGCGGCTAGATTAAAGCCGGGCGACACGCAACGTGTGCAGCGCGCCTTAGAGGTGCATCAAGCCACGGGGGTAAGCTTGCTGGAATGGCAACGTTGCAATGCACAGCCTGTGTTTGCGCAGGCGCAATATCGTTGTGCGTACGTGGATCTGCCTCGCGACGAAGTGTATGCGCGTATTAACGCCAGATTTTTACAGATGATGGAGCAGGGAGCCTTGGAAGAAGTGCGCGCACTGATGCGTCAATCCATCCCGCCGGCACATCCCATTTTACGCGCCCATGGCGTGCCCGAGCTTGTGGCGCACCTTGAAGGCAGAATGACATACGACGACGCGATTTCCCGCGCACAGCTTAATACACGCCACTATGCCAAGCGTCAGCTTACCTGGCTGCGCAACCAAATGCCTCAGGCCACCGCCCTAGCTCCCGGCGATGTTCGTGCCGCACTTTCCTTGCTATAAAACGCTTGTTTGTTTAGTTTAGATAAACTAAACATCAGCATCAACTTTGTCGTGGTTATCCTATGCCCAACACCAAAGAACGCATCATCGCCCGCTTCGGCGGCACCACGCATGTGGCCGATATTTGTGGCGTTACGCCCGGCGCGGTATCGCAGTGGGAAATCATCCCCGCGCGCCACCAACGCCGCCTGCTGGATGCTGCAAAACAACGCAACATTGCATTAAAAGCCGAAGAGTTTTTAGGCGTTGTGCCCGCGCGCGCACCCAAAAAAGCCGAAGCGCCGCGCGACGAAAATGCCCGCGAACTCACCGGTGCCGAGATGGTCATCCAAGCCATGCTTGATAACGGCACCGAGTTGGTGTTCGGCTACCCCGGCGGCGCGGTGCTGCCGATTTACGACGCGCTGTTTAAGCAAAATAAGTTGCGGCATATTTTGGTGCGGCACGAGCAAGGGGCAGGCCATGCGGCCGAAGGCTATGCCCGCTCCACCGGCAAAGTGGGCGTGCTGATGGTGACGTCAGGCCCCGGCGCTACCAATACCGTTACCGCTCTTACCGACGCGTTGATGGATTCGATTCCGCTGGTGTGCATCACCGGGCAGGTGCCCACGCACCTCATTGGCACCGATGCGTTTCAGGAAGCCGATGTGGTGGGTATCACGCGCAGCGCTACGAAACATAACTATCTCGTGAAAGACGTCAATGATTTGGGGCGCATCCTGCACGAGGCGTTCCATGTGGCGGTGACGGGCAGGCCGGGCCCAGTGCTGGTCGATATTCCTAAAGATATTTTAAACGCCACCGGCGTTTATAAAGCCAACGAAGGCAGCCGCAGGCAGTCGTATCGACCCGTGGTCAAGCCGAACGAGCGCGCGATTGAGCGCGCGGTGGAACTCATGGCGCGCGCCAAAAAACCGGTGTTTTATGTGGGCGGTGGAGTCATTAACGCAGGAGAAGATGCCTGTGCTGCCTTGGCCAAATTAGTGCGCATGTCGGGGTTTCCCATTACTACCACGCTGATGGGTTTGGGTGCCTATCCCGGCAACGACAAACTGTTTTTGGGCATGCCCGGAATGCACGGCTCGCTCGAGGCCAATATGTGTATGTCGCAGTGCGATGTGATGATCAATATCGGCGCGCGCTTTGATGACCGCGTGACCGGAAGGCTTGATGCGTTCTCGCAGGATTCGAAAAAAATTCATGTCGACGTCGATGCTAGCTCTATCAACAAAATCGTGAAGGTGGATGTGCCGATTGTAGGCGATGCCGGCGAGGTGCTCGCGCTGATGCTGAGTGTGTGGCGTAAAAAGAAACTGCCGCCGCAACGCGAAGCGCTGGCCAAATGGTGGAAGCAGATTGGGCAATGGCGTGCGCGCGATTCCTTCGGGTACAAGCAAACCGGACGGGCGATTAAACCGCAACACGCGCTGCGCCGCCTTTCGGCGCTGCTCAAGGGCAAAGATTTTTTTATCACGACCGATGTCGGCCAACACCAAATGTGGGCGGCGCAGCATATTCTTTACGACAAGCCCAATCGCTGGATGACATCCGGCGGTTTAGGCACCATGGGCTATGGGTTTCCGGCCGCCATTGGTGTGGCGCTGGCGCACAAAAACAAACCGGTCGTGTGCGTAACGGGCGAATCGAGCTTCATGATGAATATTCAGGAAATGAGCACCGCCGTGCAGTACCGCGTGCCCGTGAAAATCCTGATTCTCAACAACCAATATATGG
>FRDC01002079.1_pt2 | contig 49982 bp, 53 predicted proteins | sample 1106171 | NCBI WGS metagenome assembly FRDC01 (sample SAMEA3930566, study PRJEB13176) | freshwater metagenome | biome: Drinking water system; feature: drinking water; material: water | place: Singapore | collected 2014-12-20 | reverse complement strand
GCAAGGTTGTGCTCTACCCCTGAGCTACACCCGCGCTCCGTGTTTCCCGATCGTGTCGAGAAACGGCGAGGCCCGGTTGATGCCGCAGAACGGGCGCGATTGCAAGAGGCTTCTTGGCAATCGCGCTCAGGCGCATCTGGCCAGAGGCGTTTCGAGAAGCCTGTCAGACTGGATCGCTTCGCCGAAAAAATGACCCTGCATGTAGTTGATACCCCATGATTCAAGAAGCAGGGCATCTGCCTCGCAGCCGACCCATTCGGCGACGGTGCGGATACCAAGCTCGCGCGCGAGATTGATCATGGTGCGCACAAAAATCTGATTTTCGGGCGAATTTGCCAGATTGCTGATGTAGGAGCCGTCAATCTTGACGCTATCAACCTTCATTTCGCGCAGATAGCGAAACGATGTATGGCCGGCGCCGAAATCATCGATGGCAACACGGCAACCCAGCGATTTGATTTGTTCAAGGAAGCGCACACTCTCCTGTATATCCTGGATGGCGGCGCTTTCAGTCATTTCAACCACCAGCCGGTTGGCCATATCCTCCCGGCTGACCAGGCGCGAGGCAAGGATGGAAAGCCATTCACGGTCAGACGTTGTCTGTGCCGAGATGTTGACGCTGATGCGGGTGTCGGGGCGGCTGGCGAGGAGATCAAGCCCAAGCTCAAGGACGCGATGATCGAGAAGCCCGCACAGACCCAGCCGTTCGGCGACCGGCACCAGAAGACCGGGCGGCAGCGTGTCACCATCCTCGCCTTCCACGCGCATCAGCGCTTCGTAGGAATAGGGCAGACGGCTGCCGGCGTGAACAATAGGCTGACAGGCAAGCGCTATACGCCGCTCGTTCAACGCCTTGATGAGGCCTTCGCCCACCCGCCCGTCGGCCCGGCGCGACTGTGAGCGCGAGGCTTGCGGATCAAAGGGAATGAACAGGCCGCGTTTCTTCGCTTTGGCTTCCGACAGCGCTTCATGCGCTTCGGCCAGAAGATCCCGGCTGGACGCAATGGTGCGGGGGCCGACAACCCCGCCAACCGACAGGCTGACGGTAACGGGACCGGCCGACGTCGTGACCAGTTGCGCGCGCGTCACATCGATGAAACGCTGCGCGGCAATCGCCATCTCGCTGGCGTCGCATTGGCGCAGCAAAATCGCGAATTTATTGCCGGTGAAGCGGCCGATGCTGTCGCGCCCGCGCAGATTGCTGGAGAGCCGCGCCGTCACCGCCTTCAGCGCCTCATCGCCGATGCTGAAACCAAGACCCGCATTGATGGTGGACAGATTGTCAACCGAGGCCAGAAGAAGCGCAAAATGGCGTTTCTCGCGACGGCTGACGATCATTTCCTGATCAATCAATGACAAAAGCCGGTTCTGATTGAGCGTGCCTGTCAAAGGATCAATTTCGCTGAGAATGCGCAAAGCCTCCTCAGCCTCATGGCGCTCATCAATGGCGCGCACGACGCCCATTACGCGGGCGGGCTTGCCATCAGCACCCGCAAACCATCGACCGGTTTCTTCCACCCAGCCAGTGCTTGGTGACGTCCGTTTGAGGCGATATTGCATGGTAAACACCGCCCCCTCCGGCCCGGGGCGCGCGGTGTCATTCATGATCATGTCATGGCGCGAGGAAGCATTATCCGCAATCAGGCCAGCAAGGGTGCGCCCGCTCGCAGGCACGGCATCGCCGACTGCCGCAAAGAAGGACGGCGCATTGGCGCTCCACTCCAGGCGATCAGAGGAAATATCCCAGCAATAGGCGGCCTCGCCTGCGGCGTTGAGGCTGGCGGCAAGGTCAAGCCCGACGCAATCCGTGCCCTCTGACATTGTTGGCTGGTTCATCCCGGCGTCCCGTACCCCGTTTCCACTGCAGCCGTCATCATGTCGTGAAGCGGTTACGAAACCACAAAGCCCGCCCACGAAAGCGATGGCTGAACACCATAATCGGGTCATGCGTTTCCACGACCCGGCAGGAAGGTTAATGGCACATTGATTGCAAATCGTGATGGGACCGGATGATCAGTCCCGTTTTGCTACAGGTTTGCTGATGATAACTGCGCTAAACCCTTCGCGATCTGTCCCGCAATCCACTCATGTGGAGCACGGCAGGGTGTCAACCCGGGGAGAAACGACCGAAAGCGGGCACGCCTTGATCGCTGTCGAACCCCCGATCGCCATCTCGTCCTGCCGCCCGGCCCACCGCCATGGCGTGAGCGCGCTGGTGGCACAACTTCTGGCTACCCGCGATCAACTGCCACAAACTCGCGACAAGCGCCGTGTCGAGCCGGCACAGGCTGTTGCATTCTATCAGGCGGTCGGCACATTCCTGTCAGCCCCGCCGACGCAGCCAGGGCTCGATATTCGCGCCTGATCAATAGCCAAGCGCCATGCCATCCTTGCGCGGGTCCGATCCGCCAATCAGGATACCGCGGGTCCGGTCGACACGGATCACCTGCCCGCCGCCGATGGGGCCAAGCGGCATCTTGATGTCATGACCACGCTGCGCGAGCCCTTCCAGTGCCTCAGCCGGCAGTGAGCGCTCGGCGGTTGTCGACGGGCCGTCAAAGAAAGCACGCGGCTGATCAAGCGCTTCCTGCGGATCCATGCCGTAATCGAACATATTGGTCAGGATATGGGCATGGCCGCAGGCCTGGTAGGCGCCACCCATGACGCCGAAGCTCGCTTCGACCTCGCCATTCTTCATCACCATACCGGGGATGATGGTGTGCATCGGACGCTTTGATGGGGCGATGGCATTGGGGTGGCCGTCAATGACGCGGAAGGATGAGCCGCGGTTTTGCAGCACAAGGCCGGTTTTCTTGGTCGCCCTGCCGACCCCGAAATTGGAAAAAATCGAGCAGATGAACGAAATCGCCATCCCGTCCTGATCGATGATCGACAGATAGACGGTATGGTTTTCGGGGCGCGGTGGTGGAAACGCCTTGGGTGAAAGCCGGTGATCGCGCGATATAAGACCGGCGAGCTTTTTGCCATAGGCCTTGGATGTCAGCGCCTTGACGCTGCGGCTCATCGCCGCCGATTCGCCGATTTCCTGATCGCGCATCGCATAGCCAAGACGCGTTGCCTCGAGCAGCAGATGGTAACGCTCGGCCGACAGGGGGCCAAAGGCCCGATGGTCAAACTGTTCCAGAATATTGAGAATGACCAGCGCCGTCAGCCCCTGACCATTGGGCGGAATTTCAGCAACATCATAGCCCTCATAGGGAGCGGTGATCGGTTTCACCACCTCACCCTTATGGGCTGCGAAATCATCCATGGTCATCAGGCTGCCATGCGCCTGAATGGTCTTGACGATATCCTCGCCGATCTCGCCCTCATACATGGCGCGTGCGCCCTGCTTGGCCAAAAGCCGATAGGTTTTGCCAAGCGCCTTGTTGACGAATATCTGGCCCGCCTGCGGCGTACGCCCGCCCGGCAGATAATGCTTGGCAAAGCCGGCATCGCCGCCAGGTGGCACATGAGTGCGCCAGTCCTGGGCAACGCGCGGCGCCACCGCATGGCCGTTCTCGGCAATCTCGATGGCGCGCTGCAGGGCGCGGTCAAGGCCAAAGCGCCCATGGCGTTTCAGCAACGTCTCCCACGCCTCGACCGCGCCAGGGACAGTAACGGCATGAATGTCGTGCTCAGGGATCCCCGGACCATAGCCGCGCTCCTTGAACCAGTCGAGCTTTGCCGCCTTCGCCGAACGGCCCGAGCCATTATAACCCTCAAGCGGTTTTCCCGGTTTTGAGACAATAAAAAAACAATCCCCCGCCGGGCTCACCATGTGCGGCTCAAGCACACATAAAAGCGCCACCGCCGCCACCGCCGCATCGGCTGCGGTTCCACCCTCGCGTAAAGTACGTATCGCCGTCTCGCTCGCCAGCGGATGGGAGGTCGCGACCATGGCGCGCGTGGCATAGACGGGCGAGCGCCCGGGAAATTGAAAATCGCGCATGGTTCCCCCGATAATTGTTACTTGTGGCTCAGGCCTGTTCTTTTTCTTGCATATCCGCCGGCGCTCGTCTAGCGCAGGTTGAACACGTCCACAGAACCGGGAACTGCCGATGGCCATGCTTACGCTCAACAAGGCGCAGAAGATTATCAAGCTCTCTTTAAACGAAAGCGCGCGTCTGCAGCTCAAACCCTTATGTGTGGTGGTGCTGGACGAGCGTGGCGCGCTCAAAGCGGCGGCGGCGGCCGATGGCACATCGCTGATGCGCTTTGAGATCGCGTTCGGCAAAGCCTACGGCGCGCTTGGCCTTGGCATGGGCAGCCGGGCGATCCAAAAGATGGCGCTGGAGCGTCCGTATTTCGTTTCAGCCTATGGCGCGGTAACCGACGGGCGCATGGTGCCGGTGGCGGGCGGCGTGCTGATCCGCAGCGCCAAGGGCGCGATCATCGGAGCGGTCGGCATATCGGGCGACACGTCGGATGCCGATGAGGCTTGCGCGCTGGCTGGCATCGCCGGGGTCGGATTGACCGGCGATGGCGGAGCGGCGTGAGCCGCCTCAGACGTCGGATTTCGCCTTCAGTACCTGGCGGCCACGATACATGCCGGTCTTGAGGTCGATGTGGTGCGGGCGGCGCATCTCGCCTGAATCCTTGTCCTCGACATAGGTCGGCTGGGCAAGCTTGTCATGCGAGCGACGCATGTTGCGCCGCGACGGCGAGGTTTTTCTCTTGGGAACGGCCACGGCTCAAACTCCGAAAAAAAAGCGCGCCCGCTGAGGGCGCCGCAAAGGAACGCGGCCTATAGCCGAAAAGGAGGGCGATGGGAAGGGGCGACTATGCGTTGCGACAATTCTCAAGCCCACGGCCTGTCGGACCAGCGCAGCGCCTCTTCCAGCCGGTCATTGCCCCAGAAGATTTCGCCGTCGACGACGAAGCTCGGCGCGCCAAAAAGGCCCAGATGGGTGGCAAGATCGGTCTGCGAGCGCAGACGGCTTTTCACCGCATCCGCGCGTGCCGCATCAAGGATCTGCGTGGGGTTGAGGTTCATCGCCGACAAAATGGCGCGCAGCACCTCCAGATCGGCGATGTTGGCACCTTCGCAGAATTCGGCGGCAAAGACGCGCCGGGAGAAATCGCCGATCCACCCGCCCTCCTCGCCGGCAAGGGCAATGCGGGCAGCCATCAGCGAATTGGCCGGAAAAGGCTGCGGCTTCACCAGCTTGAGGCCAAGCTCCGCCGACCAGCGCTCCATGTCCCGCCACATATACTTGCCCTTGGAGGGGAAAAGATTGAAGGGTGACGTCGACCAGCCCTGACCGGCGAAGATGGGGCCAAGCAGGAAAGGACGCCAGCGCACCGTCGTGCCGGCTGCCTTGGCAAGGGCATCGATGCGCTGGGCGGCTATATGCGAGTAGGTCGAGGCAAAATCGTACCAGAATTCGATCATCGCCCACTCCGGAACTGCGCTATTGCGGTCACGCACTGTGCAGTGCGTCGCGTTCTTCTGCAATGCGTCGTCGGTAAAAAATGGGGAGCGTGGCCGCGTGCCCGGCGGTGACGGGGTTGTCATCAGCGCCGCTTAGCCGATAGAAGGCGGCGGTTTCTCTCACAAATGGTAACATCGTCATGACGCAGCCACCGGTCAAGAAGGTCGTTCTCGCCTATTCAGGGGGGCTCGATACCTCTGTCATCCTCAAATGGCTGCAGACGCATTATCAGGCTGAAGTGGTCACCTTCACCGCTGATCTTGGTCAGGGCGAGGAGCTGGAGCCGGCACGGCGCAAGGCGGAATTGCTCGGTATCAGACCGCAGAACATCTATATCGAGGATGTGCGCGAGGAATTCGTGCGCGATTTCGTCAATCCGATGTTCCGCATGAACGCGCTTTACGAGGGCCAGTATCTTCTCGGCACCTCGATTGCGCGCCCGCTGATTGCCAAGAAACTCATCGAGATCGCCGAGAAGGTGGGCGCCGACGCGATCGCCCATGGCGCCACCGGCAAGGGCAATGATCAGGTACGTTTTGAACTCACCGCCTACGCGCTCAACCCGTCGATCCGCGTGATCGCACCATGGCGCGAATGGGACCTGTTGTCGCGTACCAAGCTGCTGGCATTTGCCGAAGCCAACCAGATTCCGATTGCCAAGGACAAGCGTGGCGAAGCGCCGTTCTCGGTCGACGCCAATCTTCTCCACTCCTCATCCGAAGGGAAGGTGCTGGAAGATCCAGCGATTGAAGCGCCTGAACTGGTTTATATGCGAACCATTGCGCCTGAGGACGCCCCCGACAAGGCAACCATCATCAGCATCGATTTCGAGAAGGGCGATGCAATTGCCATCGACGGCGTGGCCCTGTCACCTGCCATGGCGCTCACCCGTCTCAACGAATTGGGCAAAGCCAACGGCATTGGCCGTCTCGATCTGGTTGAAAATCGCTTTGTCGGCATGAAATCACGCGGCATCTACGAAACGCCGGGCGGCACCATCCTGCATGTGGCGCATCGCGGCATCGAATCGCTCACCCTGGACCGCGAGGCGATGCACCTGAAGGAATCGCTCATGCCGCGCTACGCGGAGCTGGTTTATAACGGCTTCTGGTTCGCCCCCGAGCGCGAGATGATCCAGGCCATGGCCGACAAAAGTCAGGAAATGGTCACCGGGCGGGTACGCCTCAAGCTCTACAAGGGCAATGTGACGGTGATCGGGCGCGAAAGCCCCTATTCGCTCTATGATCAGGAATTGGTCACCTTCGAGGAGGGCGCGGTGGCCTATGATCATCACGATGCCGCCGGCTTCATCAAGCTGAACGCCCTGCGGCTGCGCACGCTCGCACAGCGGGCGAAGAGAAAGCCGTGACGCGGGCGGTCCGTTCGGCCATATTTGCAGCCCATTGACGACGATAGAGAGCGCGCGTCAGGTGATGCGGGATCAGGGCGGTTAAATGCGGCGTCAGACAATATGGACGATGGTGGCAGCCGTGCTCGGCCTCGTCGCTGTCGTCGCCATCGGTTATTATGCTTTGTCGCTGCCAACCACGCTCCGGGTAGCCGTTGGGCCGGTCGGCTCGGAAAACCATCGCCTCATCGCGGTGCTGGCGCATCTTCTGGCGCGCGAGAAAGCCAATGTCCGCCTCAAGATCATCACCACTGAAGGCTCGGCAACCAGCGCCGCCGCCCTTGAGAGCAATGGTGCGGACCTCGCGGTACTGCGCTCTGACATCACCGCACCCGACGACGCGCTGGGAGTGGTCGATCTGCGCCGCGAGCAGGTCGTGCTGCTTGCCAGACCAAAAAGCGGCGTGACGACGATGGCGGAGTTGCGGGGCAAGGATATCGGTGTGGTGTCAGCTGCAGCCCTCAATGTCAGCCTGATACAGAAGCTTCTTGCCTATTACGGCGCCGCCGCTCTGGACGTGCAGCTGCGTCCGCTTGAAATGGCGGATGCTGCCCGCGAATTGGCAAACGGCCATATCGCGGCGATCATGACGGTTGGCATTCCCACCAGCCGCTTGATGGGACGGCTGGATGCCCGTGTCACCGCGGAACTGGGCCAGCCTCCCCTCTATCTGCCGATCAGCGAAGCCCCGGCGATTGCCCAGCGCAGCCCGTCCCTGCTGGCCGACGAGCTGGTGCGTGGGGTGTTTGGTGGCGCGCCACCCCATCCGCCTGAATCAATACCAACCATCGCGGTGACACACCGCCTGGTTGCTAACAAGAACGTCGGTGAGGCGGTGATCGCCTCGCTCATCCAGCAGATTTTTGCACTGCGCGTCGCCATCGCTGGCGAAGAACCGAGCGCGGCACGGATTTCCGCTCCCGACGCTGACCGCGCCGGCGAATTGGCGCTTCATCCCGGCGCTTCGTCCTATTACGAAGGCAATGTGCGCGGCTTTTTTGATCGCTATGGTGATCTTTTCTACATAGGGATCATGGCATTATCGATCTGCGGGTCCGGTCTTGCCGCTCTTGCCAGCCATGCCAATGCCAGGCGTCCGGAGCCTTATCGCGACGCCATCGCTACTCTGTTGCAGACCTTGCTGCAGGCGCGCCAGGCGATGAGCATCGACGAGCTTGACGCAGCCGATCAACGCGCCAGTGAGGTATTCGCCGTGGCGTTGAAGCATATTTCCGAGCGCGATTTCGACCAGCAGCAGGTGACGACCTTTGCTCTCACGCTTGACCAGGTGCGCCATGCCATCGCTGATCGCCGCCGCCGGATCGGCGAGGGAATGGTGAAAAACGCGATGGCCGCCGAATAGGCCGGTTAACGGCATTCGATAATTTAATCTCGCCACCGCCGCAAACCCTCGATATAAGGGCGCCGCGCCCCATGGCGCACCTCCCTCGAAAGTATCGGTGCCCGAATGCAGCTGCGCAACATCGCCATTATTGCCCACGTCGATCACGGCAAGACGACACTCGTCGACAAACTCCTGCAGCAATCGGGCGCTTTCCGTGACAACCAGCGGGTGGTCGAGCGCGTCATGGATTCAAACGATCTCGAGCGCGAGCGCGGTATCACTATCCTGGCCAAAGCCACCTCGGTGGTATGGAAGGACACGCGCATCAACATCGTCGATACGCCCGGCCACGCCGATTTCGGCGGTGAGGTTGAGCGCATTCTCAACATGGTAGACGGCGTCATCGTGCTCGTGGACGCTGCCGAAGGACCGATGCCGCAGACCAAATTCGTCGTTGGCAAGGCCCTCAAGGTCGGGCTTCGCCCCATCGTTGCGGTCAACAAGGTCGACCGCCCGGATGCCCGCGCCCAGGAAGTGATCAATGAAGTCTTTGATCTTTTCGCCGCACTTGACGCCAATGACGATCAGCTTGATTTTCCTATCCTTTACGGCTCAGGGCGCGATGGCTGGATGGCAGCAAAGCCCGAAGGCCCGTCCGATCAGGGCCTTGCCCCGCTCTTTGATCTGGTGCTGGAGCATGTGCCGGTCGCGCGCACCGAGCCGGGGCCGTTCCGCATGATCGGCACCATTCTGGAAGCCAACCCGTTCCTCGGGCGCATGGTGACGGGCCGTATCATTTCCGGATCCGTCAAGCCCAACCAGTCGATCAAGATCCTGCATCATGACGGCAAACTCCTCGAGCAGGGGCGCGTCAGCAAGATCCTCGCCTTCCGCGGCATCGAGCGCCAGCCCATCGAGGAAGGGGTCGCAGGAGATATCGTGGCGATTGCCGGCCTGCAGAAAGGCTCGGTCGCCGACACCTTCTGCGCCACCGAAGTGAATGAGGCGATCCCCGCCCAGCCGATCGATCCTCCGACGGTGACGGTATCCTTCATCGTCAATGATTCGCCCCTTGCCGGCACCGAGGGCGACAAGGTGACGAGCCGTGTCATCCGCGACCGCCTGTTCAAGGAGGCGGAAGGCAATGTGACGCTGAAGATCGAGGAATCGGAAGACAAGGACAGCTTCTTCGTCTCAGGCCGTGGCGAATTGCAGCTTGCCATCCTCATCGAGACGATGCGTCGCGAAGGCTTCGAGATCGCAGTCTCCCGCCCGCGCGTTGTGCTTAAAAAAGACGAGACGAGCGGCGAGGTTCTGGAACCCATTGAAGAGGTCGTCATCGACGTGGACGAGGAGCATTCCGGCGTCGTGGTGCAGAAGCTCTCGGAGCGGCGCGGCGAGATGGCGGAGATGCGCCCGTCTGGCGGCAATCGCCTGCGTCTGGTTTTCCATGCGCCCACCCGCGGCCTCATCGGCTACCAGTCGGAACTGATGACCGATACGCGCGGCACCGCCATCATGAACCGCCTGTTCCACGCCTACCAGCCCTTCAAGGGCGAGTTGCCGGGGCGGCGCAATGGCGTGCTGATCTCGAATGAAGCGGGTGAAGCGGTCGCCTATGCGATGTGGAATCTGGAAGATCGCGGGCCGATGATGATCGAGCCGGGCGTCAAGGTCTATCGCGGCATGATCGTTGGCGAGCATACGCGCGACAACGATCTGGAAGTGAATGTTCTGAAGGGCAAGAAACTCACCAACGTGCGTGCGTCGGGCAAGGACGAGGCGGTGCGCCTCACGCCACCCATCCGCATGACGCTGGAAAAGGCGCTGGCGTGGATCCAGGACGACGAACTGCTTGAGGTGACGCCGACCAACATCCGCCTGCGCAAGCGCTATCTTGATCCGACAGAGCGCAAACGCTTCGAGAAAAGCGGTACCATCGCCATGGCGAATTGAGGGTCTAGTTCACCACATAAACCGGCGTGCCGACGCTGACCCGTTGGAACAGGTCCTCGACATCTGGGTTGAACATGCGGATGCAGCCATAGGAGGCTTCCCGGCCGATGGATTGCGGCGCATTGGTGCCGTGGATGGCATATTCAGCGCGCCCGAGGACGAGGGCGCGGGTTCCCAGCGGATTTTTTGGCCCGGGCGGCACCAGTGCCGGCAGGTTGGGACTGTCCGCGCGCACGACCGCCGGCGGCTGCCAGACGGGAAACGGCACCTTGCGCTCGACCACGGTTGAGCCAACCCATTGCTTGGCCTGCCGGCCGATGGCGATCGGATAGCGGATCGCGCGCCCGCCACCCAGCGTGAAATAGAGCGCGCGTTCATGGTTGCGGATGACGATGGCGCCGGCAGGTGCGCTGGCAAAGGCAACCAGATCGCGGGCAGATGCCGGCTGCGCGATCAGGGTGAGCGAGCCCGACACCATAAAAATTGCGCCGAGGCGCGCCATGATGCGGTGCAACCGATGATCGTGGGAACGCATGACAAATCCCGCCAAGGATTGAGGAATAATGGGAATTTATATGAAAGCCTCGTTCGCAGCGAGGATTCCTGCGCCTTAGGGTTAAATGTCAATGAGCTTCATAGGCTGTTTACTTTATCGCCATCCTGCTTAGACTTCTCCCTCATGAAGGTCCTGAGCGTTGACATCCGTACCGCTGACAGGCTTGACGCCGCTGACATCGCTGCGGTGCATGATGCGGCGTGGCGATTGGCCTATGCCGGAATTTTGCCAGGCATTGCGCTGGAAAAGGCCGTGCAGCGGCGCGGACCGGAATGGTGGGCGCGGACGATCGAGAAATCGGGTTCAGGGCTGATGGTGCTCACCGTCGGCGATGATATTGTTGGCTACGTCAGTTTCGGGGCGGCGCGGACCGGGCGACGTTTCGGCGCCGATGGCGAAATCTACGAAATCTATCTCAAACCTGAATATCAAGGCATCGGATTTGGCAGCCGCCTGTTCCGTGCCGCGCTGGGGCGCCTTGCCAGCTATGGCTGCGACAAGGTGGTGGTGTGGGCGCTGGCGGCCAACACAACTGCGCTCTCATTTTATCGCCATCATGGCGGCTCGGCGGCAGCCATCGGCGAGGAACGCTTCGGCGAGGCGCGGCTGCGCAAGCTTGCCTTCCTCTTTGCCATGCAGCACGCCAGCAAAGACTGAGGGAACCAAACGCCTGGTGATGGCGTTTCCTCTCCATAGGCTCGCATGCCTGGATATGCGCCCTTCCGGCGTGGGAAGCGTTTTGCGTCACAAGACGCTGTCCTGTCCAAGCTCAGCAACCCGAGGTGGACCATGAAAAAATTGTTGATGATCGGCGGCTTTGTCGCCGCGCTGATGCTCGCACCGGCAACCGGATTTGCCAATGAACGTCTGACGGACGGGCTTCTTGGCGCCGGCGCCGGCGCACTGGTCGGCGGTCCGGTGGGTGCCATTGTCGGCGCCGGCGTTGGATATACGTCCGGGCCCCATATCGCCAACCATCTCGGCGCGCCGCGCCGCCATCGCTATCACCGCCACACCCGTCATAACAAGCACCATGCCACGCATCGCCGCCACTACCGTTGAGACTTTGACAGGCGATCATCACTGCGTTGAAACTGCCGGGGCGGCGTGAGAGCGTCGCCTCGCTGCGTTTGGACGCACCCGGCGGCCATCGCCCGGGTGCAAATACCTTGCGCAATATCCGTATTATTGGGTTGACGTCGCCCGCAGCTGGCGTCATCGACTGAAAGGGCCCGTTCACCCAGCCCAGAGATCCAGCATGCGTATTGAAGCGATATCGATTGGCCGCGACCCGCCGCGCGAAGTGAATGTCATCGTTGAGGTGCCGGTCGGCGGCGAGCCGATCAAGTACGAAATGGACAAGGACGCCGGCACGCTGGTCGTCGACCGGTTTCTCTACACCTCCATGAGGTATCCCGGGAATTACGGCTTCATCCCCCATACCCTGTCCGATGATGGCGATCCGATCGATGTGCTGATTGCCAATCAGCGCGGCATCTTTCCCGGCGCCGTGATAGCCGTGCGCCCGGTTGGCGTGCTGATGATGGAGGACGAGGCGGGGGGCGATGAAAAAATCATCGCCGTTCCAGTGCCGCGCCTGACGAGGCGGTATGAATCAGTCCATGAATATACCGATCTTCCCGACATCACCCTGTCGCAGATCGCCCATTTCTTTGAGCATTACAAAGATCTGGAGCCCAGAAAATGGGTCAAGGTGAAGGGCTGGGGCAGCGCGGCGGACGCGCAGAGAATGATCGTCGAGGCCATTGATCGGGCGACAGCAAGTAAAAAAACCTGAACGCTGCCGCGGCCTTTCAGAACGCTTTCAGGCGAGGGGGATCGCACTTCCGCCTAAACGCAACCAGCGCCCGGGCCGTTTCAGCGATAATGCTGTCGCCGATATTTCTCTTATCAGCGCTTCTTTGACAGCATATCGAGCTGCTGCTTCATCTCGGCCATCTGGCGGCGCATGGTCTCGAGTTCGCTTTCATTTTTGTCCGGTTTGTCGCTGCCCGCCGGCGGCGCTTTTCCCGGATTGGCGAACGGCAGGAACATGCGGAACGCCTGTTCGAACATCGCCAGATTATGCCGGACCTGCCCTTCGTAAACCTCGAAGGGCGCGCCGAAGGTTTTCGCCATCTGGTCGCGGAACCGTTCCTGCTCGCGTGAAAAGCTGTGCAGGGATACTTCCAAAAAGCCCGGTACGAGGTTCTGCAGGCTGTCGCCGTAATACGGGATCAACTGGCGCAGGAAGGCGACGGGCAGCAAATTCTGGCCCTTGCTTTCTTGCTCGAAAATGATCTGCGTCAGCACGGAGCGCGTGATGTCTTCGCCCGTCTTGGCGTCATTGACGACAAAAACCGTACCCGCCTTGACCATCTCGGCCAGGTCTTCAAGCGTCACATAGGTCGAACTGTCGGTGTTGTAGAGCCGACGATTGGCGTATTTCTTGACGATGACCGGATTTTCCGTGTCCGACATGCTGTGGGCCACCCTTCTGGCGCGCAAACCGCGCTTATCGGGCCACGATAGGGCGGTTTTCACCTTGCTGCCAAGCAGATTTCACGATGGCGGAATGCGCAGCTTTGCGGATCGCGCGCTTGTCTTCGTCGGTTTTTGCGCGTTTCGGCGTTTCCTTCACAGGATCGACAGAATCATCCGCCATCGGCAAGCTAAGCTGGAGGCTTGGCTCTGAGGAACAACACGCATGGCAGCGCCGGACGCATTACGGCAGGGTTTTGTCGCGCTGACACGGTTTGGTTATGGCTCGCGCGGCGATGGCGATATTGCGGCAGCCGCCGCCGACCCGCGTGGCTTCGTCAAGGCTGAACTGAACCAGCCAGGTGTCAGTCTGCTGGATGGCGCCCCACTGAAAGCAAGCCCGCTTCTGATCCAGGCGCTGTTTGATGCTCAGGAGCGCGTCAAGCAGGAGCGCAAAACGACAAAAGACAATGCGTCCGAACCACCGCTGGTGACGAACGGCGCGCCGCCTGACAATGCCAAGCCTCGCGATGGCGTGAAGCCAGCGTCCGCAAAGCCGCCCAGTCTCGAGCAGCAGGCCTTCCGCGCCGACGCTTATGCCCGTCTGCAACGCGCCATTTCCGCCCGATGCGGGATCAGCGAAAGGCTGGTTGCGTTCTGGTCAAATCATTTCTGCGTCTCGGCACGCAAAAGCCAGTTTGTGCGCATCACCGCCGGCGCCTTCGAACGCGAAGCCATTCGCCCGCATGTCCTCGGGCGCTTCGCCGACATGCTGCGGGCTGTCGAACAGCATCCGGCCATGCTGCACTATCTTGATAACCAGCAATCGGTCGGCCCGACGTCAAAGGCCGGCCTTAACCGGAAGCTCGGGCTCAATGAAAATCTCGGGCGCGAAATACTTGAGCTGCATACGCTGGGGGTCGGCGCTGGATATACCCAAGGCGATGTGACGGCGCTGGCGCGGATCATCACCGGCTGGACCTATGTCGGGCGCGAGGGACGGCTCGGCGAGCCGGGTCGTTTCATCTTCAATACGAATGCCCATGAACCTGGCGAGGTAACGCTGCTCGGTAAAATCTACCGTGATGGCGGCAGCGAGCAGGGCGAGGCTGCCCTTGCCGATCTTGCCCGCCACCCGGCGACCGCCCGCCACATCGCCACCAAGCTGATTCAGCATTTTGTTGCTGATATTCCCCCACCGGCACTGGTGCAGCGGCTCTCCAAACGGTTTCTCGAAAGCGGTGGTGATCTGCGGGCGGTGACGCTGGCACTGATCGAGGCGGATGAAGCGTGGGCAGCACGGCTCGACAAGATGCGCAACCCTTATGAGTTTCTGATCGCCGCCGCGCGCCTGACGGGGCGCATGCCGGAGAATGCCGATGCGACGCTCAATGCGCTCAGCCTGCTTGGCATGCCGCTATGGCAGCCGCCGGGCCCCAATGGCTGGCCGGACACAGTCAGCGCCTGGGCGTCTGCCGAAGGCATGAAGCAGCGTCTTGACGTGGCAGCCCTCATCGCCAACCGGATGCGCGACGTCGCCAATCCGCTTGACGTTCTGGACCGGGCGATCGGCGCGGCGGCTTCTATCGAAACGCGCCAGGCGGTAAGCCGTGCAGAAAGCCGCCAGCAGGGCCTGGCGCTCCTGCTCATGTCGCCTGAAATGCAACGGAGATAGGGACGATGCGGGATTTTTGCGAACAGCCTGGCCTGTCGCGGCGGCGTGTGCTCGCGGGCAGCGGAGCGCTCTTTGCCTGGGCACATATGCCAAGGCTCGCCTTTGCCGCCGATGGCCGCGATCCGCGGCTGGTTGTGATCATCCTGCGCGGCGCGCTTGATGGGCTGGCTGCGGTCGGCCCGGTGGGCGATCCAAACTACGCCAGGCTCCATGGCGATCTCGCGCTGGCGGCAACGGGCAGCCATGGCGGATTGCCGCTCGACAGTTTTTTCGTCCTTCATCCCGCCATGAGCCATTTCGCCCGCTATTTTCGCGCCGGACAGGCCGCGATCATACATGCGGTGGCCACCAATTATCGCGACCGTTCCCATTTCGACGGCCAGGACGTGCTGGAATCCGGTCTGCCGGGGGTGGGCTCGCTCGCTTCGGGCTGGCTCAATCGGGCGCTACAGGCGCTGCCTCAGGGCGACAAGATCGCCCGGGCGCGGGCGCTGGGCATTGGCGTTGCAACGCCGCTTATCCTGCGCGGGGCCGCCCCTGTCCTCGGCTGGGCACCACAGGGTGTCCCCGGTGCAGCGGATGATCTGACCGCCCGCGTGCTTGATCTCTATCAGCATCGCGACAAAACCCTTTTCTCGGCCCTCAGCCGCGGTATCGATACCGACAGGCTGGCGCAGCGTGGTGGCCTGACCGCAGAGGCGGCCAAGCCCAGAGGCGGGCCTAATTCCATTCCCGGCATGCGTCAGGCAGCCGAGGGTGCAGCCCGCCTTATGGCCAGCGATGAGGGGCCGCGAATTGCAGCACTGGCTTTTGATGGCTGGGATACGCATGCCAATGAGGGCGGGCCGACCGGGCGGTTGGCGCAATTGCTGAGCGGTCTTGATGGCGCCTTTGCGGCTTTCGAAACGGGGCTCGGAGCGCGCTGGAAGAACACGGCGATTGTCGCTGTCACCGAGTTCGGGCGGACCGCGCGCATCAACGGCACCATCGGCACCGATCACGGGACCGGTACAATGGCCTTCCTCGCTGGTGGCGCCATCAGGGGCGGGCGGGTGATCGCCGACTGGCCGGGGCTGAGTGAGGCTGATCTTTATCAAAACCGCGATCTTAAACCGACAACGGACCTCAGAAGCGTCTTCAAAGGTCTGCTTGCCGACCAGTTCGGCCTCAGCGCCAAGGTATTGGGAGACAGGATTTTCCCCGATAGCGCCGGCGTCAGGCCGATGCAGGGGCTGATCGGCGCATAACTACCTACATAAGAGTTGTGTGCGGCAAATTGACTTCGAGCGGTGGACGCGGGCATTGTTGTCGAGACACCGGACGCCACGCCGGAGCTAACCAGCCTCAGCGCGTGGGCCAACCAAAAAACGGGAGATTCACATGAACGACGTCGTCATCGTCAGCGCCGCCCGCACGCCGGTCGGCTCCTTCAACGGCGCGCTTGCGAGCGTTCCGGCCCATGAACTCGGCAAGACGGCCATCATGGCAGCGCTCGCTCGCGCCAGGGTCGAGGGCGGCGAGGTCGATGATGTTATCCTCGGCCAGGTGCTGACCGCCGCTCAAGGCCAGAACCCGGCGCGTCAGGCGGCGATGATTGCCGGTATTCCTGCCAAGGCAACGGCGCTCTCGATCAATCAGGTATGCGGCTCGGGCCTGCGCGCGGTGGCGCTTGGCATGCAGGCGATTGCCAATGGCGATTCGCAGATTGTCGTGGCCGGCGGCCAGGAATCGATGTCGCTCTCCACCCACGCCGCCCATCTGCGCGCCGGCCACAAGATGGGCGATTACGGCTTCATCGACACCATGATCCGCGACGGGCTGTGGGACGCCTTCCATGGCTACCATATGGGCGTCACGGCCGAAAACGTCGCCGAGAAATGGCAGATCACCCGCGAGGAGCAGGATATCTTCGCCACCGCCTCCCAGAACAAGGCGGAGGCGGCGCAAAAGGCCGGAAAATTCGTTGATGAGATCGCGCCTGTCATCATCAAGACGCGCAAGGGCGACGTCACCGTCGACAAGGATGAATATATCCGCCACGGCGCCACCATGGATGCGGCGCGGGCATTGAAGGCCGTCTTCAAGAAGGATGGCACGGTAACTGCCGGCAATGCCTCGGGTATCAATGACGGAGCGGCCGCGCTCGTGCTGATGTCGGCTGACATGGCGGCAAAGCGCGGCCTCACCCCGCTTGGCCGCATCGCCTCATGGGCAACAGTCGGGGTCGAGCCCTCGCTGATGGGATCGGGCCCGATCCCGGCTTCACGCAAGGCGCTGGAAAAAGCGGGCTGGAAGGCAGGCGATCTCGACCTCATCGAAGCAAATGAGGCGTTCGCAGCGCAAGCCGCCGCCGTCAACAAGGATCTCGGCTGGGACACCTCAATCGTCAACGTCAATGGCGGCGCGATTGCCATCGGCCACCCCATCGGCGCCTCCGGCGCACGCATTCTCACCACGCTCCTGCATGAAATGGGGCGGCGCAACGCCAAGAAAGGTCTGGCAACGCTGTGCATCGGTGGCGGCATGGGGATTGCGCTCACCATCGCGCGCTGAGGCAGCAGACAAGTTTAAGTCAAGAAAAATTACGCCAAGAAGAAGATCAGGGAGGATTCTATGGCACGTGTAGCGCTCGTGACCGGCGGCAGCCGGGGCATCGGAGGAGCGATTTCAAAAGCCTTGCAGGCGGCAGGCTATAAGGTCGCAGCCAATTATGCCGGCAATGATGAGGCAGCGGCCGCCTTCAACAAGGCAACCGGCATTCCTGTGTTCAAATGGGATGTGGGCGATTTCGACGCCTGTGCGGCCGGTGTCGCCAGGGTCGAGGCAGAGGTCGGGCCGATCGATGTCCTCGTCAACAATGCCGGCATCACGCGTGATGGTTTCCTCCATCGCATGACCAAGGATCAGTGGCAGGCGGTGATCCGCACCAATCTTGATTCGCTCTTCAACATGACACGACCGGTCATCGAGGGCATGCGCGCGCGCAGCTTCGGCCGTGTCATCGTCATCTCTTCGATCAACGGCCAGAAGGGCCAGATGGGCCAGACCAATTATTCGGCGGCGAAGGCTGGCGATATCGGTTTCGTGCGGGCGCTGGCGCAGGAAGGCGCAGTCAAGAACATCACCGCCAACGCCATCTGCCCCGGCTATATCGGGACCGAAATGGTGATGGCGATCGATCCGGAAGTGCTCAAGACCAAGATCGTGCCGCAGATCCCCGTCGGTCGTCTGGGGACACCGGAGGAAATCGCCCGTTGTGTCGTCTTCCTTGCCGCCGATGAAGCAGGTTTCATCACCGGCTCCACCATCAGCGCCAATGGCGGACAATTCTTCGGCTGATACAACTGCGATGACAATTATCTCGACAAGGGCTGCCACCTCATGCGGTGTGGCGGCCCTTGGCATGTGGGGGATGCTGGCGACGTTGACGAGCCTGGCCAGCGATATTCCGCCTCTCCAGCTCACCGCAATGACACTTGGCATCGGCGGCTTCATCGGCGTCTTGTCATGGCTGGTGCGGCCTGGCGCCTGGAAGGCGCTTGGCGCGCCACGCCGCGCCTGGGCGCTCGGGATTTTCGGCCTGTTTGGCTATCACCTCGCCTATTTCACGGCGCTGAAGCTGGCGCCTGCGGCGGATGCCAGCCTGATTGCCTATCTGTGGCCGTTGCTGATCGTTCTGATGTCGTCATTCCTGCCGGGCGAGCATCTGCGGACCGTTCATGTCATCGGCGCAGGGCTCGGTTTTCTCGGTGCCGGCATGCTGGTGAGCGGCGGTGGTGGCTTTTCGCCCGATGGCGCCTACGCGACGGGCTATGCGGCAGCCCTCGCCTGTGCCGTTATCTGGTCGAGCTATTCGGTGCTGTCGCGCCTGCTGGGTGCGGTGTCGAGTGACAGCATTGCTGGCTTCTGTCTCGTCTCGGCCTTGCTGGCGATGATCGCCCATCTCGGTTTCGAGACGACGGTGTGGCCCGGCGATATCACGGGCTGGCTGGCGATCCTGCTGCTTGGTCTCTTTCCGACGGGCCTTGCCTTCTATGCCTGGGATGTCGGGATGAAGCATGGCGACATCCAGCTTCTGGGCGTGTTGTCGTATGGGACGCCGGTGATCTCGACGCTGCTGCTCGCCCTCTTCGGGCGCGCGACACTGACACCAACCGTACTGGTTGCGATGGGGCTGGTGACGCTGGGCGCGGTGATCGCGGCGCGCAAATCTCAGGGTGCCACTGCGTAACAATAATCATAGAGACGGGTAAAGCCGAGGCTGCGGTAAAGCCTGATTGCTGGCGTGTTGTCAGCCTGCACTTGCAGGATCGCTTCCTTTGCACCGTGCGCCGCGCCCCAGGCAAGCAGCGAGCTGACGAGCCGTTTGCCAAGGCCGCGTCCACGCGCTGCGCCAAGGGTTGCAATTTCATGCAGCGAGACGGTTTCCCGCTCGACCACCGCCATGCCAAGCGCGCGGTTTTCGCCCTCTTCAACCAGCTTGGCGAAGGAAGCGCGCGGCACAAGCGCCGCATGCATGTTGGCCAGCGTCTCCATGCCGGCGGCATCAAAGCGTGGATTAGCCTGCTGATAGGCGTTGCGCCAGTCCGCAGTCGAAACAGACGACATGATAACGGCAGGATCGATGACCGGACGGGTCACATCGCAGCCGAAAACATGACTTTCCTTTTCGATCCGCCAGCCTTTGGCGATTACAGCCTCTCTTGTCCCCGGCGGGCACAGCGGCGTCAGGCGCAGCATCATCGGCAGATGGCGGGCGGCATAGGCGGGAGCGGCTGCCGCCAGAATATCATCAAGCGGGCGCCCGCCCGGACAAAGCGCGTTCAGCGAATTCGACCGCCCCGTCACACCATTGGCAAAGCGTGCCAGCCAGCCATCGACATAAAGGGTGGCAAGCGCAGGCCAGGAGTTGAAGGTGATCTCTTCACAATGACGGATGCGGGTAAGCTCAGGCATCGGGCGGTCTCCAGTCGGGCGGGGCAAGGTCAAAGCCTGAAAACTCAAAGCCCGGCGCCACCTGGCAGCCGACCAAGGTCCATTCACCCATGCTCGCAGCCGCCTGCCAGACGGCAACCGGCACGACCATTTGCGGGACTTCGCCACCAGCGATGTCCGCGCCAAGTATGACGGTACGGGCAGGTTTGCCATCATCTGCCAGAGACAGGCGAAGCGGCGCGCCCGCATACCAGTGCCAGACCTCAACCGCGTCGATCCGATGCCAGGCTGATTGTTCGCCATGCTTCAGCAGATAATAGATGAGCGTCGAGCGCGCCCGCCCGTCGACGCCCGCGCCATCGCGAAAAGTCTCGCGATACCAGCCACCCTCGGGGTGGGGCCGAAGCCCGAGCCGGTTGATGATCATATCGGCAGGCGGCCTATGCATGGCAATCAGCTGTCACATCGAGCCAGGCTCAGAAACGGTCCTTGCGGGCGCGGATTTCCGCAAACACCCTGTCCGGCGCCTCGCCCGTCATGCCGAGATGAGCGGCAATCGCGGGATGGTCGGCGCGCAGGAAGGGATTGGTGGCGATCTCCTCGCTCAGACTGGAGGGAACCGTTGGCAGGGACGATGCGCGCTGCGCGAAAACCTTCGCCGCACGCGCCTGGAGCGCCGGATTGTCAGGTTCGATGGTGAGGGCGAAGCGGGCATTGGATTCAGTATATTCATGGCCGCAATAGACCTGGGTGTGCGGCGATAGCGCGCGCAGTTTCTGCAGTGACGTCCACATCGCCTGCGGCGTGTCTTCCAGCAAACGCCCGCATCCCAGCGCAAACAAGGTGTCGCCCGCAAACATGATATTCTCATCAGGAATGTGGAAGGTGATATGTCCGCTGGTGTGGCCGGGCGTGTCGATGACGGAAACCTGACGGCCCGCGAAGTTGAAAACGTCACCGCCACTTACCGCTGTGTCGGCGCCGGGGACCTTGGCAAATTCGCGCTTGGGCGCGATAATTTTGCAATTGTAGGCCGATTTCAGAAGCAAATGGCCTGCCGTGTGGTCGCCATGATGATGGGTGGTCCAGATCACATCGAGACCCCAGCCCCGACGTTTCAGTTCAGCCGCAATCGGGCCCCCATCAGGCGTGTCGACGACACCCGTCATGCCCGATGCCGTGTCATGGAGCAGGGCGGCGTAGTTGTCGCGGCCACAGAGCAATTGCACGATCTCAAGCGTCAACTCCACCTCCCTCGAACGTTACAAAGATACAACATCGCCACGCGGGCGTTTGGTTGGCAAGTCCTTCGTGGAATTGCGACTTTCAAAGCAGTACCGGTTCAGGCTATATAGAGGCGATCACGCGCCCCCGGTGGAGAATCTCATGCGCCGTCCTCTTCTTGCTGCCCTGTCCCTCGCTCTCGCCGTCAGCCTGTCAGGTGTGGTGGCGGCGCAGGCGCAGGAAGGCGCTGTTAAAGCACGCAATGTCAAGAAACCGGCTACCAAGCCGGTAGCGATACGCGGGCGCACCCAGACGGTCGTTATTACGCCGCGTTATCTGACGGCAGGAACAATCGTGTCCTCGGATGAAGTACGTGGCTCTGTGCTCGGCGCCGATCCCCGCTTCCGCACCACGGGTCGTGATATTTCCGGTTACGATCAGGTCAATCTGCGCCGCGATCCGTACTATCTGCCCTATCCCCAGACAAGCTTTTCCTTTGATTCTCCATGGGGCGGACGCCTGCTCAGCGACCGCTGAGGCCTTTTGCAGCGGACCCGGACCAGCGTCAGGATCAAGCACTTTCGCGGCAGGCTGAGCCTGTTCCGCCTCAGGACGTCGGATTGCCGATAAAGGCACGGAATTCGTCAAGCGAATCAAAGCGCAAGGTCGACTGGTCGGTATCGATCTCAAGCGAACCATCGTCATAGGTGCGATAGGTGCGCCCGGCAAACTGGCCTTCACGGACGAGCTGCGGCCGGACCGGTTCTGCGGGCGGTTCCCAATTGGCAAGATCGCGCTCCAGCAATTCCGCAATGGTTGGCGCTCTCGCAGCTGGTTGGGAAGCGATACCGGGTGCGCCAGCATCGACTGTCGGCGCAGCCGGTGTCGCGTCGACCCGGGATGGCGCCATGGGGGGTGCCACTGGGGGGGAAATTGCTGCGGGCATCACCGTCGGCTCCGGCGTGGGCGGCAATGTCGGCAAGGCAGCCGGGGCCGATTTCAACGGAGCAAGAGGTGCAATAGGCGGGCGCGGCGTCAAAGGCGGCATTCCCGCGCGGGGCACCGGGTTCATCGGCGGTATGCCGACAGGCTTCGGCTGGTAATCATCATCAGCTGCGGGGGCCGGCAGCGAAACGTCGGGAAACCGCGAATCACGCTCTTTCCGCGCTTCGGGCTGAGCCCGTGGCAGATCGTCATCGCCATGAGGAGCGGCAGGTCTCACGACCGCTGGCGGCGCAGCGGACGTCAGCGGCGGCGGGTCTGATCGTTTATGGTCGGCTACGACAGCGGACGCAGTCAGGAAATCCCCCGCATCATCAGCCGTCACCATATCCATCTCGGGCGATTTTGGCGGATTGCGCCCGTTGCGCACCTTGTCCATCGCCCGGCCGAAGACATTCCCGCGGGGGCGTGGCTGCGCTTCCTCCTCATTGCCTGGAAAGGTGATCTTGACGGGCGGGCGATCAGCTCCCGCATCAGCGCCTCGGGCGGCCAGAAGAAGACGTAATTGTTCGCCTTGCGTCTCCAATCTCTGGATCGCGCCAACGACCGCACTGAAACCGAAGAGAATGAGGCTGCAGATCAGGGACGGGATGAGAAGGAGCAGGCGCGCATAGAACGCTTCCTGCGCGCCCATATTTCCCGTGGGCGCCAGAAAGGCCAGGAGCAGACCGAGGGCCACAAGTGCGACCGCAGCAATGAGAAGTGATTTCGACATGGTTTATTATCAGACGACTGACCGGGTAGCCGTCCAGCCTTTTGTTAAAAAAGGGTTAACGTCGATCCGTCCTGATCGGCCTAGAGCCAGGGCTGGCTCATGCTGGTGCGTTCCTCGAAAGCGTCGATTGCCGGCTTTTTCTGCATCGTCAATCCGACCGAATCGAGGCCGTTGAGCAGCCGCCATTTGCGATAGCTGTCGATGTCGAAGGACACATGTGAGCCGTCGGGCAGGGCGATATGCTGATGTTCCAGATCAACCGTAAACGTCGCATTCGCACCATTTTCCGCGTCCTTCATGAGGCGGTCAACCACGTCTTTGGGCAACTGGATCGGCAATATGCCGTTTTCAAAACAATTGTTGTAGAAAATATCAGCGAAGCTCGGCGCGATCACGCAGCGGATACCAAAATCGAGCAAGGCCCACGGCGCATGTTCGCGCGACGAGCCACAGCCGAAATTCTCTCCCGCAATCAGGATGCTGGCCTTGCGATACCCCTGCCTGTTGAGGACGAAATCAGGGTTTTCCTTGCCCTCGCGATAACGCATCTCGGCAAAAAGAGCGCTCCCCAGTCCGGTGCGCTTGATCGTCTTCAGGTATTGCTTGGGGATGATCATATCGGTGTCGATGTTGATCAGCGGCAAGGGTGCGGCAACCCCGGTCAATTCCGTAAACTTCTGCAAGGCATTACCTCTTGTGCAAACAATCTTCCAAGCATCGTCAGAGCACGGCGTCAAACCTGCTTGCGAAGCTTGTTTTAGCCGATCATGAACGCCTTGTCTTCTGTCCATCGATTATGGTGTGATCCGGCGCATTCATGAACAACAACCGTGCGCTCAGCCGGCGAGCCGCAGATCGTGCAGCAACGACCAGATCAGCCAGATAACGAATCCCAGCGCCGCGATGCGGGCAACCCGCTTGCCCCACACTTCAATCCGGTCGTCCTGGTCAGCGTCAGCCGCGCCAAAATGATCGCGCGTCCGGTTGGCGGCGTCCGCAAGCGAACTGCCAAGGGGCGATACGCCCGGGCGCGCCAGTTGCGCGAGCGTGTCTTTCGCCTTTGCCTGTTGTTCATCTTGGAAATTTTTGTCCCGCTCGCTCATGCGGCAAATTAGCAAGAGAAACAGCCCGTGTCACCGCCAAGCGTGCGTCCAGCCGTCTCTAGTGCCGACACTAAGCTGACCCTCGTCGATAAGGTAAATAGAAAGTGAATAAAATTCGCGCCGGCGGTTCAGCCATGAAGCCTATGCTCTGATCGTTCCTATCCATGTCCGGGAGGGCAAAATGCGAAAAAAACTGTTCATTCTTGTGTCAACGCTCACAGCGGCGTTCATGGCGCTGGTGATGACCAATTCAACCCTGCAGGCGGCCGTGCTGTCGTCTGTGGCTGGTAAAAATGTTCTGACTGATCAGGCGCGCTCTGCGCTGCCGCTGGTTCAGGCCCGTGCTGGCGGGCGTGGCGGCGGCGGTGGGTTTCGCGGCGCAGGCGGCTTTCGGCCAGCCTTCGGCGGCGGCGGGTTTCGGGGAGGCGGCGGAGGTCGCCCGGCTTTTGTTGGCGGCCAAGGCTTTCGCAGTGGCGGGTTCCGGCCAGCCTTCGCCGGCGGCGGGTTTCGCGATGGGCGCAGCTTTCGCCCGGCCTTTGCAGGTGGTGGTTTGCGTGGCGGCGGGTTTCGACGTGGCGGATATTACTCGCGCTACGGATATGGAGGGGGTTATTATGGCGCTTACGCCTCCCCCTATTATTATTACCCCAACGGCTACAAGCGCCGTTACGTGGCTTACAGCGGCGTGTGCCGGCAACGCGTCGTGGTCCGCCGCGGCCACGGACCTCATCGTCGTTTAGTTGTGCGCTATCTGCGCGTGCCTTGCGCCAGCCAATGCCATATCGTGCGCAAGACGAGGTACAGCAATTATTACGGTGGTTACGTCACAAAGCGTGCGCGCGTCTGCCGCTGACGACGAGGCTGATCCAGCAGCGATTGAAGCCTGGCCGGTGCGGACCGGCCGGGTCTTCATGCATTACAGGCTGTTGCGGATATCGACAAAATGGCCGGCAATCGCTGCCGCCGCCGCCATCGCGGGCGACACCAGATGGGTGCGGCCCTTGAAGCCCTGACGGCCTTCGAAATTGCGGTTGGAGGTCGAGGCGCAGCGCTCTTCGGGCTTGAGCTGGTCCGGGTTCATGCCAAGACACATCGAACAGCCGGGCTCCCGCCAGTCGAAACCGGCAGCCTTGAAGATGACGTCGAGGCCTTCGGCCTCGGCCTGCGCCTTGACCAGCCCCGAGCCCGGAACGATCATGGCGGAGACATTGGCGTGGACCTTCTTGCCGCTCACCATGCCGGCAACCACACGCAGATCCTCGATCCGGCCATTGGTGCAGGAACCGATGAAGATGCGATCAAGGCGCACATCGCTGATGCGCGTGCCGGGCGTCAGACCCATATAGGCAAGCGCCCGCTTCTTGGCGGCGCGTCGATTTTCATCAGCGATGAGATCGGGATCGGGAATGGTGCCGGTGATGGCAACGACATCCTCGGGGCTGGTGCCCCACGAGACGATCGGCGGCAGCTTCGAGGCGTCAAGCGTGACTTCCTGATCGAAAAACGCGCCCGGATCGCTTTTCAGCGTTTTCCAGTAGGCCAGCGCCGTTTCCCACGCCATCCCTTTCGGCGTCATCGGGCGACCCATGATATAGGCAAACGTCTTGTCGTCGGGAGCGATGAGGCCGGCGCGGGCCCCCCCTTCAATCGACATGTTGCACACCGTCATGCGCCCTTCCATCGACAGGGCCTCAATCGCACTGCCGGCATATTCGATGACATGCCCGGTGCCACCAGCCGTGCCGATGGTGCCGATGATCGACAGCACGATGTCCTTGGCCGAAACCCCCGCCGGCAGCACGCCGTCGACGGTTACCCGCATGTTGCGGGCTTTTTTCTGGATCAGCGTCTGGGTCGCAAGCACGTGCTCGACTTCAGAGGTGCCGATACCATGCGCCAGCGCGCCGAAGGCCCCATGGGTCGAGGTGTGACTGTCGCCGCACACAATCGTTGTGCCGGGAAGCGTGAAGCCCTGCTCGGGACCAACCACGTGGACGATGCCTTGGCGAACGTCCACCTCGTTGAAATAGTCGACGCCGAATTCCTGCGCGTTCTTCGCCAGCGTCTCGACCTGGATGCGCGATTCCTCATCGTCAATACCGAGGCGCCGATCCGAGGTCGGCACGTTATGATCGACCACAGCCAGGGTCTTTTTTGGCGCGTGCACTTTGCGCCCTGACAGCCGCAATCCCTCAAACGCCTGCGGGCTTGTCACTTCATGAACGAGATGACGATCAATGTAGAGAAGGCAGGTGCCGTCCTCGGCACGGTCAACCACATGATCATCGAAAATCTTGTCGTAAAGGGTTTTCGGCGCGCTCATCCTGGTATCCTGTAGTTCTGGTATCCTGTCATTGCTCAAACGTCGTGACCGCAATCGGTTTTTGAGCCCGATGCCCCTTCCTTGACGTCTTGCGCCTGAATACGCAAGAGGCGCGAAGGACTGACCCTGCGCGCCTCCTCGATTTGTTCGCTACGCCGGTAGAACAGCGTGTCAGCTGGCCTGCGGCGCCGCGACCTTGGCCGCTGCCGCCCGCTCCGTCGTCGGACGGTCCTGGCGCTCGGCAATACGGGCCTTCTTGCCGCGTAGCGCCCGCAGATAATAAAGCTTGGCGCGCCGCACCTTGCCGCGCCGTACCACCTTGATGGCATCGATCATCGGCGAATGGATCGGGAAAACGCGCTCAACCCCTTCGCCATACGAAATCTTGCGAACCGTGAAGTTCTCGTTGACGCCATGACCCGAGCGGGCGATCACCAGGCCCTCATAGGCCTGAAGACGCGAACGCTCGCCTTCGACAACCTTGACACTGACGCTGACCGTATCGCCGGGAGAGAATTCGGGAACCGCACGCTGCGCCGACAGACGCGCCACTTCCTGCTGTTCGAGCTTCTGGATGATATTCATTTAAAATGCTCCAGCCTTGCGGGCACGGCCGCCGGCGAGAAAAGGGGAGGCGCCGTATAACTTAAAAGAAAAGCGCTGTCACGGGGATTCGCGTGGTTTTTTTGTGCGGCCAGCCGGCGGCGGGTGGCTCGCCGCATAGCTCGCCCACAGATCGGGGCGACGCAGGGCCGTCTGTTTCTCCGCCTGTTCCTGCCGCCACGCCGCAATTCGCGCGTGATCGCCATCAAGCAATACCTGCGGCACCGCCTGACCCTCAAACAGGCGGGGACGGGTGAATTGCGGATATTCAAGGAGGCCGTTTTCGAAACTTTCGCTGACCGCCGATTCTGTCTTGCCCATGACACCCTCAAGCAGGCGCACGCAAGCATCCATGATCACGAGTGCTGCAAGCTCCCCGCCCGAGAGCACGTAGTCGCCGATGGATACTTCCTCAAGGTGGCGTGACGCGATGACCCGCTCATCCACCCCCTCGAAGCGCCCGCACAACAAGACGACACCCGGTCCAGCCGACAGGGAGCGCACGCGGCGCTGGTCAAGCGGCGCGCCGCGTGGCGAGAGCACGAGGCGCGGGCGCCCGTCAGGCGACAGGCTGTCGAGCGCGCGCGCCACGACGTCGGCCCGCAGGACCATACCCGGGCCACCACCGGCCGGCGTATCGTCAACGGCGCGATGACGCCCGTGACCAAAATCGCGCAAAGGCACGGTGTCGAGCGCCCAGCTGTCGCCAAGCGCCCGCCCCGCCAGCGACTGGCCGAGCGGGCCAGGAAACATCTCCGGATAAAGGGTGATCACGCTTGCCCGCCACATCACCCTTCAGCCCTCTTCCGTGCCTGTCTCAGCTGGCGGAATGATCACCACCCTGCCCGCCGCGAGATCAAGGCTCGGTACAACCGCTTTGGTGAAAGGATAGTAGGCCTGACCCACCTCGCCGCGGATTTCCAGAATGTCGCCGGCGCCGAAATCATGAACGGCAACGATCCGGCCGAGCGTCAGGCCGTCACTCGTCACCGCGCTCAGGCCGATGAGATCGGTATGGTAAAAGGTGTCCTCATCATCGGGTGCGGGCAGTGCGGAACGCAGGATTGATAATTCAAGACCGTTGAGCGCTTCTGCGCCGCTGCGATCCTCAATACCGGCAAAACGCACCACCGCCATGCCATCGCGCAGGACGCGGATGGTCTGCGGCGTAAGCGAACGCCCGCGACCGGCTGACAGCGGGCCATAGGCGCCAAGATCAGCCGGATCGCCGACAAAACTGCGCACCCTGACCTCGCCACGCACCCCATGCGCCTTGCCAATCACAGCAAGAACGAGGCGCTTTTCGTGTGGCGCTGCGGATATGCTCAAGCACCAGCCGGCGCGTCGGCAGGGGCTTCACCCGCCGCCGATTTTTTTGCCTTGGCTTCCGCGCGCTCCTTGGCCTTGGTCCCGGGAACGGCGCGTTCGGGATTGTTGCGAGCCTCACGCTTCATCAGACCGGCAGCATCAAGAAAGCGCAGCACGCGGTCGGTCGGCTGGGCGCCCTTGGCCAGCCATTCCTTGGCCTTCTCAGCGTCAAGGGATACGCGCTTGTCGGATTCTTTCGGCAACATCGGATCATAGGTGCCGACGCGGTCGATATAGCGGCCATCGCGCGGTGAGCGGCTGTCGGCAACGATGATGCGGTAGAAGGGACGCTTCTTGGTGCCGCCACGGGCGAGACGAATTTTGAGAGACATGATTACTCCTGTTAGGTGTTTATAGGGTCGGAATTATTTCTTCTTCGGTGGAACGGGAAAGCCGCCGAGACCGGGAAGGCCGGGCCGGGCGAAAGGTGAGTTGTTGAGCGTGGACCCGCCCAGACCCGGCATGCCGCCGGGCGGTGAAAATCCCTTCGGCAGGCCGGCCTTGGCCTGCTTCTCGAACGCCGCGATGTCCTCGGGGCTCGGCATGGGCGGCGCACCGCCGCCGCCAATGCCAAACAGGCCGCCAAGCGCGCCAGCCATGCCGCCGCGCCCCTGCTTGCCCATCTGCTTCATCATGTCGGCCATGCCGCGGTGCATCTTGAGCACCTTGTTGATGTCCTCAAGCGATGCGCCGGCGCCGCGCGCAATGCGTTTTTTTCGCGAGAAATTGAGGATCTTGTCAGGGCGGCGGCGCTCCTCCGGCGTCATCGATGAAATGACGGCGATCTGGCGCTTCAGCACCTTGTCATCAAGCTGGGCAGCCGACAGCTGGTTCTTCATCTTGGCCATACCCGGCAGCATGCCCAGCACACCCGACATGCCGCCAATCTTCATCATCTGATGTAATTGCTGGCCGAGGTCGTCGAGCGAGAATTCACCTTTCTGCATGCGCCGGGCCATCGCGGCGGCTTTTTCAGCGTCGATATTTTCAGCCGCTTTTTCGACGAGACCGACAATATCGCCCATGCCGAGAATGCGATTGGCCACGCGGGAGGGATGGAAATCCTCCAGCTCGTCGAGCTTTTCGCCGACACCCAGCAGCTTGATCGGCTTGCCGGTGACAGCCCGCATGGAGAGCGCGGCGCCACCGCGCCCATCGCCGTCAGCGCGCGTCAGAACGATACCCGTCAGGCTGACGCGGGCGCTGAAGGCGCGTGCCGTATTGACCGCGTCCTGACCGGTCAGGCTGTCGGCAACCAGCAGGATTTCGTGCGGGTTAGCCGCCCGGGCGACGTTTGCGGCCTCCACCATCATCTCTTCATCAAGCGTGGTGCGCCCGGCGGTATCGAGCATGACGACATCATAGCCGCCGAGACGCGCGGCGGTGAGGGCGCGCTCAGTGATTGCCACCGGCAACTGGCCGGCAATGACGGGCAAGGTATCGATGCCGATCTGCGCGCCCAGAATGCGCAACTGCTCCTGCGCTGCCGGGCGACGCACATCGAGGGACGCCATGAGAATCTTTTTCTTCTGGCGCTCGGCAAGCCGCTTGGCGATCTTCGCCGTGGTCGTGGTTTTGCCCGAACCCTGAAGGCCGACCATCATGATGGCGACCGGCGGGGTTGCTTCCAGATCGATCACCGCGCCCTCGCCGCCCAGCGTGGCGACCAGCTCGTCATGGACGATCTTGACCACCATCTGGCCCGGCGTCACCGAGCGCAGCACGTCCTGGCCGACGGCGCGTGCGCTTGCCCGGTCAATGAAGGCGCGCACCACGTCAAGCGCCACATCGGCCTCAAGCAGCGCGCGGCGTACCTCGCGCATCGCCTCGTTGACATCGTTTGTCGAGAGCGCGCCGCGCCCCTTCAAACGATCCAATATGCCCGTGAGCTTCTGTGACAGCCCATCGAACATGCGCGGCACCTCCCCAACGCGGCGCATGGCCGCACAACGACAAACGCGCCCGAGGGCGCACACGCGCTGTCGGGCGTTGACCTCCGGGAGCGCACTCCCGGTCGGCGGCTTCAAGCAGAGCCGGCGAAGAAGGCTGGCTTATAGTGCGCGAGACGCGGGGGTGTCAAATAGCCGATGGTGGCAGGCGGCCGGTTTGCCGCGTCCGTACCCGGCAGGGTGCTTCGGCACGTGGCGAAATGGACATGTTTCGCTGGTGTTTTCCTTTAGTCGGGTTTTTCATCTGGCACCGCGATACCCGTGCGCGAGATCAACGGCAATTGCCCCAGGGCAAATATAAAAGTGAGCGGCATCACACCCCATACTTTGAACGCTACCCAAATGTCAGTCGTGAAGGAACGCCAGACCACTTCATTGAGACCCGCCAGCACCAGAAAGAAGAACGCCCAGCGCCAGGTGAGCTGGCGCCAGCCCTGTTCGCTCAACGACAACACCCCGTCAAAAACAATCGGCAGCAGGTTGTGGCGCAGGGCAAGCCCGGCAAACAGCGCACCCGAAAAGAGCAGATTGACGATGGTGGGTTTTAGCTTGATGAAGCCGTCATCGTTGAAATAGAGCGTCAGCCCGCCGAAGATCATCACCATCGCGCCGGAAATAAGCGGCATGAGCGGCACGCGCCGCGCCATGATCCACATCGTCAGCATGGACACCGCCATCGCTGCCATGAAGGACAGCGTCGCGGTGAAAATCCCTGCTCGCTGATTGGCAAAAAAGAAAACGACCAGCGGCCCAAGCTCCAGCACAAGGCGCATGACAGGCGCCAGCGGCGGGCGCTGGGCGGCTGGGGGAAGATCACTCATGGTTTCTTTTCCTCTAGCCGCCGCATAGCCTGCATGGCACAAGCTGCCAACCAAAACTTTGGCAAAGAGGCGTTTCATGACGGCCACCCTGTTTGATATTCCCGCCATCACCATCCCTGTTGAGGGCCGGCCCGAACATTTTCCGGTGCGCCGTGTCTATTGCGTCGGGCGCAATTATGCCGCCCATGCCCGGGAATTCGGCAATGATGATCGCGAGCCGCCGTTTTTCTTCAACAAGGCCGCCGATTGTCTGCAATATTGCCCGCCCGGCGTCACGGTTGATCATCCCTATCCGCCGCTGACCGCCAATTACCACTTCGAGATCGAAATCGTCGCCTGCCTGTCCAAGGGCGGCAGGAATATCGCCGTCGAAGCAGCGCTTGATCATGTGTTTGGCTATGCAGTTGGGCTTGATATGACGCGGCGCGATCTCCAGCGCCAGATGGGCGACGCCAAGAAGCCATGGGAAATCGGCAAGAGCGCTGATCATTCCGGCCCGATCGGTCTCATCCATCCAGCAGCCAGGATCGGTCATCCGCTCAAGGGCTTTATCCGCATATCGGTTGACGGCGTGATCAGGCAGAATTCCGATCTCTCGGCGATGACATGGAATGTCGCCGAACAGATCGCCCATCTGTCGCGCTATTACGAGCTGTTCCCCGGCGATATCATCTTCGCCGGCACGCCCGAGGGTGTTGGCCCGGTGGTTGCTGGCAATGTCATGCTGGGCGAGGTCGAGGGCCTGTCGGCGATCAGCCTGAAAGTGGTTTAACCCTCAGCCTCGTCGAGGCCGACGAGGGCGCGGGCGAACGCCTGCGCCTCGAAGGGTTCGAGATCCTCGATCTGTTCGCCAACGCCGATGAAATGCACGGGCAGGGCAAAGCGGGCGGCAAGTGCCACCAGAATGCCGCCGCGCGCCGTCCCGTCAAGCTTGGTCATAACGAGACCCGTGACACCCGCGACCTTGGTGAATAGCTCCACCTGAGACAGAGCATTCTGCCCGGTGGTCGCATCAAGCGTCAGCAGCACGCTGTGCGGCACGAGGGGGTCGAGCTTTTTCAGCACACGGACGATCTTTTCCAGCTCCGCCATCAACCCCGACTTGTTCTGAAGCCGTCCAGCGGTGTCGATCAGCAATACATCGGCTGCCTGCGCACGCGCTTTCGTATAGGCTTCATGCGCCAGCGCTGCGGGATCGCCGCCCTGCGAAAGCGCGATCACTTCCGCGCCAGTGCGCTGCCCCCAGACCTTGAGCTGCTCGACGGCAGCCGCCCGGAACGTATCGCCAGCTGCGATCACCACATGCCGCTTCTGACTGCGCAGCTGGGCGGCAAGCTTGCCGATCGTCGTTGTCTTGCCTGTGCCGTTGACGCCAACCATCAGCACCACATGCGGTTTCAGTGCGGGGTCAATAAGCAGCGGTCTGGCAACCGGCTCGAGCCTCGCGGCGATCTCGCGTACCAGCAGGCGCTTGGCAGCAAGCGGCGTCACCTCGCCTTCAAGGCGCTCGCGCTTCAACGCAGCCGTGATCGCCGCCGCCGTCTCGACCCCCATATCGGCTTCGATCAGCACGTCTTCCAGATCATCAAGGGTAGCCGCATCGATGCGTCGTCCGCCGAAGATGCGCTGGATGCCGTCGGTTAGCCGGCTTGAACTTTTAGACAGCCCCTGTTTGAGGCGCTGCCACCAGGAGCGCGGCGTCAGCATGTGGCGATGCCCCGCAGCTGGATGCCGTCATGACCGGTGATGCGCATGGTGGTGAGCGTGCCGGGTCCGGCCATTGACGCAACCGGTAGACCGCCTCTTGTGCGCGCGATGCCGCCGCGCTCAGCCAGGACGTGTTGCTCACTGCCGACATGGCGCGCAAGACAAGCCCGCCACGCCGCATCACCAGCCGATCTGAGGCGGGCCGCCCGCTCCTTGATGATGCCAGCGCTCACCTGCGGCATGCGCGCTGCCGGCGTGCCCGGGCGCGGCGAATAGGCAAAGGCATGCACCCGGTCAAGTACACACTCATCGATCAGCGCCAGCGATTGAGCGAAATGCTCATCTGTTTCTGTAGGAAAGCCAGCAATGATGTCAGCCGAGATCACCAGCTCCGGCCGGCGGTGCTTCAGAGTTTGACACAGGGCGATGGCATCATTGCGCCCATGCCGCCGCCTCATGCGCTTCAGGATAAGATCAGCGCCTGATTGCAGCGACAGATGCAGACTTGGCATCAGGCGTTCTTCCGCGCCGAAAAGGGCGATCAGCTGCGCGTCAATATCGATGCAGTCGAGCGAGGACAGGCGCAGGCGCGGCAGATCGGGGCAAGCCGCAAGAATGTGGCGGACGAGATCACCCAGCCGCATGCTGCCGCCATGTTCGCCGTAGGACGCAAGGTCTATGCCCGTCAGGACCACCTCGCGCGCGCCTGCCGCGACGAAACGGCGAACCGCGGCAACGACCGTGTCCGGCGCCAGCGACTGCGAGGCGCCGCGCCCGAAAGGGATGACACAGAATGTGCAACGATGGTCGCAACCTGATTGCACCTGCACGAAGCCGCGCGTATGGCCGGCGATGCGCGACAGCACCGGCGCCTTCATCTGGTGAGCGCCAAATACATCGCTGACACTCACCCGCTGCGTTGCAGCCGGGCGGTAGGTATCAGCCACAAGCTTGTCGCGGTTGCCGATCACCCGCGCCACTTCCGGCATGGCGGCGAATGTCGCCGGCTCGATCTGCGCCGCGCAGCCGGTGACGATGATCGGGCGGTGCGGATCGGCGCGGAAGGCCCGGCGGATGGACTGGCGGGCCTGACGGACGGCCTCGCCCGTCACCGCGCACGAATTGACGATATAGGCGGCCCCGAGCCCGCTTGCCGCTGCCTGCTGCCTGATGATTTCCGATTCAGCGATATTGACGCGACATCCGAAGGTCGCGACCTCGATTGTGTCACTCATCCCTCAGGCCGCCGCGCCCTGGAGGTGCCGGGCGCTGATCTCGCCTTCGAATTCGAGCGCACTCGGCCCGCTCATCAGCACGTGACTGTCATCCGCCCGCCATTCGATGGAGAGAGTGCCGCCGGGCAGATGGACATCGCACACCCGGTCGAGAAGGCGCCGCCTGACACCCGCAACCACCACAGCGCAGGCAGCCGTGCCGCAGGCCTTCGTCAGCCCGGCGCCACGCTCCCACACCACGAGCTCCACCTGATCGTGCGCCACGACATGCGCCAGTGAAATATTCGCGCGCTCGGGAAAGAGCGGATGATGCTCGAGCATCGGCCCGACCTTGGCGAGATCAACGATATTCAGATCATCAACGAAGAAAATAACATGCGGATTGCCCATGTTGACCGCGCTCGGTGAATGAATGAGCGGCGCATCGATCGGCCCCACCTGCAATTCGATGGTGCGCGTGTCGTGAAACATCTCGGAGAGCGGGATGTCGTTCCACGCCAGGCGCGGCACACCCATATCAACGGTCACGATATCCCCGCCGCCTGCGCTGGCGGTGAGGAGCCCGGCCTTGGTCTCGATCGCCACCTGAGGCTTGCCGCTTGCCTGGATGACTATACGGGCGACGCAGCGTGTGGCATTCCCGCAGGCGGCAACCTGCGACCCGTCAGCATTGTAAATGCGCATGAAGACATCAGCGCCCGCGGGTGAGGGCTCAAGCACGATCAATTGATCGCAGCCGATGCCGGTTGTCCGATCAGCAATGGCGCGCGCTTCGTCCGACGTCACCGTTATCGGGTGCGCGCGTCCGTCGAAAATAACGAAATCATTGCCAAGCCCGTTCATTTTTCGGAACGGCCTACCGTTGAGCGTGCTCATCGCGCCCATATAGGCCGAAAGCGTTCCGGCTGGAAGGGCCGTCTCGACATGTTCCCGCCACGGGCGCATGTAGAGTGGCGGATCATCATCGGGATAACAGGCATGCGCGTTGTTGTAGCTCTCGGATGTTTACTGGCGGCAGGCGTAGCGCTTGCCCAATCGGGCGTTGAAACGGTCCCGGTCGCACCACCCGCCTCGTCGACCATCATCGAACGCGCGCAACCCCTGGGAAACTCGCCCAATGATCTTGAGGTTGACGAAGTCACGCTCGCCGCAGTGCCGGCATTGTCAACCAGGCTCACCGGCGACACACGGCGCCTGCAGGATCTCGTCGCCAAACGCCTGCGCGAGATGGCAAAGTCATTGAACGAGGCGGGCATCGCCCCCGCCGGCCCGGCAATGGCGGTGTTCGACCAGCTGGCAACCACCAGCTTCAGCGTCGAGATTATGGTCCCCCTCAGTGAACGCCCCGCCACTATTCCCCCGGGTCTTGGCCTGACAACCACGCCGTACGGGCAAGCGGTGCGCATCATCCATCACGGCGATTATGATGATATCGATGCCACCTATGACGAATTGTCATCCTTCATCGAGGATCGCGATATCGCCATCGAGGATGTGGTGATCGAGCGCTACATGGGCGAGATTTCCGTCGGTGGCGGAGCAGGCACCGTCGAAATCATCGCCATGAAGCGATAGACCTTGCTGTGACCCTGCGGCGAACGCAAACCACCGCAACAACACCCTACGGGTCCCGACCCTAGACGATGGTAGTAGGTTGTTGCTGCGCCAAACCGCCTTTATGCTAATTTCCAGACGCTAGCCGGATCGTCCAAAGTCGCCTGATAAAATGCGGTAATAGGGTGGGAACAATCATGTCCGAAAAAATCTACGCGGTCAGCAAGGAGTGGGCGCAGCGCGCTTTCATCGACAACAAGTCATATCTCGAGATGTATCGCCGCTCGGTCGATGACCCCAACGGCTTCTGGGGCGAGCATGGCAAGCGGCTTGACTGGATCAAGCCTTACACCAAGGTCCGCAACGCCGATTACAATAGCGCTGACGTCATGGTGAAATGGTTTGAGGATGGAACCCTCAACGTTGCCGCCAACTGTATTGATCGCCATCTCGACAAGCGCGGCGATCAGATTGCCATCATCTGGGAGGGTGACGACCCGAAAGATTCACAAACCATCACCTACCGTGAACTTTACGCTCATGTGAACAAATTCGCCAACGTCCTGCTGGCGCTGGGCGCGCGCAAGGGCGACCGCGTCACGCTTTACCTGCCGATGATCCCGGAAGCGGCCTACGCGATGCTTGCCTGCGCCCGGATCGGGGCGATTCATTCCGTCGTCTTTGGTGGCTTCTCACCCGACAGCCTCGCAAACCGCATCGATGATGCAAGCTCGAAGCTGGTCATCACCGCCGATGAGGGCTTGCGTGGCGGGCGCAAGGTGCCGCTGAAGATCAATTGCGACGAGGCGGTCGCCAAGTGCCCGAGCGTCGAGAAGGTGCTGGTCGTGCGGCGCACCGGCGGCAAGGTTGCGATGCAGGAGGGCCGCGACGTCTGGTATCATGAAGCCGTCCACAGTGTCGCTGATCACTGCCCGCCAGCGGCGATGAACGCCGAGGATCCGCTGTTTATCCTCTATACATCCGGCTCCACCGGCAAGCCCAAGGGCGCCCTGCATACATCAGCGGGCTATCTCGCCTACGCCTCCATGACCCATCAATATGTCTTCGACTATCAGCCAGGCGATATCTACTGGTGCACGGCCGATGTCGGCTGGGTCACAGGCCATTCCTACATCGTCTACGGACCGCTCGCCAACGGCGCCACCACCCTGATGTTCGAGGGCATTCCCAACTATCCCGACGGCTCGCGCTTCTGGCAGGTCATCGACAAATGGAAGGTCAATATCTTCTATACCGCGCCTACCGCCATCCGCGCCCTGATGGCGCTCGGCGAAGACCTGGTAAAGACGACGTCACGCACCTCGCTGCGGCTGTTGGGTTCGGTGGGCGAGCCGATCAATCCGGAAGCCTGGGAGTGGTATTATCGCGTGGTCGGCAACGAAAAATGTCCGATTGTCGACACCTGGTGGCAGACGGAAACCGGCGGAATTCTCATCACCCCGCTGCCCGGCGCAACCGCCCTGAAGCCAGGCTCGGCCACCCGCCCCTTCTTCGGCGTCGTGCCACAGATCGTTGACGCCGCCGGCGTCGTGCAGGAGGGCGCCTGCGAGGGCAATCTGGTGATTGCCGAAAGCTGGCCGGGCCAGATGCGCACGGTTTATGGTGATCACCAGCGCTTCATTGACACTTATTTCAAGACCTATCCCGGCAAGTATTTCACCGGCGATGGCTGCAGGCGCGATGCTGATGGCTATTACTGGATCACGGGCCGCGTTGATGACGTCATCAACGTCTCCGGCCACCGCATGGGCACAGCGGAAGTAGAATCGGCCCTCGTCGCGCACCCCAAAGTGGCGGAAGCCGCCGTCGTCGGCTATCCGCACAACATCAAGGGGCAGGGCATCTACGCTTATGTCATGCTGAATGCGGGCGAAACGCCAACCGAGGAGTTGCGCAAGGAGCTGATCGGCTGGGTGCGCAAGGAAATCGGCCCCATCGCCTCGCCCGACCTCATCCAGTTCGCCCCCGGCCTGCCCAAGACGCGCTCGGGCAAGATCANNATCATGCGCCGCATCCTGCGCAAGATCGCCGAGGACGAGTTCGGCAGCCTGGGTGATACCTCGACGCTGGCCGATCCTGCCGTCGTCGATGACCTCATCGCCAATCGTCAGAACCGGCAGCAAAAGGCTGGTTGATACAAAACCGCATGCAGGAAGGCGGGGAAGCGCCGTGCGCGATATCGTGCGGCGTTTTCCATCATTGATCGTGAAAACGACGCTCGCTGGCTGCACACCATGCGACAACCGCGAGGATGAGGACCAGGGTGAAATCTTTTACTCCTGAAGACCTTCTGGCCGAACTTGCCCGCCAGGGCATAAAGACCACCACCGTCACCCATCCCGCGCTCTTTACCGTGGAGGACAGTCAGCGCCTGCGCGGCAACATCCCCGGCGGTCATTGCAAGAATCTCTTTCTGAAAGACGAGAAGGGCGCGTTGTTTCTGCTCGTCGCCCTCGAAGACGCGGTCATCACACTGAACCAGCTTCACAAGCGCGTGGGCTGCAAGCGGCTGTCCTTCGGCAAGCCGGATTTGCTGATGGCGGTGCTGGGCGTCACGCCAGGGTCGGTATCGCCCTTTGCCCTCATCAATGATCATGAGCGCCGCGTCACGGTGCTGCTCGACGCTGCCATGCTTACTCACGAGCAGCTGAGCTATCACCCGTTGACCAACACCATGACGACGACGCTGGCACGCGTTGACCTGATGGTGTTTCTGAACGGGCTTGGCTACCAGCCACGCACCATTGATCTTGTGTGAAGAACGGGGCAAACGAAGAGGGACAGAGCGGCGGCGCCAGTGCCGCCTCCTTGATTTTTCTGCTGCCATTCCCATGTCAGCACCGACCAACGAAAGCAAACCGCTGCCATGTTGACGCCAAGCCAGCCAGCTACCCCTGCAAACGCCATCAAAGACACGACGACGAAAACGTTCGCCGCTGATGTGATTGAGGAATCGCGGGCGCAACCGGTCCTAGTCGATTTCTGGGCGCCATGGTGCGGGCCGTGCAAGCAGCTGACGCCGGTGCTGGAAAAAGTCATTGCTGCTGCGCAGGGTAAGGTCAAACTCGTCAAAATGAACATCGACGAGCACCCGGCCATTCCCGGCCAGATGGGCATCAAATCCATTCCCGCTGTCATTGCCTTCAAGGATGGCCGTCCGGTGGATGGGTTCATGGGGGCGCTGCCGGAAAGTCAGATCAAGCAGTTCATCGAACAGGTGACGGGCACCACCATCGGCCCCTCCGAGATTGAACACACGCTGGAGGCGGGCGACGCGCTTCTGGCCGATGGTGAGGCGGCGGCAGCTGTCGAAGCCTTCACCGAGGCGCTTGCCATCGACGACAAGAATGTGCGCGCGCTTGCCGGCCTGGCGCAGGCCTATCTGCTGGTCGGTGACGTCGACAAGGCAAAAGGCATGCTTGCAACCATTCCCGAACCCGACCTCGACAAGCCACCGGTTGCCGCCGTTCGTGCCGCCATCGATCTTGCCGAGAAAACGGCGTCGCTTGGTGATCTTGGTCCGCTGTTTGCGCGCATCGAGGCCAATCCGCTTGACCATCAGGCGCGCTTTGACCTGGCGCTTGGTCTGGCTGCCGCCGGCAGGCGCGAGGAGGCCGTCGACCATCTCATCGATCTGGTGCGTCGCGACAAGGAGTGGAACGAAGAGGCCGCCCGCAAACAGCTTGTGCAGTTCTTTGCCGCCTGGGGTTTTGACGCTGACGCAACGCTTTACGGCAGGCGCCGCCTGTCGGCCATTCTCTTTTCCTGACACAAGGGGAGAGCAAATGCCGATCAATATACTTGCGCAGACGATTGACGAGCTTCCTCCTGTCATCCCGGTATTTCCCTTGAGCGGCGTGCTGCTGTTACCGCGCGGCGATCTGCCTTTGAATATTTTCGAGCAGCGCTACATCGCCATGGTGGATGCCGTTCTCGCCGGTCATCGCACGATCGGGATGATCCAGCCGGCCCTCGACAGCGACCGGCACGACACCAATCCATCGCTCTGCGCGGTTGGCTGCATCGGCCGGCTCACGGCCTTTCAGGAATCGGGCGATGGCCGCTATCTTCTGTCACTGACCGGCATATGCCGATTTGACGTCGCCGAGGAACTGGCTGCGCTGACTCCCTATCGCCAATGCCGCGTCAGTTATGAGCGGTTTGCCGACGATCTGCAGCCGCGACTTGGCGAGGAAAGCGTCAATCGCAAGCTCCTGCTGAGTACCTTCTCGCACTATCTTGAGGCAAACAATCTGCAAGCGGACTGGGAGGGCATCGACCAGGCGCCGAATGAGGCGTTGGTGACGGCTCTGTCGATGATGGCGCCCTATGGTCCGCGCGAAAAACAGGCTCTGCTTGAGGCGGTGACACTTGCCAACCGCGCCGAAATGCTGGTGGCGATGACCGAGATGTCACTGGCCCGCCAGGCCGGTGAGGAAAACCAGAACCTGAACTGAACATCAGCGCCCGACGCTGCGAGAGGATGACTGACATGGCTGCACCGAAAACCGAGATCGATCCTCGTCTCCTTGAACTGCTGGTCTGTCCGCTCACCAAGGACACTCTGCGCTACAATCGCGAGGCGCAGGAGCTGGTCTCGCTGTCCGCCAAACTTGCCTATCCGATCCGCGATGGCATTCCCATCATGCTGCCGGAAGAAGCACGCAAGCTGGATTAGATCGGCTGCCCCTGGAGCAGTCGGGGCACGTCACCAACAAGCCCCGAGGCATTGCCGATAAACACCGATTTGAGCCGTGGCAAACGATCGACAATACCAAGCCCTAGATCGCGAAGACCACGAATGACGCCAATATCGTTTGAAAAAAGCCGGTTGAGCCCGTCGGTCGCAAAACCCATGGCGAGCGTGTCGAATCGCCGCCAGCGCTCGTAGCGCTCGAGGATGGCGAGATTGCCGAAATCCTCTCCCAGCCGAAAAGCCTCGACCATCACCTGGGTCAGCGCCGCAGCGTCCCGAAATCCGAGATTGAGCCCCTGACCGGCGATCGGATGGATGATGTGGGCCGCATCGCCAACCAGCGCCAGCCGGTCGGCAACGAAGCGCCGCGCCACCTTCATCGCCAGCGGATAGGAAAAGCGCTGAGCGCCCGCGCGCACCCGTCCCAGATGATGGCCAAAGCGTTGGAGAAGCGCCTCATGAAAACCGTCATCATCGAGCGCCATGAGACGCGTCGCCTCCCGGCTTTTTTCTGTCCACACCAGCGATGAGCGATGGCGCCCTTGTGCGTCGTCATTGAGTGGCAGAATGGCAAAAGGCCCGGCGGGGAGAAAATGCTCTTCCGCTCGCCCGTGATGCGGCTCGTCATGAAGAAGCGTGGTGACGATGGCGGATTGGTCGTAATCCCAGCCAACCATGCGAATGCCGGCGTCAGTCCTCAGGCGCGAGCGCGCGCCATCGCAGGCAAGCACCACATCCGCCGCCAGACGCTCACCATCATCAAGCCGGATATCAACGTGCGAGGGGTGGCGCTCCAGAGAGGCAATACTGCCTGATTGCTGCACCACATCGGTTGCCGCGAGCGCGGCCGTGAGCCGTGCGGCGAGAACGGCGTTTTCGACCATGTGGGCAAACGGCTCGCCCTCGCTCGCTTCGCCGGCAAAAGTAAGCAGGGTTGGCCGCACCCCGTCATCCAGCCGGCTGTCGGTGACGATCATGTCGGTGATTGCCTGCGTGTCGGCAGCCTCAGGCCAGGCACCAAGCTCACAGAGCATGCGCCGCGCGCCAGCCGCGATCGCCGACGCCCGGCCATCGGTGCGCGGCGGCTTGCCAAACCCCGGATCAACCAGCCGCACCCTGAAAATGCCACCGCTTGCCTGATGAAGCGCCAGCGCCAGCGACAGGCCGACCATGCCCGCGCCGGCGATCACCACATGCGGGCGCGCCGCACTGACATGCGCAGGCCCCGCTTGACGTCGGGCGCGGCGCGGTGTCGTGTCACCCTGTGGCCCCGAAATATCCTTTGTGGTTTTGTCCATGTCCTCCGCCGTCGAACAGCTTCTCACAATCCTTGACCTAGAGCGCCTCGAACGCAACCTCTTCCGCGGTTTGAGCCCGCAAGTGGGATGGCAGCGCGTCTTCGGGGGCCAGGTGATCGGGCAGGCACTGGTCGCCTGCTGCCGGACCTTTGACGAAACCCCGCGCCAACCCCATTCCATGCACGCCTATTTCATGCTGCCCGGCGATCCTTCGGCGCCGATCATCTATGAAGTCGATCGCTTGCGGGACGGCAAGAGTTTCTCCACACGCCGCGTGCTGGCAATCCAGCACGGGCAGGCCATTTTCGCCATGACCACCTCGTTTCATATCGAGGAAGAGGGCTTTGATCATCAGGCGGTGATGCCCAACGTGCCTCATCCCGAAGATCTGCCCAATGAAAGCGAAATCCGCGCCACCGTCATGCCCCTGATGCCGGACCCGGTGCGCACATATTTCGAACGCGAGCGCCCGATCGAACTGAAACCGGTCGAATTCAACCGTTATGCGGGTGTCAAAAACCCCGAAGGGCGTTTCAACGTGTGGATCCGCACCACCGGCAGGCTCCCTGACGATCCGCACATCCATCAATGCGTCCTCGCCTATGCCTCGGATATGACGCTGCTTGATGCGGCACTCATCCCGCATGGCAAGACCGTTTTTCAGAAGGACATCCAGCCAGCCTCGCTTGATCATGCCCTGTGGTTTCATCGTCCCTTCCGCGCCGATGATTGGCTTCTTTATGCCCAGGACAGCCCGTCGGCACATGGCGCGCGCGGTTTTTCCCGCGGCCTCATTTTCCGCAAGGACGGGACACTGGTGGCCTCGGTTGCCCAGGAGGGGCTTATCCGCCGGCGCGACAATGGTTTTCAGATGCGCAATGCCTAATTAGTGACCAACTGGCGAAGCGTTTACGGCACTGCCGGGGCAGTTATGCCTGTTTTGACGCCATTTCACGTCGTCTTGCCTGATCGCACATCGTTCTTGTTTAAAAACAGCAATTAAAAACAACAGCTTAGCTGAAGGCTGGTCTTTTGGCATGACCCTTGAATGACGGGTGCGGAGTTGTCTGCGTCAGGGCGCTGATTTCTGCCGCAGACCCGCATCGCATAGGGAGAAAAATGATGAAGATCATCATGGCCATTATCAAACCTTTCAAGCTCGACGAAGTCCGCGATGCTTTGACGGCGATCGGTGTGCAGGGTCTCACCGTCACCGAAGTCAAAGGCTACGGGCGGCAGAAGGGACACACCGAGATTTATCGCGGCGCCGAATATGCCGTGAGCTTCCTGCCCAAGCTCAAAATCGAGATTGCAGCGCCAAGCGCCCTCGTCGCCAAAGCCGTCGAGGCGATCTCGTCAGCCGCCAAGACCGGCCAGATCGGCGATGGCAAGATTTTTGTCTTCAATCTCGAACAGGCAGTCCGCATCCGCACCGGTGAAACCGACAGCGACGCCCTTTGATTCGACGCCTTTTGCTTCATGGAGTTTCCGAAATGACAAAGAGTAAATGGATGCTGACGGCCGGAATTCTCTTTCCAGCCCTGACTGTCGCGGGAGAGGCGTTCGCCCAGGCCGCCAAAATCGTCCCCAACAAGGGTGACACCGCCTGGCTGCTCCTGTGCAGCGCGCTCGTGCTGATGATGTCGATCCCCGGCCTTGCTCTCTTTTATGGCGGCCTCGTGCGCACCAAGAATGCGCTGTCGGTATTGACGCAGGTCATGACCATCGTGGCGCTCGTCGGTGTCATCTGGGTTGTCTATGGCTATTCGCTGGCCCTGGGCGATTCAAGCGGCAGCCTGTCAAATTACATTGGCGGGTTCGGCAAGCTGTTTCTGGCCGGAATCACGCCTGATTCGGTGGTGCCGACCTTCTCGAACGGCGTCGTGGTTCCCGAATACGCCTACATGGTCTTCCAGATGACGTTCGCCATGATCACCCCGGCTCTCATCGTCGGTGCCTTTGCCGAGCGCATCAAATTCTCGGCTGTTCTGGTGTTTATCGGCCTGTGGGTCACCTTCATCTATCTCCCCATCGCTCATTGGGCGTGGGCGACCGTGACACCTGACGACATCGCTGCGGCCGCCAAGGCAGTCGCCGAGGCTGCGGGTGCCGAGGCAAAGAAGGTCGCCGAGGCCAAGCTGGCGGAAATGACCGGCAGCATCGGCTGGCTCAATGGTGGCCTTGCGCCATGGATGGGTGGTGTTGGCGCCCTTGATTTCGCCGGCGGCACCGTCGTCCATATCAATGCCGGGATTGCTGGCCTTGTGGGTGCCATCGTCATCGGCAAGCGGGTTGGTTACGGCCGCGATGCGTTGTCGCCGCACTCGCTCACCATGACCATGATCGGCACGTCGCTGCTGTGGGTCGGCTGGTTTGGTTTCAACGCCGGTTCGAACCTCGAAGCAAACGGCGCCACCGCACTGGCCTTCGTCAACACCATGGTCGCGACCTGCGGCGCGGCGCTGAGCTGGGTGCTGGTTGAATGGGCCAGCAAAGGCAAACCCTCCCTGCTGGGCCTTGCCTCCGGCGCGGTCGCCGGTCTTGTCGCCGTGACACCGGCATCGGGATATGCTGGGCCGATGGGGTCCCTCTTCCTCGGCCTCATCGTCTCGCCGATCTGTCTCTTCTTCGTCTCAACGGTGAAGAACAAGTTTGGCTATGACGATGCGCTTGATGTCTTCGGCATCCATTGCGTCGGCGGCATCGTTGGCGCCCTTGCAACCGGCATTCTGGTCAATCCGTCACTGGGCGGCGTTGGCATCACCGATTATACCAACTACGCCAACGCCAATGCGGGGACTTACGCCTTCGGCGCCCAGATGACCGCGCAGTTTACCGCCGTCATCGCCACCCTCCTGTGGTCGGGTATCGGATCCTACATCCTCTTCAAGATTACCGATGTGCTGGTTGGCCTGCGGGTCAGCGAGGACAAGGAGCGCGAAGGTCTCGACATCGTCGAGCATGGCGAACGTTCCTACAATTACTGATCGTTTCTCCCGGCGGATATCAGCAGATATCCGAACTTCAAGGGCTGCGGTTGACCCTGCAGCCCTTTTTTTGTCGCCGCGACAAGGCGTGGTTAAAGCCCGCTTAACCCTGGCCGTCTAGGGTTGCAAGGCGTGTCAAACCAAGCCGCCCGTGAGTGATGATGTCTGCTGCCGACAGCCCAACCGCCATCCGCTCGCCCTTCGTTCGGCTGGCCGATCTTCTGGCAGGCATCCCTCCCGGCAAGCCTCCGCTTGTCTTGTCGGTCGGCGAGCCGCGCCATGCCGTTCCGGATTTTGTAGGCCCGGTCCTGGCGCGCCACACCGCTGATTTCAATCGCTATCCAGGCGTGCGCGGCAGCGATGGTTTTCGTCAGGCCGTCGCGGATTGGGCGGCCCGGCGCTATCCCGGCGTCACACTCGACCCCGAACGACAAATCATCGTGCTCAACGGCTCGCGCGAGGGTCTGTTCTCGGCAACGCTTGCTGCCGCCTGCTGGCCACGTCTCAAAGGCCGGGATCATATTCTGCTTCCCAATCCCTACTACCCTCCCTACGCAGCGTCAGCTCAGGCCGCACGCATGAAGATCGGCCTGATGGACGCATCCGAAGCAAGCGGCTTCCTGCCCGATCTCGCCGCGCTCGAGCCGGCGATTCTCGATCGCACCGCTGCACTCTTCATCTGCTCACCCGCCAATCCTCAGGGCGTGATTGCCAGCAGCGATTATCTTGCACAGGCGCTCGCGCTCGCCCGCCGGCACGGCTTTTTGCTGTTCGTCGACGAATGCTATTCTGAAATCTATAGTTCTCTCGCTCCTGCCGGCGGCCTTGAGGTTGCCGCGCGCTCCGGCTCCTTCAGCAATCTCGTGGTCTTTAATTCGCTGTCGAAGCGCTCAAACCTGGCTGGTCTGCGGCTGGGATTTTGCGCTGGTGACGCTGACTTCCTTGATCATCTGACCGAGTTTCGTGTCGTGACCTGTCCGCAGGTTCCCTTGCCCGTTCAGGCCGTCGGCGAGGTTGCCTATGGTGATGAACGTCATGTGGATGAAAACCGTGGCCTGTACCGCGCGAAATTCGCCCTTGCCGAGCGTCTGCTGGGCAACCGCTTTGGCGTAACGCAGCCTGAGGGCGGTTTTTTTGTCTGGCTGGACGTCAAACGGTTCGGGGATGACGAGACGATCGCGGCCAACCTGTGGCGCGAGGCCGGATTACGTGTGGTTCCCGGCAGCTATCTCGCCAGCCCGGCTGGCGATGGAACGAACCCCGGCGCGGGATATCTGCGACTAGCCCTTGTCGACCATTTTGCCAGCGTCGAAACGGCCCTCGGGCGCCTTGCCGACTGCCTGCCATAAAGGAAATCTCATGCGCTACAGTCGAACCGTTGATGGAATGAACCGCCGCTATTCCAATGGCGTTCTTGATGTTGCCGGACGCTGGGCAGCGGAAATCGGCGGGCTGTCCCTGCTCATCATCACGGCTGGCTGTTTCCTGGCTCTTGCAACCTGGACGGTCGATGACCGCAGCTTCACCCATGCCACCACCGCTCCCATTCGCAACGCGCTCGGTTTTCCCGGCGCCGCACTTGCCGATCTCCTCATCCAGATCCTTGGATTTGGCGTCATCGTCATGTTGATACCCGTTGCCTGCTGGGGGTGGCGTCTGCTGACAAAACGCGGGCTTGATCAGGAAAAGACCCGCGTTGCTGCGTGGATTGCCGGCATCGCGGCATCCGCCACCATGGTGTCATGTCTGCCCGTGCCCGCCAGCTGGCCTTTGCCAGGCGGACTTGGCGGTATCGTGGGGGATGCGTTGCGCAATGCCCTGGCTGCGCCTCTGGCACCCCGTCTTGGCATTGCTTTCGATGCCGGACTGGCCTCGATCATGGCGCTTGCCGCTGGTTTTTCGCTTTTGCACGCAAGTGCGGTCATTGCCCCGGCGATCGACGATGTGGAGGACATGGATGACGGCGACGACAGCCATAACACCGGCTTCAGCCCGCTCGGCCTGATGACCCATTGGTTCCTGTCGGCAAAGGCGTTTGTCGCCCGCCGCCTGGACCAACGCCAGTCGACATCGCAACGCAGCGAGATTGACACTGCCCCGCAGCACCGTCGCGAACCTGCCCTGTTTGGGGCAAGCGCGCCGCCTGACGCCATCGAAGTCGAAGGGCTTGATATCCAGGCGCCCTTTCCTGAATCGCCCGCAACGCGCGTTGCTGCCAACAAGCGGTCGCTGAAACCTGGCAGACGTGCCGCCAAGGAGGCGCAACCTGATCTGCTGGCGGGCAATGAGTATGAACTCCCTCCGCTGGCGTTGCTCGCCGAACCCAAGCGTCACATGGCGGCTGCCCCTTCGGAAGAATCGCTGGAAGGCAATGCCCGTATTCTCGAAGGCGTGCTCGACGATTTCGGCGTGCGCGGCGAAGTCATGCAGGTGCGGCCAGGCCCGGTCGTGACATTGTATGAATTGCAGCCGGCGCCCGGCATCAAATCATCGCGCGTGGTGGGCCTTGCCGACGATATTGCCCGCTCGATGAGCGCGATCTCCGCCCGTGTCGCAGTGATCCCCGGCCGTAACGCCATCGGCATCGAGCTGCCGAATGCGCGGCGTGAAACCGTTTATCTGCGCGAACTGATGGCCTCACGCGATTTCGAGGATAACAAATCGCGGCTGGCACTCTGCCTAGGCAAGACGATCGGCGGCGAGCCGGTCATCGTCGATCTTGCCAAGATGCCGCACCTGCTTATCGCCGGGACCACGGGATCAGGCAAATCAGTCGGCATCAACACGATGATCCTGTCGCTGCTCTACCGCTTGCGGCCCGATCAGTGCCGTCTCATCATGGTTGACCCGAAGATGCTGGAATTGTCCGTCTATGACGGCATTCCCCATCTGCTGGCGCCGGTCGTCACGGATCCTAAAAAAGCGGTTGTTGCGCTTAAATGGGCGGTACGCGAAATGGAAGAGCGCTACCGTAAAATGTCGAAGCTCGGCGTGCGCAACATCGACGGCTATAATGCCCGTGTCGAGGAAGCCCGGGTGTCGGGCGAAACCATCACCCGCACCGTCCAGACCGGCTTTGACGCCGATAACGGTCAACCGACATTCGAAGAGCAGACCTTCGACCTTGAGGCGCTGCCCTACATTGTCGTCGTCGTCGACGAAATGGCGGACCTCATGCTGGTGGCCGGCAAGGATATCGAAGGCGCGATCCAGCGCCTGGCGCAGATGGCGCGTGCGGCCGGCATTCACCTGATCATGGCAACCCAGCGTCCCTCGGTTGACGTCATCACCGGAACCATCAAGGCCAATTTCCCCACTCGCGTGTCCTTCCAGGTCACGTCGAAGATCGACAGCCGCACCATTCTGGGTGAACAGGGCGCCGAACAGCTGCTTGGGCAGGGTGACATGCTTTACATGGCCGGCGGCGGCCGCATCTCGCGTGTTCACGGACCTTTCGTATCCGATGGCGAGGTGGAAAGCATTGTCACCCACCTGAAATCACAAGGTCAGCCATCCTATCTTGATGCCGTCACCCGCGAGGATGAACTGGTGCAGGAGGAAGCCGACAGCGCTGTCTTCGACAAGGGCGCGTTTGGCGAAAGCGAGAGCGCCGATCCTTACGATCAGGCCATCGCCATCGTCCTGCGCGACGGCAAGGCGTCAACCTCCTACATTCAGCGACGCCTCCAGATCGGTTACAACCGCGCCGCCTCGCTGATGGAACGCATGGAAAAGGAAGGCATCGTCTCACCCGCCAATCACACTGGAAAGCGCGAGATTCTGATCGAGCGCCCGAAGAACACGCCGATGGATGACGAATAGCCTCATCTTCGCCACGAAACCGGCCTATCGGTAATCGCCCGTAACGACTTCAATTGGACCAATGAATGCCCTTTTCGCTTGACGGTTTTCGCTGTGGTGTTGTGCTTCTGGCTGTGACGATCATTGCCGGTGCGGCACATGCTCAGGCACCCGTCCCGCTCGTTCCCCAGGCACGGCCGCAGCAATCTCAGCCTCAGGCGAAGCCGCCGAGCACGCCGGAGCGAAAAACAAACGATGTTACCCTGCGCTCGACGCCCGTCGTCAGCAGCGCCCAGCCGCTCAGCCCCCAGCAGACCGCCACGCTGCAAAAGGTATCAACGGCGTTCAACGCCATGCACGACATGCAGGCAACCTTTACCCAGGTCGAGTTCGACGGCGCCCGCGCCACCGGGCGGTTCTTCCTGACAAAGCCCGGCCGGGTGCGTTTCCAGTATGACCGCCCGAGCCCGCTTGAAATCGTCGCTGATGGCAGTGATCTCGTGGTACGCGACCGTAAACTCAACACGCAGGATTTCTATCCGCTGAAACAGACGCCGCTGCGCTATCTTCTCAACGAGCGCATCGACCTGACGAAGGACGCCAAGGTGCTGGCGGTGTTGCAGGACAATGATCTCGTCACCGTCGTCATCGAGGATCGCAATGATTTTTCTCAAGGACAGCTGACATTGTTCTTTGACGCCCATTCCTATGAACTGCGCCAGTGGAGCGTGATTGACAGCAATGGCCGGGAAACCGCAGTCGCGATTCATAACGTCGCGCTCAATCGGCCGAATAACCCCGAACTCTTCAAGATTTATGTTCTACCAGGAATCGGCCCGCAATAACGATTTTTCTGACAATGCTTGCGCCTTTCGGGCAGATCGCGCATGGCTTGGTGATTGCGTCTGATCCTGAGGCACGATGGCTTTCTCTCTCGCCACCTGGAACATCAATTCCGTCCGCTTGCGCCTGCCTCTCGTTACCCGCTTCTTGCGGGAGCAGGCGCCCGATGTCCTGTGCCTGCAGGAAATCAAGTGCCAGAGCGACCAGTTTCCCGCCGCAGAGCTGCGTCAGCTTGGCTATGTCCATCAGGCGGTTTACGGCTTCAAGGGTTATCATGGGGTGGCGATTGTCTCGCGACACCCCTTTGCCGGAGAAGAGCGTCATGTGTTCTGCGGCAAGGAGGATGGCCGCTCCCTAACGGTGCGCTTCGATGAAGGTCCGCTGGCCGGCATCGATATCGCCAATTTCTACGTGCCCGCCGGTGGCGACATTCCCGATCCCGATCTCAACGAGCGGTTTGCCCACAAACTGGCCTTCCTCGATGAATTCGCCCGGTGGTCGCAGGCGCGCGCGCGCCGTGGCGTCTCGTCCATTCTTGTCGGCGATCTGAACGTCGCCCCCCTTGAACAGGATGTGTGGAGCCACAAGCAGCTTCTGGACGTGGTGTCGCACACACCCATCGAGGTGGAAAAATTCAACGCCATCCTTGAGGCCGGCGGCTGGCAGGATGTGATGCGGGCGATCATCCCGCCGCCTGAAAAACTGTACACCTGGTGGAGCTACCGCGCCCAGGACTGGCGCGCCTCGAATCGCGGACGCCGCCTTGATCATGTCTGGACGTCGCGTGATCTCAAGGACAGCTGGACCGGCATGAGCATCGAAACAGACACGCGCGACTGGGAGCGGCCTTCCGACCATGTCCCGGTGATTACGCGCTTTGCACGGTGAATTCTAGGGTCAGGACCCATTAATTTGGGCGAAACGGTGGGAGGGACATGGCG
>FRDC01002333.1_pt1 | contig 50105 bp, 72 predicted proteins | sample 1106171 | NCBI WGS metagenome assembly FRDC01 (sample SAMEA3930566, study PRJEB13176) | freshwater metagenome | biome: Drinking water system; feature: drinking water; material: water | place: Singapore | collected 2014-12-20 | reverse complement strand
TACGCCGAAGAGGCGGCCAAGCTCGGCACCGTGCAGGCTTCCACCAACCTTGCGGCGCTCTCGGCCAGCTATGCCGCGGCGCGCAGCTTGGAGGCGGTGCTGTACTCCGAGCCCTACCGCAACCGCATCGCGACGGCGAAGTTCAAGAGCTACGAACACTGGACCGGCCTGGCCGCGGAGCAGCGCGCCGCGCTGGCGCAGGTGATCGGGCAGGCGGTGGCCGACGGGCTGAACCCGCGCGCGGCGCGCAAGCTGATTCAGGAGCGGCTCGAGGTCGGCAAGGCGAAGGCGCTGGCCTACGCGCAGAGCGACATCACCGACACGCTGCGCATGGCGCGCGCGGACGAGGCGGATGCCGCGGCGGCCGATCTGGGGCTCAGGACGGCGCTGCTGTGGACCTCGGCCCTGATCCCGACGACGCGGCCCTGGCACGCGAGCCGCAATGGCCGGGTGTACTCCACGGCCGAGGTGCGTGACTTCTACCGGCAGGCGGGGAACCGATACAACTGCCGGTGCGCGACGACCGAGTGCCTGCTCGACACCGACGGGAAGCCGATCCTCACGAAGCGACTGCAGAGCGCGATGGCCAGCGAGCGCCGGGCGTGGCAGTCGCGGCACGACAAGGGCTGACCGGGAGCGCTTCCTAGCATCCCGCCGCAACTCCTGAAGGGTTGCACATGGCTCGCAAGCGCGTCCACCTGCTGAGCGCCGTCAACGCGGCGAACGTCTCCAAGTCCGGCGGCACCTACACGATCGCCAACGTCTGCGGCGCGGTGGACGAGATCGTCATGAACGGCATGCTCTACCCGGGCGACCAGCTCGCGGCCGGCGCACCGAGCCTCGACGGCAAGCCGGCGCCGGCCGGGCACCCGAAGAACGACGCCGGGCAGTTCATCTCGGCCAACTCCGGCGCGGCGCTGCTCACGTCCTACCAGGGCGCCGTCTGCCGCAACGCGCGGCACGAAGGCGGCCGAACGCTGGTCGATGTCGTGGTCAACGAGCGCCAGGCCAAGGCCACCGACGCCGGCGCGCGCCTGATCGAGCGGCTCGACGCCGCCATCGCCGGCACGAACGCCGAGCCGATCCACGTCAGCACCGGCCTGCTGTGCGAGGTGGTCAACGCCGAGGGCGAAAGCCGCGGGAAGAAGTACCAGCGCATCGCCACGAACATCGCTTATGACCACCTGGCGATCCTGCTCGACGAGCGCGGCGCCGGCACGCCCGAAGACGGCGTCGGCATGTTCCTGAACGCCGCCGGCGAGGAAGAGCCGGTCGAGGCGGTCGTGGTCAACGCCGACACCACGAAACCCGATGTCGGCAAGGCCTCGAAGTCCCTGCGCGACGCGATCGAGCTCCACGAGCGGCACATGGACGGCTCCGAGCCGACGACGGGTGACGACGGCGACAAGTCCCAGAAGAAGCTGATGAGGATGATGAAGGCCGCGCTGGCGGCGCTCGGCGGCTCCAGCAAGGGCGGCATGGGCGCGATGAACGCGGCCGCCTTCCCCGAGGACCACCGCAGCAGCGGCTGGCGCGCCTGGCTGCAGCGTGTCCTCGGCAACTCGTCCGCGGACATCAGCTTCGACCAGATCACCAGCGGCCTCTACGCGCTGATGCAGGACGGCTGCTGGATCCGCGAGGTGTTCGATCGCTACTGCGTCTGGACCGACAAGGGCGGCCGGATGTGGAAGCAGGACTACTCGGTCTCGTCGAGTGGCTCCGTAGCATTTTCAAGCGAACCGGTCGAAGTCACCCGCCGGGTCGAGTACGAAGAGGTGACCAACCACGGAAGGAACTCCGACACCATGAAGCCCCAGATCCTCGCCGCGCTCAACGCGGCCGGCATCAAGACGGACGGCCTGAGCGACGACGATCTGCTGGCCGCCTACAACTCGCTGATCCGCCGGCCGGTCGAAGACCAGCTGACGGCGGCGAACAGCAAGCTCGCCGAGCACGAGGCCACCGCGCGCGCCGCGGAGGAGGCCGAAGTCACCGCCCTGGCGACCGAACTGGCCGTGAACTCGACGCTCACCGTCGACGACCTCAAGAAGCTCGGCAAGGCCCGCCTGGTCGAGATCAAGGCGAAGGCCGCGCCGGTCAAGCCGGGCGCCAGCGGCGGCTCCGGCGACGACCGCTACGCCGGCTACAGCCTGAACAGCTTCATCGACGCCAAGCAGGCCTGAACCTCAAGGAGAACCAGACATGGCCAAGCGCATCTACACGGGCCCGCAAGACCGCCAGCCCAAGACCATCACCAACCGCACCGCCGGCGCTGCCTTGCTGCCCGGCACCGCGGTGAACATCGGCGCGTCGAGCGTCACGCAGGCGACCTCGGCCTCCGGCGTGCGCCTCGGCCTGCTGGCCGACCGCGACTTCTACAGCACGGGCCAGCTCGACGCGAACGACCCGCTGACCACGGCGTACGCCTCCGGCGACTCGGCCGTGGTGTACGAACTCGAGCCGGGCCAGCGCTACATGTGGGCGATGGCCGCCGGCACGTACACGAACGGCCAGGAGCTGACGGTCGGCGCCTCCGGCCGTCTCGCTGCTGCTGCCGCCGCCGGCATCGTCGTCGCCTACTACGACGGCCCGGGTGCGACGCTCACCGCCGGCCAGCTCGCCGACGTGGCCATCGCCAACTTCTACACCAAGGCCTGACGGCTGACCTCAAGGAGCTACGAACCATGCTTCGCTTCACCCCCGAACAAGAGCAGGCGATCCTGGCCAGCCGCCGCGGCTTCGACGAGCAGCAACTGCGCCTCGCCGCGAACCACACGGATGCGCTGGTGGGCAACGCCGCGCCGGTCGACATCGACGCCTGGCGCCGGATCGACACCCGCGCCACGATCGTGCAGCGCGACGTGCTGGCGGTGTTCAACCGCCTCTCCGCGGCCAGCCAGACCCCGATCGACATCGGCGATCTGGTCAGCTACTTCCCGCAGGTCAGCGACAGCGGCGAGGTGACCGTCACGATGGACGGCCGCCAGACCGGGCGCAGCGACCAGGCGCTCGTGAAGTACGCCGGCACTCCGGTTCCCATCATCGCCTCGGAGGCCCGCTTCGGCTGGCGTCAGGCGGCGGTGAACCGCAAGGGCGCGATCAACCTCGACCAGATCACCGTCGAGAACCATCAGCGCCGCGTGGCGGAGAAGATGGAGGACATGGTTCTGAACGGCGACGCCAGCGTCGTCGTCGGTGGCCAGACCATCTACGGCCTGCGCAACCACCCGAGCCGCAACACCGGCAACCACACCTTCACGCTGGGCGCGGCCACGGGCGCGAACTGGCTGGCCGCCTTCTCGCAGGTCATCAACCTGCTGATCGGCGACAACGCCTTCGGCCGCGTCACGGTGTTCGTGAACTGGGGCGACTACACCTACGCCTCGATCAACGAGTTCACCGCGGGCTACCCGAAGACGATCCTGCAACGCCTGCGCGAGATCGAGCAGATCGCCGACATCGTGCCGGCGTCGAAGGTGCCCGCGTCGAACCTGATCGGCATCGCCGGGCTGGAGACGGGCGGCTGGGGCTCGATCCTGTCGGCCATGCCGCTGTCGTCGCGGCCGAAGACGCGCATGAGCACCGAGGACGACTACGTCGTGTCGGTGATGGCCGCCGCCGCGCCGCAGTTCCGCACCGACTACGACGGTCGCATGCCCGTCGCCCACACCACGACCTGATCGGAGGCAGCACCATGAAGGTTCGCATCACCGCGCTGAAGAGCACCGGCTGGCCGAAGGACGCGAAGATCGGCGACGTCGTCGACCTCGGCGACGTGTCCGAAGTGCCTGGCTGGGCCCTCGGCAAGTGCGTCGAGGCCGAAGCCGATGCCGAGGTCACCGCCTCGGCGAAGAAGGAAGCCGCGAAGAAGGAAGCCGCGAAGTGATCACGGCATCGCAGGCGAAGCAGTATCTCGACTACGCCCTCGGCGTCAGCCTCCCGGACTTCATCGTCCAGGCTGCCGTCGAGAAGGTCGAGGCTGTCGAGTCTGCGATGTCCGATGCCGGCTACAGCGAAGTCGACCAGGTGCTCATCCAGAGCATGGCCGTCGCGCTCATCGCTGCAGCCGGCGATCCTCGCCGCATCCAGTCGCAGGGCGCCGCCTCCGGCGCCTCGCGCTCGTTCAAGAACAGCGACGCCGCGCTCACCGCGCTGCGGCGCTCCCTGGCCGCGCTGGACACAGCCGGCACCGTGGCCGCTCTGGTCGGCCCTGATCCATCCACCCAGACCATGCTCGTCGTGGTCTGAAGCCATCCTCGACCGAGGGAACAGACCATGTACCTGAAGCGCCACTACGACCCCGACACGCTCGGCGAGGGCAAGACCCCGAAGGTCAGCCACGTCGAGGTGATTCACACCGGCTCCAAGGCCGAGCAGAACTTCGACGACGGCCTCATCGAGCAGGCCGTGGTCGACGGCTGGGCCAGCGTGAGCGGAGACCGCCTCACGCTGAAGACCGCCGACGGCGAGCTGGCCTACAGCATCACGCGCATGCCGGGATACTTCTGCAAGAGCACCGGCGAGACAATCCCGCTGACGGATCGCGCGTGGCTCAAGTTCCGCCTGGCCAACGACAGCTCGCTCTCGCGCCCGGAGGCGCTGGCCTGGCTGCAGGCGAACGGCAAGGCGGCCGACGACTACGACATCTGCGTCACCTTCCAGTGCGTGCTCGACGCCGAGCAGCACGAGAAGTACCGCGCGGTCACCGGTCCCAAGGGCCAGACGGTCGCGGCGCACACCCTGGAGGCCTGAGACATGGCGAACTTCTTTTTCAACATCGGCCTCGGCCGCGCGGTTCAGCTGTACGACAACATCGACAGCAACAGCCCGGCCAACTCGGCCTTCGTCATGGCCGCTTTCAATACGACGGCCACCGACACCGTGCTGCGCCGTCTTGACACGCTCGCCGCGGTGGAGGCTGATGCCAACACTGCAGAGGTGACGAACAGCGGCTACTCGCGCAAGATCATCACCGATGCCGATCTCGTCGCATGGGCGCCGGACGACGTCAACGACCGCGTCGATCTCGACATGCCTGACCAGGTCTTCATCGGCGTGGCCGCCGGCACGAACTGGTCTGACGTGGGGCTCTTCTACGACGGCGACACAACTTCCGGCACCGACGCGAATCTGCTGCCACTCTGCTGGTGGGATTTCGTCATCACGCCCAGCGGTTCGGACATCACGGTACAGATCGCCGCAACCGGGTTTGCGCGCTTTACCTCGGTGTGAAGCGCTTGCTCAGACGCTCTGCTTTTGCGGCGTCTATTTCTGATGGATTGGCTCGCCGCGCTGCTGCAACGACAGCTGCAGCGCGAGCGGGCCGACGAAGAGTGCACGCAACGAATCAAGGGGGTCATCCGTGAAGAAGTTCTTGCTGCTGCTGATCCTGCCGCTGATGACCAGCCTGGCGTTGGCGGCACCGTTCCTCGAATCGGCCCCGTACGCGGCGAATGGCCCCCAGCCGGACGCGGCGTCGTTCACCGTCAATGGTGGTGCGCCGGTGGCATGTCAGCTCGTCGCGAGGACCGAAGGGATCGTCCCGCGGTGTGACTTGGCCTCCATCGCGAACCCCGGCGCGTACACGCTGGTCCTGACCGTCACCGCGAAGGGCGGAGTGAGCGGGGGCAACACCTACACGCAGGCGGGGTCGGCGTCGTCCGCCCCTTTCTCGTACACCTTGCGCGCGGGCGTTGCTACGCCCCCGGTGGTTCGACTCGTGCCGTGACCTGTCCTGACACCTACACCGCCGAAGCGCTGTGAACTGTAGCCATGGCCGCCAAGAACGCCGTCGCCAGGAGCTGGAGCATCGCGCCGAGCAGCGACGGCAAGCGGTGGAGCGCCTGGCCGGCCGGTGACAAGCCTTCGGGCGGCTCCACGTATTGGACAGGTTCCGCGATCAACGCCGCGAGCAACTCGCGCGCCGATGTTCAGGCAGCAATCGACAGCGCGAGCGACCGGGATCGGGTGATCGTGCCTGCCGGAAGCGGCTCGGTGACGTGGTCTTCTCCTTTGCTGGTTTCCAAGGGAATCAGCTTGGAGTTCCCAGGCAAGGCTGCGCTTCGGATCACCGACAACGTCACGAAGAATACCTCTGGCGGCACAGCCTCGCTCATCTACATCACTGCCGCTGCCCCAAAGCGCGTGCGAATCAAAGGTGGCGTCACGATCGCCGGCCTGGCGACAGATACGAACTCCTTGCAGCCTGGGCACATTCGTGTCGAGGGCAATACCAAGAACATCATCCTCGACAGCATCGACTTCGACGGAGCGACCACGGTCGCATTCCGAATCCTCGGTGACATTTACGGCGTGATCGCCAACTGCGACCACACGTCTTCGTTCAAGCAGTTCGTCATTTACGAGACCCCGGACTGGGGCGGCATCGCGACGAACGGCGACAACTCCTGGGCGCAGCCAAGCGCCCTCGGAAACGGCGAGAAGCTCTACATCGAGGACTGCACTTCCGAGGACCTTTCTGGCGCACAAGCTGGCTTTTTCGACGGGCAGGCCGGATGTCGCGTTGTCATCCGACATAACACCCTCATCAACCAGTTCATCGGCTCGCACGGGATCGAGAACGGCAGTGGAGAGCGTCGCGCAGTTCGCGTGATGGAGATCTACAACAACACCTTCTCGCACAGCATCCTGGCCGCGTTCGCCATGTTTGTTCGCGGCGGAACCGGGGTGATCTTCAACAACCAGATGGTCACCACGAACGAGATCGGCCAAGGCATTTCGTTCGTTCACTTCAACGCGACCGGACAGCCGTCCAACTTCTTTGGACCCACTGATGGCGACAACCTCTGGGACGGCAACCAGCTCCCCAACGGATGGCCGGCGCTCGATCAAGTGGGCCGAGGCCAGGGCGCACTCATCAACCGCGCATCGGCGGCATGGCCGAACCAGGCGAGTGAGCCGTTCTACCTCTGGAACAACTCGCTGACCGGGACGAACTACTACGGACTGGTCACCGGCACCGACCTGATCCAGGCCAATCGGGACTACTACCCCGAAGTGGCTGGCTTCAACGGCACGGTCGGCGTCGGTCGCGGCCCGCGCGCCAATCGCCCAGTGAACTGCGTTGCCGGCGTTGGCTACTTTGCCGAGGACGAAAACGTCCTCTACAGGGCCGTGGCCACCAACACCTGGGCGGCGTACTACACGCCGTACCCGTACCCGCACCCGCTGCGGGCGGAGGCTTGAATGCCACACGCTTTCGTCCAGCAGAAGCACAACAGCTCGCTCAGCAGCGTCTCATCGCTCGGGACCGGCGCTCTCAGCCAAGCATTGGCCGGCGCCAACCTTGCCGAAGCCTGGGTCATCTACTTTGGCCCGCAGCGAGCCGTCACCCTGTCCGGTGCGGGTGGACAAACGTGGAACGCAGAAACGCCATACGGTGATGCGGATAGCGGGTTCGTCCACCCCTTCTACGCCGAGAACATCAACGGCGGATCGTCCGCCGAGCTGGTCGCCACCTTCCGCGACCTTGCCACCAACACGGCCCTGCAAGTGGTTGACTTCCCCGCCATCTACATCGCGGAGCACTCCGGGCTGGCCACGTCGTCGGCACGCTTGGCTTTCGTCGGGCAGATCGACTCGACGGGCAGCACGGCCACAGACGCGACCGCCACGGCTGGGCTGGGCACGCTGGCCACGCAACCGGCGGTGGTGGTTGGCTTGGCCAACAACGCGGGCGGCGACACCACTCCTGCCGCAGGCACGGGATTCACCGCGCGCCCCGCGGTCTTCGACTACGGCGGCGGGACGCCGACGGGGCGTCCTCAGTACCAACGAGTCACCTCGACCGCATCGATCCCTCTCACCTGGACAGCAGGATCGGCGCAGAACCATGCCGTCGGCGGGTGGGCCTTCGCGGAGGCCGCGGGTGGCGACACAACCGCCCCGGTACTCACCAGCCCGACCGGCACGGCCACTGGCTCGAGCACGGCCACCGTCGGCGCCACGACCGACGAGGGCAACGGCACGCTGTATGCGGTGGTCGACACGGTCACCACGACGCCAAGCCAGGCCGAACTAGAAAACGGCCTCGACGGAGATGGCGGGGCGGCGACCTGGGATGACTCACAAGTCATCAGCAGCACGGGCGTCAAGACCTTCAACGTCACCGGCCTCGCGCCGAACACTCAGTACAGCTACTTCATTGGGCACAAGGACGCCGCCGGCAACTTCTCCAACATCGTCAGCGGCACCTTCACGACCTTCCAGCGCGCCGCACCGGCCTCTGACGTCTCCGCCGGCGGCTGGACCGCAAGCAGCGGATCCGATCTGTTCGCCATGATCGACGAGGCGTCGCCGAGCGATGCAGACTACATCAGGACCAGCACGCCGGCAGACGTCTGCACCGTGGCGCTGGGCTCGCTCTCCGATCCGTCGGCGAGCACTGGCCACAAGATCAGCTACCGCATCGGCGGGGACGGCGTCAGCGGCATCCAGGTAGATCTGCTGCAGAACACCACGGCCATCGCCTCGTGGACGCATGACCCGGCTCCGGCGACGCCGACCACTTTCACGCAGACGTTGTCCGGGGCGGAGGCCGACTCCATCACCAACTACGCGGCGCTGCGGCTGCGGTTCACCGAGATCTGACCATGACCATTGCAAACCGCGATCAGCTGATCAATGCGCTGGCCAACAACAACAGCCGCCTCGTGATCGACAAGGCCTCGCTGGCGAACGCGGTGGCTGGCCAGATCTTCAGCCTGTGGCGCGCGACTGGCCAGCCTGCGCAGGCAGCCATTCCGACCACGGCCGCTCTGTGCACGAAGGCGCTGACCGGCGCGTTCGAATTCACGAACCAGACCTCGCCGGCGACAAGCTATCTAGGCTGGCTATCGCTCGTCACCGGCAACAGCGCCGTTGGCGTCGAGTTTCACGACCGCATTGCACACCTCGGCGGCCTGGTCTTGAACGTGACCACGGCGCAGACGATCACCGGCCTCAACCTGACATCGGGCGGCCTCAATCCGCCGGCAGAGCGTCTCGGTGCATCGAACTACAGCGATGGGCAGTGGTTCCTCGAGGTCTACTCCGATGGCGGCGCGACGGCCTCAAACGCCACCATCAACGTCACCTACAACGACGGCACCTCCGGCAACCTGAACACGATCGCCGTGGGCGGCACCCTGCGCGCTGGCCGCATGATCGCCTTGACGCCTTCCATTCCCACGGGGGATCAGGGTAAGTTCATCCGCGGCATCAACAGCGTGACCCTGAGCGCGAGCACGGCGACGGCCGGCAACTTCGGGTTCACCTACACCCGCCAGCGCACAGGTCTGGGCGTCAGCCTGGCGAACAGGCAGGAGCCGTACACCTGGGCGCAGCTCGGTCTGCCGGAGATCCCGAACGACTCGTGCCTGATGATGGTCATGACCTGCGGCACGACGAGCACCGGAACTGTCCGCGGCCAGGGCAAGATCGTTCACGGCTGATCGGCCATGGCTGATCGCTTCCCTCAGTTCGACCTGCCGGAGGATCTCGACGGCAGCGAGGACGCGTGGGAACTCGGCGCAGCCGGCCAGATCCTGACGCCGGAGACGTTCCAGGTCGATAGCCTGCGCGTCTACTGGGCGCAGATGGAGCTGCCGGCGGCGAGTGGCGCGACCGCCGCTGTCGGCCAGGCCAGCGAGGCTGACACCGCGCAGCCGCTGGCCTCCGCGCAGCAAAGGGCCGTCAGCCAAGCCACCGAAGCCGACAGCGCGCAGGTAGTCGTCGCACGGCAGGCCACCGGCCTTGGCCAGCCCGCCGAGTCGAGCACGGCGCAGCCGATCGGCCAGCGCCAGCAGCGCGAACTTGGACAGCCGTCAGAGTCTGACGCCGCCCAGGCCATCACCGCACGCCTCACGGCTGGCGTCGGCCAGGCTTCGGAGGCCGACTCCGCTCAGTCGATCCTGCTCGGCGGCGTCGGGGTGGCCGTCGGCCAAGCTGTGGAGATCGACTCGGCCCTCTCGGTGGTGGCGGTCGTCGGCGATAAGCTCAGGGTCTACTGGGCGAGTTTCGAGGTGCCGGCGGCAGGCGGCCCGGTAGCGCTCGGGCTGGCCTCGGAAACCGACCAGGCGCAACCCGTTGGCAGAGCGCTGCGTCGAAGCGTCGCGCAGGCGCAAGAGACCGACTCCGCTCAGCCGATCGCCGGTGGCGCTGCGGCACCGGCCATCAGCGGCGTCGGCGACACCACGCCGTCGCACACCGAAGCGCTGACCATCAGCGGCAGCAATTTCGGCGCGTCGCAGGGCACCGGCGGCGTCACGATCGGCGGCGTCACGCAGACCGTCACCGCCTGGGGCAACACGTCGATCACGGTCACCGTCGCGCGCGGGACCAACAAGTACGGCGTCGCCGTCAATGTCGTCGTCACCAGCGGCGCCGGCTTGAGCTCATCGCCGTTCGCGCTGACCAGCCTGCAGCCGCAGACGGGCTGGGCCTATGTCGACGTCGGCACACCGAACACCACGGCGGCGAACCGGATCACCGCGAGCCCGGACATCGCCAGCGGCGACCAGATCGCCTACGAGACCGTCGGCGCCGCGGTCGAGGTCTTCGATGACGCAACCTTCTCCGCAGGCTCCGGCGTCACCGAGTTCGACGTCGAAGTCTGGACGCCAGGCGACGGCTGGGGTTCGGTGGCCACGCAGGGCGTCGGCAGCTTCAGTGGCGCGGTCGGCCTCGTTACCGAGACGGATTCGGCGCAGGCCATCCTCGCCCGCCAGCTGCGTGCCGTTGGCATCGCCAGCGAGACCAGCGCCGCGCAAGCCGTCGGCCGGCGGCAGGCTGCGACGCTTGGCCAGCCCGTCGAGACCGGCAGCGCGCAGCCGGTCGTCGCGAGTCGCAGCATCACGATCGGGCAGTCGGCCGAAGTGGATTCGGCTCAGCCGGTCGCGCGGCGACAGCTCGGCGCGCTCGGGCAGTCCGTCGAAAGCGATGCCGCGCAGCAGTTCGGCAGCGGCGGCGCCACGATCATCAACCCGGCCGCGGAAAGCGACACAGCCCAGCCGATCGCGCGGGTGCTGCGGCTGGCCACCGGCATCGCGGTCGAGACCGACGCCAGCCAGCCGATCGCCGCAGCGCAACGTGCGCAGCTCGGCCAGCCTGCCGAGGCTGACTCGGCTCAGCCGCTGATCGTGCTGGTGACGCAGCAGATCGGCCAGGCCTCCGAGAGCGACGCCGCGCTGGCGGTGCTGCGCCGCCTGCAGTGGCAGCTTGGCCAAGCGGTCGAGGTCGACGAGGCCTTCCGCTTCAGCGCGCCGGGCTACGAAGACGACCCTTCGACCTACTACCGCTACGACGTGCCGGCGGGCTCGCTGCGATTCGACGTGCCGGGCCTGTCGCTGCGCTTAGACATCCCCGGGCAGGGCCTTCGCTTCGACGTTCCTAGCATCGGCCAGTCCATCACCCTGAACTGACACACGGAGCCGGCCATGGCCATCGGAGACGCCTGGAACATCGACGACCCGACGAAGCCGTGGGCCCTGTGGGACCCCGACGCCAACATCAAGATCCCGGTCGGCGTCGATGAGTGGCTGGCCGAGCTCGGCACCAGCTACGGCAGCCACCAGGTCATCACGGCCGCGCCGCTGCAGTGCGTGAACCCGGGCGTCTACGCCGCCGGCACCATCGAGATCCGCATGGCGCTGGTGGCGTCGCCGACCTTCAAGGAAGGCACGAAGTACCCGTTCACCCTGCGCATCACCGGCGCCGACGGCCAGACGAAGGACGACCGCACGCTCTGGCTGAAGGTCAAGACGCGCTGACGATCTGCGCGCGCCGGGCTGCTCCGTAGCATCCCCCGGCATGTCGAACCTCGCCTCATGGAGCTACACCGCCACGGCCACGCACTGGCCGCGGACGGGCTTCGATGACTGGAGCCGCCGCGCCACGTTCGGCACGCCGGTGACGTTCGCCTGCGACTACGTCGCCGAGTCGCGCAAGATGGTCGACGACCGCGGCGAGGAATTCACGACCCGGCAGATCCTGCACACCGAGCGCGCCACGATCAAGCGCGGCGACTTCGTGATGATTGGCGTGTCGGCTGCGGCCGACCCGACCCTGCTCGAGGATGCCCACGAGGTGCGCGCGGTCACGCGGTACTCGGACACGTTCGAGCGCCGGGCCGACGACTGGAGGATCGCCACGTGAGCCGTCCTCGCATCGAGAACCGCCTCCCGCAGTTCATCGACTCCGTCGAGCGCAAGGCGGCGCGCGGCATGACGCAGGCGCTGATCCTCGGCGCTGCGGAAGCCTCCGCCATGACGCCGATCGACACCGGCAACCTGCTGAACTCGCAGTACCGCAACGTGCAGCGCAAGGGCGGAGGGCTGGTCGGCACCGTCGGCTACACCGCCGACTACGCGCTGCCGGTGCACGACCCCGACAACCCGCAGAACTTCCGCCGACCGAGCGCGCGCAAGGAGTTCCTGCGCCTCGGGTTCGAGCGGGCCGAGCCCAACATCCGCGCGGTGCTGAAGGGCGCCATCAAGACGTCATGAGCACGCCTTCCGACGCCGTCCGCGCCTTCATCTCTCCGCTGCTGCCGGGCTGGCGTGTGCAGCTCGGCCGCTGGATGGACGGCAGCCGCACCGACCGCTACGCCGTGATCCGGCCCGCCGGCGGCCTGCCGGTCTCGCTGCTGCGCGAGCCGCAGTTCACGCTCTTCCTGATCGGCGCCGAGAACGACTCGGCACCGCTGATCGAAGAGGCCGCGAACGTCATCATCGAGGCGATGCGCAGCAGCAGCGGCGACCTGGTTTTCATGCAGCCGGCCGAGCCGGTATTCGTGGCCACCGAAGACGGTCGGCCGAGTTTCGAGATCGCCATGTCGGCGATCGTCAACTGAAGGAGCTACCCCATGCCTGCATTCACCGGGCGCGACGTACAGATCGAGTTCGCCATCGCGGACGAGAATGCCACCTACGGGTCGCTATCGTTCCTGTCCCTCGGGATGATGCGCGACAAGGGCATGGACGTGTCCTGGGACACCGTCGATGCCACCGCCGATGACTCGCCGCAGTTCACGAAGGAGAACCTCGTCACCTTCAAGATGGTCGAGTTCTCGGGCTCCGGCGTCGCTCGCACGGAGTCCGTGCACAACCAGGCCACGCTGAAGGCGCACGTCTACAACCCCGGCGCCGGCACGGCGAACCAGCCGAAGGTGTGGCTGCGCCAGACCGGGCCCGACGGCGTCACCTACGGCCCCTTCATCGTGTCGAAGTGGGCGAGCGCCTCGCCGTACTCCGACGTCGTCACCTGGGAGATGACCGCCATGTCGAACGGCGCCGTCACCTTCGTCCCGGCCTGAACCTGAGCAGGAGCCCGCACCATGGCAGCCATCGCCTCCATCAACGCCCAGCAGCACGGCGCGTTCGCCGCAACTCCGGCCACGCTCACCGCGAGCGACACCATCACCTTCGACAGCCGCAAGAAGCAGCTGGCCGTCTTCCGCAACGGCACGGGCGGCGCGCTGACGGCCAAGATCGACGGCGACGGTGGGACGACCGTCAATGCCCCGGGCCTCGGCGCCGTGTCGGTGTCCGGCGGCTACGACATCGCGCTGGCCGCCGGCGAGACGAAGGCCGTCGTGCTGTCGACGATCTCGGAATACTGCCGCGGCGTCGTGACGATCACCGGCGCCTCGGGCGCGAGCCTGACCGTCTTCGACCTGTGACCTGACGGCGCTGCCGTGCTGCTCGAATGCGGCTTCGTGCGCGCGACGACCGAGGACGGGACGGAGTTCACCTTCACCCCGTCCCTCGGTCGCATCGCCGCGCTCGGTAACCCGCAGGAGATCGTCGCGCTCTATGCCGCGCTTCACGGCCCCAAGGCCGAAGCGGAAGCGGCCTATGTCCTGGCTGGTCTGTGCGATCAGGCTGATCCGTCGGCGCTGATCGGCTGGCACGAGCCTGACCCCGATGCGCCGCCGGGCCAAGCTCGGCTGCGCTGGCGTGACGGCCAGATGCCGCCGGCGGAGCGCGTCATCATCGCGCGCCACCTCATGCAGCACGGCATCGTCGGCAAGGCGCGGCCGGAGAAGGCTGGCAGCGGCGACTACAGCGACCGCTTCGACGCCGCCGAGTACATCGCCGCCGCGCGTGTGCACCTCGGCCTGAGCAGTGCAGACGCGGAGGCGCTCAGCATGACCGAGCTGCAGCAGATGCTCGAGATGAAGTTCCCCGACGCGGCGAAGCGGCAGGCGACCGACATCCCGAGCCTGGAGGAATACCAGGCTGCCGAAGAGCGGGCCCGCGCGGTGCGCGCTCGCGTCAAGATCGAGGAGCCGGCACGTGTCTGAGCGCGTAGGCGGGATCTACTACGACGTCGAGTTCAACACGTCGAAGATGGTCGACGGGCAGCGGCGCGTGCAGCGCGAGCTCGACGGCCTGTCGACGAAGCTGACGTTCGCCGCCGCTGCGGTTGCAGGCCTCGCCGCTGCGCTCACCGCCCTGCGCATCACGAAGCTGGCCGACGAGATCTCGATGCTCGCCGCCCGGGTCGACGTCGCCGCCGGCTCGGTCGAGAACGGCACCGCGGCCTTCGCCGAGCTGGTCAACATCAGCCGACGCACTCAGAGCAGCCTGGCCGGAAACATCGAGGTCTTCAACCGCCTGAATCAGTCCATCCTGCAGATGGGCGGCACGCAGGGCGACACGCTGCGGATGACCGAACTGCTCGGCAAGGCGATCCGTGTCAGCGGCGCCAGCGCGACCGAATCGAAAGCCGCGATGCTGCAGTTCGGCCAGGCGCTGGGCTCCGGCAAGCTCGCCGGCGACGAGTTGCGCTCCCTGCTCGAGACGGCGCCCTACCTGATGCGCCAGCTTGCTGACGGCATCGGCGTTCCGGTGGGCGCACTGAAGCAGCTTGGCGAGGACGGAAAGCTGACGGCGGACGTCGTCACCGATGCTCTGACCAGGGCCGCGGCGAAGATCGACGAGGACTTCAAGAAGCTGCCGCAGACGTTCGAGGCCGCGATGACCGTGGCGCAGGACTCCGCGGCGCTGGCGGCGACGAAGCTCGACGAACTCACCGGCACCAGCGCTGCGCTGACCGGCGTCACCAAGGGCCTGGGCGAGGTGCTCGACAAGCTGGCCGAGCAGTTCGGTGCCGCCAACAGCGCTGCCGGCGCGCTGGGCCGCAACGAGGCGATCAGCGCCTGGGCGCGCACGACGCGCACCGTGCTGTCCTACGTGGCCGACGCCGCCGACGTGGTCTGGCAGACGCTGAGCGTGCTCGGCCGGAACGTCGCCTTCGTCTTCCAGGGCATCGGCTCGGAGATCGGCGGCATCGGCGCCCAGATCGCGGCGGTGATGCGCGGCGACTTCGCTGGCGCCAAGGCGATCGGCGACGCCATGAAGGCCGACGCGGACCAGCGCCGGCGCGACCTCGACGCCAAGGACGCCGAGACGCTGCGCGACCGCAAGCTGGCTGGCCAGCAGATGCGCGATGCATGGGAGCAGGGCGCCGGCGGCGGCCGCGGCTTCGTGAACCCGGACCAGGTCAACGCCGGCGGCGGCAAGCTCAAGGGCAGCGGCGGCGGGAAGGACGACGGCAAGAAGAAGCGCGAGCCGCGCGACTTCATCGGCGATGCCGAGGACCGCGTGAAGCGCCTCATCGAAGACTGGTGGTATCGCAACGAGAACGCGCTGGACAAGGCCGAGCAGGACGCCGCCGAGAAGCTGGCGCGCGACCAGGCCAAGGGCCGCGAACTGGCGCAGCAGACCATCATGGGCGCCGACCCAGTGGCCAAGCTCCAGGCCGAACTGCAGGCGAAGTCGGACCTGCTCGCCGAGTACGCGGCCATCGATCAGGACAACTTGGAGCTGTACGCGGAAGCGCGCGTCAGGCTGGAGGAGGAAGCGGCGCGCCGAATCCGAGAGATCGAAGAGCGGACGGAGGCGGAGCGCCAGGCTGCGATGATGGTCACACTGCAGAACTACGGCGCCCTCTTCGGCAACATCGCGGAGCTGATAGCGGCGTTCGGAGGCAAGCAGTCAAGCGCATACCGAGCGATGTTCGCTGTCTCCAAGGCGTTCTCCATCGCGCAGTCGATCATCGCGATCCAGACGGGCATCGCCCAAGCCGCGGCGAACCCGTTCCCAAAGAACCTGATTGCCATGGCCACGGTGGCCAGCGCCACGGCCGGCATCGTCTCGACCATCCAGGGCGTGCAGTTCGGCGGTGGTCGCCAGTACGGCGGCCCGGTGACCGCCGGGTCGCTGTACCGGGTCAACGAGGGCGGCCGGCCGGAGATGTTCACGGCCGCCAACGGCGCCCAGTACATGCTCCCGACCAGCGGCGGCAACGTCACGCCGGCAGGAGGCGGCGCGGTGCAGTGGAAGGTGATCGTGAACGAAGCCCCTCCCGGCACCACGGCACGAGTCGACGAGACCGCCCGCATCGTCGAGATCGCCGTCGGCCGCGCCAAGGCCGAGATCGCCACCGAGATCAGCGAGAACAGCGGGCAGGTCTGGGGCGCGCTGCGTGGCTCCACCAACGTGCAGGGACGCTTCTGATGGCCGTCGCCTACCCCTTCCAGCTCCGCACCATCCTGCGCGCATCGAAGTCGCGCAGCCAGCCTGCCGCCTTCACGATGTCGGAGCCGCGGCGAGGCTATGCCTACCGGCAGAAGGTGGGCACCGATGTGCCGCTGCTGTGGGACGTCCGCTTCGCCTTCACGCAGGCCGAGGCGGTCATCTTCCGGCTCTGGTTCAAGAAGATCACCGACTCCGGCGTGGAGGAGGTGGTCATGCCCATCCGCACCGAGTTCGGCGTCGTCAGCTACACCGTGCAGTTCCTGCCGGACCGCCTGATGGACACCGGCGAGGACGGCGACGTCTTCACCTACCAGGCGACCGTGATGGCGCGCGCCGAGGTGTACCCGGCTGGCTACGAAGAGGCAGCGGATCTCATCGTGGGCCTGCCGGACTGGACGGCCTGGGCGTCGCTGCTCGACCTGGCGGTGACGCAGGAAATGCCGGCGGGCTGAACGATGGACAAGCGCATCTTCTGGGCGAGCAAGTCGCCGCTGCCGGAGTTCCACACCGTCACCTTCACGCACCCGTCGTTCGAGGCGCCGTTCCGCCTCGTCGCAAACCAGTTCGCCGAAGTGACTCTCGGGGGTCACTTGCACACGCCGGCCGGCATGACGATCCGGCCTCCGGAACAGCGCAGCGACGCCGCGCCGCGCCTGACGCTGTCATTCCCGCGCCAGGTCGTCGGTCGCGAGTTCAAGCGGCAGATGCGCCGGGTGTACGCGGCGGGGTCGCGCGAGCCGATCAGCGTCACCTACGCCGTCTACCTTGGCGTCACCGACGCGCCGCAGCTGACGTGGCAGCTCTACGTCGCCGAGCAGGGCGGCATCCAGTTCACGCCCGACGTGGTACAGGTCATCGCCACCGACGACAACCCGATGCGCCGCAACGTGGCGCTGATCTACGATCCCTCGGTCTTCACCGGCCTGTCGATCGTCTGAAGCACGGCGCGGCTTCCTAGCATCCCGCCGGATGAAGCCGCTGATGAACCCCGAGCAGTTCGCCGAGCGCATGATCGGCGTGCAGTGGCGGCGCTGGCGCGCAGACTTCGAAGCGGTCGACTGCTACGGGCTGGTGATCCTCTACTTCCGCGCGGTGCTCGGCATCGACCTTGGCGCGGTGCCGCAGACCGACATCGCGCAGGGCTTCGCAGGCATCGCCGGGTGGGAGCAGTGCGAGCGGGCCGCGCCGGGCGCGATCGGCTTCATGACGTGGCGCGACGGCGCGCCGACGCACTGCGGCGTTGTGCTGCCAGACGGCGCACTGCTGCACGCGCAGGAGGGCTTCCCGGTGCCGGAGCACGGCTCCGTCCGACTTTCGCGCCTGGCGGCCGTCGCTCGCGCCTGCCCTGACCTGCGCTTCTACCGCTACCGGGCGACCTGATGCTGACCATCCTGAACGATCCCGCCGGCGTGACCGGCATTCGGCGCCTACCGCTCGACTATGGCGTCAGCCTGCAGGCGAACATCGAGCGCCACCTAGCCGGCGGCGCAGACGCCGAACTGCGCATCAACGGGATCGTCGTCGACCCGCTCGAAGATCCGCGGCTGGATCGTCCACCTGCGCACGGCGACTCGATCGTGATCGCGCTGCGACCGCGCGGCTTCGACCCGATCACGTGGACCTACATCGCGATCGCTGCGTCAGCAGCCTCGGCGGTCTACATCTACAGCGCACTGCGCAACAACGGCGGCGGCGAGTCGGCGGCGGTCGGCAAGGAAAGCCCGAACAACCGCTTGACATCGCAGAACAACGTCGCGCGCACCTACCAGGCGGTGCCGGACGTCTACGGCTACCGCCGCATCTGGCCCGACCTGATCCAGTCGTCGGTCGTGGAGTACGTCGACCATGTGAAGTACGTGACCGAGTGGCTTTGCCTGAGCCGCGGCAAGGGCACGATCTCACAAGTTCAGTACGCCGACACTCCGATCGAGGACATCGAAGGCTCGAACTACGAGATCTTCGAGCCGACGCCGGACGCCTCCGGGTATCCGGAGAACGGGTCAACGACGCTGTCGGATGTCTTCGAGGCCTTCGCGAGCGACGAGGTCAACGGGCAAGAACTTCCGTACGCCATTCCGTTCGTGGAGATCATCAAGACGGGCGCCTTCACGACCGTCAACGGGGATGCATTCTTCACGGTCACGATCGCAGACGGAGCCGATCTGGACGACCTGAAGAGTCTGACTCCAAGCGGCACAGCAGAGGTCGAGTTCACCTACGGCTCCGCGCCGCCGATCAATTTCACCGAGACGTGCACCGTGCTGTCGGTATCCGTGGCTGCAGGTGAAGCCACATTCACGTTCAGCAGCTCCGTCTGGTCGTCGACGCAGACGAATGTCAACTCGACGTTCTCGATCCTTCCCAACGGTAGCAACAAGACAGTCATCGGCCCGTTCACGATGCAGGCCGACGCTGATCGACTTTGGTGGAACACGGTCTTCCTTCGCGGCTTGATCGGTTCGTTGCAGATCCGCGCGGAGTGGTGGCGCATTAACCAGTACGGTGAAGAGATCGCAGGCACCAGGGCCAGCCAGGTCAACACCTACACGGCATCCACCTACGACCAGCGCTTCTACACGACCAAGGTTGAGCCAAGCGCAGGTCTCGGTAGGTATCGGATTCAGTTCACCAGGCTCTCGCCGGCGGTCGACGCGAACGGCGCTGATGTGGCGAAGGTCGAGGAGGTATATGCGGTGCGCTACTACGCCGAGAAGACGCTTCCAGGCGTCACTGTGGCGCGCATCACGACGAAGGCGACTCTGTCAGCAACAGGCTTCTCTGATCGCAAGTTCAACGCGCGTTGGCTTCGGCATGTCCGTGATCTTGAATCGGACGCGATTGGCCCGTCGCGCAACTACGGCCGCGCCATCGCTCACCTATGGACGGTGGCCGGCAACGACTATGCTGGCATCGATGCCTACGCTCTGCAGGCCATCAATGCAGAGCATGGCGAAGATTCGCCGCTGCTTCGTTTTGATGGCAGCCTCGACGACGCCGACATGAGCCTCGGGGAGCGCATGCAGTTCATGGCGGACACCGCGCGCGTCTTCGTCTGGCGCGACGGCTCGCGTTGGACTTTCACTCGTGACCAGCTGCGCACCGTGCCGTCGGCGCAGTTCGACTATCGAAACCTCGCGGGCCGCGGGAGTCCGGTCGCGACCTTCAACTCTGTGCTGCCGGCCTCTCAGGATGGTGTTGAAGTCGAGTTTGTTGAAGAGGTCACACAGAGTCGCAAGGCCTACGCACGCTACAACGTCTCGACCGGCTCACCGGCGCCTGGTGTCTCTCGCAATCCGAAGAAGGTCAAGCTGCTTGGCTGCGCTACCGCGGCGCAGGCCGACAACCGCGCGCAGCTCGAAGCGCGGCGATTGCTGTTCCAGCGTGCCGCGGTGTCGGACAACGCGCTGGCCGACGCGACCGACCTCGGTCTCGGCGCGCTTGTGCGCTGGGTCGATCCCGACGACTTCGGCGGCGATGGGTTGCAGGCCGGCGAAGTCATGAGCATCGACGGCAACGTGATCACGACGTCGGAGCCGCTGGAGTGGGGAACGTCGACGACGGGCCGCATGGTGTTCACCGGCCAGGATGGCGCGCGGCTGTACCCGACCGTGCAATGCACGCGCGTCGGCAAGGCGGTGCAGCTGTCGAGTTTCCCGTCGGGGCTGTATGTCGCGGATGCCGATCGGCAGTGCGGCAGCCGCTACGTGTTCGCAGTAGGGCTGACCGAAGCGGAACTGGAATCGTCAGGGCTCTACACGCTCACAGGAGTGCGTCCAGCAGGCGACGGCACCGTCGCCATCTCCCTAGCATCCCACGACGAACGCATCTACGAAGGCGACGCCTGATGACAACCCCGACCAGCACGGCAGTGCCGAGCACTTCGCCTCTCGACCTGCTGTTCAATGCGGAAAAGATCGACGAGGCGGTGAATTCGCCCGCGCTGTTCTACACCGACCGGTTCGGTGTGCAGCGGATGACGCTCGCCGGGGCCATGGCCAGGATCGCTGCTGTCAACCCTCGCGGGGCATGGGCGACTGCGACCTTGTACAACCCGCGAGACATTGTCAGCAACGGTGGGACTTGGTACATCGCGCTGAGCCAGCACACCAGCGGAGCGACATTCGCCGGCGACCAATCTGCCTACTGGCGCGTGTACCAGGGGCTTCTGTCAACCGACCTTGCAGACACAGCGTCCGCAGCCCTTGGCGCAAACCTCGTAGGCTTCAACCCTTCGCTGTCCTACGTCGCACGCACCATCGGCGCAGCCCTAAACGACTCCCGCGCGCAGATGATGTGGTTCATCACGAGCGAGACCGAGCGGGCGAACATCAAGGCCGGCACGTCAAGCACGAACCACACCGCCACGATCCAGGCTGCGCTGGCGCTGATCGGCGCTCGTGAGCTTCACTTCGGCGATGTGGGTCAGTGGAACATCAACGCCACGCTGGCGATCTCCAGTGGCCAGACGCTGAGCGGCAAGGCCAAGATCCGCGCGATCAACTCGGCGCAGATCACCGGCGCCATGATCAAGGGCACCAGCGCCACGCGCGCCGCGGTGCGCGACCTCGAGCTGGACGCCAACGCAGCCAACAACGGCGCGAACTATGGCGTGTGGTTCGCGTCTGGTTCCCGGAACCTGATCGAGAACGTCTACGTTCACGACACCTGCCAGGCCGGGGCTGCGCTGGAAAGCGAGGACGGCTCTCGCATCGAAGGCGGGCACTACATCAACTGCGGCCGAGCCCTGTCGGTCACGGGTGGGACTGCCACCGATAACCACGCTGTCATGGTATTCAGTGCTGGCGCGACGCCGGTGAAAAACTGCGGCGTTCACGGGGCTCGGGTCTCGGCTGCCTATCGGAAGGGTGTCACGAGCTACTCGGCGTCCCCCGGAACGCTTGTTGGCGTCACGATCGCCGACTGCTTGGTCGACGCCTGCGGCGTTGCCACTTCTAGTGGCGGAGGCATCTATGTGGCCAATGCGGCGGCCACAAGCGATCAGGATTCCGTGACACTGACAGGCAACATCTGCTGGGCCAACTACGTCAACTACGTGATCTCGACCTGCAAGCGGGTGGCTGGCAGCGGGAACGTCTCCCGCAACTCCGTCGCTCAGGGCATCGTGATCGAGAACTGCACTGATGCGACCCTGCCCGGGTTCCAAGACTCAGACGCCGGAACGGACGGGATTCTGGTCAACACCTGCACCAACGTGACGTTGGGCACGATCTCGGTCCGCAGGGCAAACCGCGCCGCCGCATCGAACGGGGCCGGTCTTCACCTCGCGGCTAGCACCTTCTGCACGGTGGCCCCGGGCTCTGTGGTCTATGACGAGACGCCGCTGCAGAAGTACGCGGTGCTCGAGGATGGCGCGTCGAACAACAACGACCTGTGGGGCATCACCACCGTCGGCGCGCTGACGGCGCTGTGGTCGATCATCGGGGCGAACACTCGGTTCGGCCGCCGAGACGGTCGGAACACCGGCTTCAACCAGGCCAACCCGCAGAACACTGTCCACATCAACGGTGGCCTGACGATCGACGAGCAAGCGATCACGCTGACCAACGGGGCAAACCAAAACGTCACCCTGCCGAGCAATGCCGGCGAGCTGGTGTCAAGCGCTCCTACCGGTGCCTACAGCATCGGCGGCATTGCCGGCGGGCACGCGGGCCGGATCGTGACGATCGTCAACTACACCGGCTTCAGCATGACGCTGAATCACAACGACACCGGGAGCTTGGTGGCCAATCGATTCTCGCTGCGCAGCAGCGCCAATCTGGTGATACCAACGCTCGGCAGCGTGACGTTGCGATACTCAACGCTCGGGGGTGGCGCGTGGTTTGTCAAGGCAACCGGCTGAACTGGAGGCCACATGGAACTGATCCTTGCACTCTTCGGCCTTGCTCTCGGCTTCGTGATCGGCGTGCTGTACGCCGCGTGGCGCCTCAAGGGCGAGCGGACCATGCTGGACTCCGTCGTCGAGATCATGGGCGGCGGCGGCCCCGGCCCGGTCAAGCCGAAGTGAAGCGCCTCGCCATCCTCTTCGCGGTCATCGCGGTCACGCACCTGGCGTATGACCCGCTGGCGATGATGGTGGGCTCGCCGCAGGAGTGGTTCTACATCCTGCGCGGCGTGGAGGGGGCGACCATCTTCGCGCTGCTGGCCAAGGCTCACGCGTCGCTGCTGTGGGGCATCGTCTGCCTGTGGGGCGCGATGGAGAACTCCCTCACCGCCATCTGCGGCGTCGGCTACATGGTCAGCCCGACGACGCCTGCCCAGTTCTCCGGCCTCTGCGACGCGCAGACCGGGCTACCTCTTTCGCTGCTGACCGTTGCCGTCGCGCTGGTGCTTGCGGCTTTCATTCAGGAGCAAGCGCATGCCGAGCGATGACGACATGACCAAGATCACCCCCGAGGAGGACCGAATGGCGACCTACACGGCGCACAAGGTCGTCGATGCGCTGCTGACCGCGGCGACGGATGAAGAGAACGTCGAGCGGATCATGTCCGTGTGGGGCGGTGCGATCGACAAGCAGATCGGCCGCGGGCTGCGCCGGCTGTTGCTGTACGTCGGGATCGCCCTGGTGCTGATCGCCGGGGCGAAGTTCGGCTTGCTGGAGAAGCTGTTCCGATGAGCCTGCAGACATTCACCGAGTGGGAGCAGCGCCTCGGCCTGCGCCGCTCCATCGTGCTCTTCGTGACCCTGTGGATGACCTGGGAGGCGTTCGCGTGGGCCAAGCAGTACGCCTCCGCGCTGATCGCGGTCGGAGGCAATGACGCATGGGTGGCTGCTGCCGCCATGATCGCCGCCGTCACCGCTCCGATCACCGCGCTGCAAGTGGCCGTGTTTAAGGCTTACATCGACAGCAAGGACGGTGCAGCATGATCTCGCTGCAAGACTACTGGATGGGCCGCGACCGCGAATTCCCTATGGCGATGTCTCCGGACCTGGAGCGCAACGCCGCGCGCATGGTCGAACTCGCCAACAAGCTGCTGATCCTGGCGAAGTCGGCTGGCGTCACGCTGGAGCGCAGCCCGCGCACCGGCTCGGTCGTCTCCAGCGGCTGGCGCCCGCCCACGGTCAACGCTGCGATCCCGAACGCCGCGCCGAACTCCAAGCACATGACCGGCCAGGCCATCGACCTCTACGACCCTGACGGCGACCTCGACGAGTGGCTGATGACGCCGGACGGGCAGCGCGTGCTGGCGGATCTCGGCGTGTGGATGGAGCACCCAGCGGCCACCAAGGGCTGGAGTCACCTGCAATCGCTGCCGCCGCGGTCGGGCCGGCGGGTGTTCTACCCCTAACCATGTGGCCGACCATCTGGGCATCTGTGGCGCTGGCCGGCGGGCTGGCAGTGGCGGGCGCCGGGCTGTACCTTGAGGGCAAGAAAGCCGGCAAGAACGAGGTGCGGGCTCAGGTCGCCAGCCAGGCCGAGATCGCCCGCGACGCAGCCGAGACTGCGGCGCAGATCGCAGCCGACGCCATCAGCAAGATCAAGGTGCAGAACCGCACCGTCTATCAGGAGGTGCAGCGTGAAGTCCTGGAGCGCCCTGTGTATCGCGAGTGCGAGCATTCTCCTGACGTCCTGCGCCGGATCAATGCCGCCCTCACCGGCCAAGCGGCCGAGCCCGCTGGTCGAGGCCTCATGCCCTCCGCTGACGCCGCTGGCGGACTCAAGCTTCGGCGCGACGACGCTGAAGCTGATCGAGGTGGCGGGGCAGTACCGGGAGTGCCGGGAGGCGGCGCTCGGTAGCCGCTGACCAGGTGGGTGACTTCTTGCCCACCATGGCGCGTTTCCCGCCTGTTTCGCGCTATGCGCGCCGCTTCTCGCCCTCGGTGGCGTACCGTGCGGGTAGCGCGGTTCCCGATTGCAAATCCGTGTAGGTCGGTTCGACTCCGGCCCGCGCCTCCACCTCTACAGACGGCCCCTTCGGGGGCCGTTTTTCCTGGGGCGAGATGGGTGACTTGTCTCCACCTTTTCTCCCCATTTTGGCCACCGCCGCAGCCGCCTGCTGCACGCTCAAGTGACTGTAGCGCTTCGTGCTGGCCGCCGACTTGTGGCCCAGAACCGCGCCAACCGTGTAGAGGTCGACGCCCACGCGGATCAACTCCGACGCCGCCGAGTGCCGCAGATCGTGCGCGTGCAGTTCTGGCATGCCGGCCGTCTCCCGCGCCTTGCGGAACCAGTAGCCGAACACGTAGCGCGTGGGGATTTCAAGGCCGACGCAGACCCGGATGCGCGGGTGCATCGGCACCAGACGGCGCTCGCCGTTCTTCGTGTCGTCAAGGATGAACACGCCGGCCTCCAGATCGCGCCGTGCAGCCTCGATCTCGCTCAGGCGCATGCCCGAGTACCAAGCGATGCGGATCGCCGCCCTGACGGCCGGATTCCCGCACGCGCTGGCCAGCGCCAGCATCTGCCGGCGGTCGATGTATGTGCTGCGCTCGTTCCGGACCTCCGGCACGACCACGCGGGCGCCCGGGTCGTGCTCGCACAGCTTGTGCCGCTTCCAGGCGTACCGGCAGGCGGCGCGCAGGTAGGCGATGCGGTTCTTGATCGTGGCCGGGGCCAGGGCGCCGTCTTGGTCTTCGGCGTACTCTGCGCAGACCTCGGGCAGTTCATCGATCGGTCGGCCGGTCCACCAGTCCTTGAGCTGGTCGATCTCTTGCGCCACATTGGCGCCGGACTTTAGCCCTGGGACTCGCTCCCGGACGTAACGAGCGACAGCTTCGTCAATGGCATGCCGAGGCTTGGCGATGCCGGCCGCGATCGCGTGAAGGGCCGCGCTTTCCTTGACGTCGTAGGCGAGGGCTTGGGTTCTCGACCACCCAGCGGGGAGAAAGCGACGCTTGCGAAGGCGTCGGCCGCCGATCCAGTGGTCGAACTCAAACATCCACCGGCCGGACTTCTTGTCGCGGTAGACCGACATGACAGCCTGTATGCCTCCACGTCTGAGGGATCGAAGCGCACCGCGCCAGGCGCCGGCCGGAAGCTCGGCAGCGCACCGGAGGCGGCGAGATCATAGACCGTGCGCCGTTTCAGGCCGAGGATGGCTGCCACCTGGTCGGCGGTGAGCATTACGCCGCGATCCTGTCCAAAGGGCTGACCACGCCGCTGCCGTGCCGGCCGACGACGTGGGTGTAGATCTGAGTGGTCTCGACGTTGGCGTGGCCGAGCAGCTCCTGGATGTCGCGGATGTTCGTGCCGCCCTCCAGCAGGTGCGTGGCGAACGAATGGCGCAGGGTGTGCACGGTGGCGCGCTTCTGGATGCGGGCCGCCTTCACCGCGGCGCGCATCGCACGCTGCACGTTCACCTCGTGGAGGTGGTGCCGCCGGATCGCGCCAGTGCGCGGGCAGACGGCGTAGCCTGGGCTGCAGAACACGAACTGCCACGCCCACTCGCGCCCGGCCTTCGGGTACTTCATGGCCAGGGCGTGCGGCATCTCGACGTCTGCCATGCCCTTGGCCAGGTCGACGTCGTGCAGCTTGCGGCGCTCTCGCAAGTGAGCGCGCAGCGGCTCGACCAGGCTCTCCGGGATCATCGTCGTGCGGTCCTTGCCGCCTTTGCCCTCGCGGATTGTCAGAACCCGGCGCTCGAGGTCGAGATCCTTCACGCGGACGCGGAGGCCTTCCATCAGCCTGGCGCCGGTGCCGTACAGCAGGCGGAGCACTAGACCTGGCGTGCCGCTGGTGCAGGCCAGGAGGCGCTGAACCTCGCGCTGGCTCAGCACCGCCGGCAGGTACTTGCTGCGCTTCGCGCGCGTGAGCTCGGCCAGCCACGGCAGCTCGGTGCCGAGCACTTCCTTGTAGAGGAACAGCAGCGCCGACAGCGCCTGGTTCTGCGTGCTGGCACTGACCTCGCGCTCGACCGCCAGATGATTGAGGTAGGCCGTGACCTCGGCGGCTCCCATGTCTTTCGGGTGTCGGCGGCCGCTCCACAGGACGAACTTCTTCGCCCACATCACGTAGGTTCGCTCGGTGGCCAGCGAGTAGTGCTTCTCGCGGACCTTGCCGGCGATGCGCTCCCACAGGTTCGGCTGTCGTGAAAGCGGCAGGCGCGTGTCGTCTATCACCGGCAGGCCGGCGCGAAGTTCAGGCGCGACAGTCACTTGGGTCATGGAGTGCTCCGGTGATATGCGACAGCGGACTCAGCGTGGTGTCGTAGAAGACACGTTAGGCCACAATGCCTCGCGCGCCCTGGCAGTAGCGCACTTCACGCATTTGCATCGTCTCGCCAGACCCGCCTGGCAGGATGCGCGCATTGCGTGTGCCTCCAGCAGGTCGCGCAGCAGCAACGCGAGTCGTTCGTTGTCTTCTCGCATCCGCGTGCGGCCCTTCGTCAGCCCGTCCCGGGCGTACTGAAGGTCGTGCTTCAGGGCCGCGTTCTCGGCGCGCAGGCGCTCCAGTTCGGCCTGCGCTGCCTGGGTGCTCACCTCGACCGTGATGTTTCCTTCAGCCATGTGTCAAGTCTTCCTTGTCAGTTCGCCAGCGCGTTGCGAGCGTCCGCCAGCGCCGGCATGTAAAAGCACGGCTTCAGGCGCCCGGTCTTTTGCAAGTGCTCGATCAGCTCGCCGGTCTTCAACGCCAGTTCGGCCAGCACCACGCGCTCCACGCGCAGCGCCTCCGTGGCCTCATCAAGCAGCGCCGCTATGTCGCTCGCGCCATCGTTGCGGCACAAGTCGGCCTCGTCTTGCAGCCTCGAAATCAGGTCTAGTTGCTTATCCACGTCGTTTAGTCCTATTACGGTTGCACTATCTCGCTTCGGAGCCAGGGCCTAACTGGTCGGTCGAGCCGAGAGCCAACGGCCGGCAACTCATCAGCGTTTCTTACAGGTTGGTGCGGGCCGTTGTCTCCGGCTCACCTCCGACGTTAGGCCACAGGTCCACCATGGTCTGGCATCACGCATTTGCCTTTCGGGCAGTGCCCAAGCCCTTCGGCGCCGTGGTCAATCGCGTACTGGCAGCGCCCATCGCTGCGGCAGATCGTCAGCCCAGGCACGCTCAGGCCGTTCTCCTGCGCAAATGCGCGCTGCACTTCGCGGGCGAACTCTTGCACGCGCGTGGCGTAGATGCCGCCCGCCGCGTTCCTGAGGCCGTCGTCGGCAATGGCGTCCACCACGGCCATGCCAAGCTGCCCGCAGGTCCGGGGCGTGGCGTCCATCAGCGCCCGCAGCTCAGCGGCAACATGCTCCACTTCCGGCAGGTAGTGGTGTTCCTCAACATGGCTCGCGCCGTCGCGGCGGATCAACTCGCCGTAGCCAGTCAGCATGCTGGCCGCGCGCTCCAGCAGCATGCGAACGCTATTGGCCGGCGCCCACGCAACTGTCACTTCAATGTTTCCTTCAGCCATCTTCTCGCTCCGGTTGGTTGGGGCCTAACGTTAGGCCTTTCCGGGCCGCGCACGGGCGAAGGCGCCCACGCAACTCGTGTCGCTCTTGGCTTGCTGCCTCAGCTCGGCGGCCGTGGTCAATCGCGGAGCGGCATTCGTCGTTGCCTCGTTCCTGCGCGCATCCACCGCTTCGCCCAAGAACTGAAACGGGTGAACCCATCGCGCCAAGCCCGTTGCGACGGTGTGCTCAGCCAGCCACCGGAAGCGCTCGGCGTCGGCTGCGTAGGTCTCGGCGGCCTTGCTCCAGGCGTGCGCCTCGCGGGCCAGAGCCTCATTCGCCTTTACCATCTCGCCCAGCAGCTCGCCGGCCCTCTCGGTGTGCTCAATGGTCCCAAAGGCCACCGGGTGCGAGGTCATGCTCATTGCAAGGCGCCTCGCTTCTTCCAGTTTCTGCTTATCCACGTCGTTTAGTCCTAGTACGGTTGCATTGCGCGCTTCGGATACAGGGGCCTAACCCCTCATTCCAGCCGACCGCTGCGCGGCGGCTGAATTCGATCGTTGGGCTGCTTGCGCTTCTCGCAGGTCGCCCGATGTTGCGAGCCGTGGAGCGTTCCGCAACAGGGCCGCTCCAGCTTCGCGCGCATGTCCGCTGCCCAATCAGCACGCGGCGGGTCCACCAGCCACCGCAGCGTTCCGCCGTCGCAGCTCAGCCGAGGCGTGTCGCTATGGCGGCAGAACACGCGATGGCACGTCTCACCGTCCTTCGACCAAACGTGCAGGTACAGGCCCCGGCTGGTGCCGTCCGTGAACCAGCGGGTCCAGTCAAGGCGGTCCAGCGGTGCCGTGCTCACGCTGTTGCGACGGGCGGCCACCAAGTACCGCCGCGGGCCTGGGTAGCGCTTCGGAGGCGGCAGCCCAACAGTTCGCTGGAGGCCGGGACCTGCGTCGGCGGATTGCTCTTGCTTGTTGCTCATGGTCTTGCGGCGCCTCCTTGGCCCCTCAGCTCAAACGTTAGGCGTCAGCATCAGAACATCTCTACCTGCACCGAACAGCTGGTGCAGTTCTTCCCGTGCGGCGCCCCGACAGGCGTTCCACAGCATTCGCGCTGGCGCCCAGGGATCGCGTCGAGCTGGAACGTCTCGGCGTCATCTTCCTCGCGCGGCTGTTCCAGCAGCGGCTCCATGTCGGCATCGCTGTAGTGGTGCCCGAACCCGGGCGGCGCCGAGCTCCAGTCGTGCTTCACCAGGATGGCCCGGCCGTCGTCATAGGCCCAGCCGCAGATCGCGATGACGGTCGCGCTACCCCAGCGCGTGGTGACGCGGTCGCCCACGGAGAACCGGGTCGGCGGCAGAGGCTTCGGCGGGCCGTGCGGCTCGTCTTGCCCGGGGAAGGGCCAGATCACTCTCATCAGAACAGCTCCGGCGTGTCCTTCGCAGCCTGCTCGGCCACCAGGCTGTCCAGCGTGCCGCGCACCGCCTCCATGGCTGCCAGCTCGCGGTCTGCCTGCTGCTGCGTCATCCGGCCGAGCGACACCCAGCGCGGGTAGGCCTTGCGGCGCATGCCGATCTCGCGCTGCACCGCGGCGAGCTGGTCGGACAGGGGGATGGTGGGGTCGCTCATCAGCGTTCCTTGTTGCAGGCCTCGCACGGAATGCCGCGCTTGGCCTCGGTGACGGTCTCGAAAATCAGCCAGTCGGTCTCGGTCCCGCAGCGGGTGCACTTCATGACGCAGAGCGGCCTTCCGTCGTCGTTGTCGCCTGCATCGCTGACGTGCATCAGCACGCGGGGCTTCGCGCGCGGCGGCTTTGTGCCGGGGAAGAGGTCAGGCGTCACTGTCGGCTCCGGCCCGATCAGCAGCCGCAGCGCGATCCGCCATCACGGTGAACTCGTGCGCCGCGGCGCGGAGCTCGAACTCGGTGGGCGCGCGGCTCAGCGAGGCCAGAAGGCCGCGCAGGGCGGTGACGAGGGCGGGGCGCTGCGCCTGCTCTGCCTGCGCCTGTGGTGATGCCGAGCGAGACGCCAGATAGTCGCAGTCATTGAGCAGCGCCAGCACCGACGCAACGGTTAGCCAGTGATCGCCGTTCTCCTGCATGTTCTCCAGGCGGGCGACGAACATGGCGCGCGATTCAGCGTCAGCGCCCTGCGGCACCTGCGCACCCTGCTGCGCGGCGAGGGAGGCGCGGGCTTGCGCGATATGGTCTTCGGTCAGAGCCATTCCGGCTGCGTCCCAGTCGATGATTCGTTGCAGCGCTTCTCGCACCGGGTCAGCAGGCAGCGGCGGCAGCGCATCGGTGTTGGGGGTCATGGGGTTACCTCAGGGAGCATCGCGCGGATGCGGTTGCGGGTCAGCGATTGCAGGGCGCGGGCGGCGGTCCATGCGGTGAAGCCGGCGGGCACGCGTAGGGTCACGACGACACCAGACGCCATCGCGGCCTGAGTGCGGCGCTTCATCGCTCGGAGCTTCATGGCGCTTCCCAGGGGCGTTGCAGGTTGCAGGCCGGGCCGGTCACGGGCTTATCGGTCAGCAGCCCCTGGCGCTTGCACAGCTCGCGCAGGTAGGCGATGGCCTCAGGCCCCTTGACCACGAACACCGCAGCCTCGGTGTCGGCCACGGTGCAGCCGGCCATGAACACGCTCACCGCGTCGGTGTCTTTCTCGGCTGCGGCCAGCAGTTGTGTCACGGTGCGGCGGTCATCCCGCAGCACGCTGGTGCTTCTCATCGTGTCTTTGCTCACGCGGCCTCCCTGAGCGCCTGAATCACGTCCCGGGCCACGGCCGGCGCGACCGCGTTCCCGATCAGATGCCACGCCTGCGCCTCGTTGGCCGGCAGGGCGTAGTCGGCCGGGAAGCCCATCAGCTCGCGGCCCTCCACGGCCGACACCATGCGCATGCGCTCGCCATCGATCACCGACCAGCGCGCGCGGGTGGTGAGCGTGCCAATCGGGCGATCCAGGCTGCGGCCAGTCTCGCCGCTGCCGCTGCCGTAGTAGGGCGCCAGGAATCGGTCGCCATGCGCACGCCGGCCAGCGGCGATGCGCGCCAACGTCTTGGAAGAGCGGCCCGGCCGGTTGATCGGCGCCCAGCGGCCTGCGGTGAAGTCGATGACGGTCGACGCGGCAACATGCTCGCGCTTCGGCATGCGCAGTTCGATGGGATGCTGCGAGCGGGTCGCCACGATGAACAGCCGGCGGCGCTGCTGCGGCACGCCATGATCGGCGGCATCCAGCACCATCGGCGCCAGCGCGTAGCCCAGCGCCTTCATCGCGGCGCACCAGGCCGGATACAGCACCCAGGAGGCGTAGGCCGGAACGTTTTCGAGGATGACGGCCTCGGGACGATGCACCTCCGCGCAGGTCACCACGGCCCACGCAGTGGCGCGCTGGGCGTCGTGGTGCGGCTTCTCCTTCCCGCGCGCCGGGCTGTGGCCCTGGCAGGCCGGCGAGGCCAGCAGTAGGTCGTGAGGCGGCGCGGTGCGGAAGTCGGCCTGCTGCAGATCCTGGCACGCGTGCGCGGTTTCGGGGTGGTTCGCGGCATGCCACTGGACAGCGAGCGGCCAGTGATTCGCCGCCCACAGCACGCGGGCGCCGGCCATGCGCGCGCCAGTGGAGAAACCGCCGGCCCCGGCAAAGAGGTCGATCGCGTTCATACCGGCATCGCCCATGCGCCGGAGAAGTCCACCGAGCGCCCATTGGCCAGCGGCAGCAGGTCCGGATCTCGCCCGATGCGGCCGGCGACCTTGTCCTCCTGCGGGCCGGCCGGCATCTCCGCCCAGTGCGTGACACGCTGCGCGAAGCCCTCGATGTCGTGCCAGTCGGTGCCGTCGAACGAGGCGAGCCACACCGGCTCGCCAGTCGTGCCAGGCGCGAACCGCACGAGCACCGTCGTGTCGGCATCCGGCAGGCAGTCGCCCACGGCGTGCCAGTGGATGGTCTCGGTGGTCACTGCTCGCTCCCGGCGGCTGCCATGCCCTCGGCGAGCGCCTTCTTCGTGGCCTCCCGGCCGCGGGCGGTGCGCCGGCCCGTGCGCACGCCGACAGGCTCGTGGTCGGCGCCAGCCTCGCCGCCGGCATCGTCGCCGCCCTCGTCATCACCGGAGCCATCGCCGCCGTGCTCCTCCGCGAACAGCGCGCCAGCGTGCGGGTGATCGGCCTCGAACGCCGCCTGCGTGCCGTCGATCGCCTCCGGCTTCTTCTCCGGCGCCTTCAGAGTGATCCAGATCGACTGGCCGTTGTGCATCGCCAGCTTGCCGAGCTTGTCGGCGTCGACGTCCGACGTGCCCACGCGCAGACGCAGCACGATGCTGCCGCCTTGCTTGGCCTCGACGACGAACTTGTCGACCTTGCAGCCGCCGAAGGTCATCGGCGTCGTGTCGTCGATGCCGTCATCGACCTGCAGCGTCCAGCCTTCGTGCGCGGTGGTCAGCTTGTGCGTCTCGAAGCTGTTGCAGCGCAGGACCGGCGTCGCTGGCTCTACGCCGGGCAGCTCGTCCTGGCCCTCGACGGCCATGTAGAGAGCGTGGCGCAGCTTCGGGTCAATGCAGTCGAGCAGGGTGTTCGCCGCCTCGATGGCGATGCCCAGTGACACGGCCGGCTTGTCGTCCTCTCCGTGCTTCTCGACGCGGTTGGTGACGGAGGCGAGGTGCGCCTCGGTGAACTCGGTGATCTGGAACATGGGTGGGGCTCCTGTAGGGTTGTCAGGTCTTGGCGGGTTCGTCGAACACAAGGCGGGCGATGCGGCAGGCGCCGTAGCCCTGGCGCTCCGCCAACGCCGCGCGCTGTTGCGCCGATTCCTTCGTTGCACCGGTGACGTTCGTCTCGAAGACGATCGGGTTCGGCACGCGGCCGGCGTTCTCCGGCCTGTCTCGGTACTTCGGAATCAGGTCGTCTGAGGAGACGACGACCCAGATTTCTGGCTCGGCCGCGCTCATGCCATCACCGCCTCGGTCTGGCCGCTGCGCACGCGCTCGACGTGCTGCTTCAGCGCGAAGCAGATCGTCTGGAAGTCGTGCTCGCGGTACAGCTTGGCCGAGCCTTCGACCTTGGCCGGCTTCACGCCGAGCGTCTCGCCGACGAACTGCGCGGTCATCGTGATGCCGAGGCGCTCGCAGATCGCGCCGAGCTTCAGCGTGGCCGGCTCGTCGGCGCGCGGCGCCGGCGCTGCAGCGACAACGGTGTGCACCGGAGCCGCAGCGACGGGAGCCGGCGCCACTGGCCCGACAGCGGCAGCCGCAGCAGCCGCAGCCGCCTGCGCGGCCTGGGCAGCGCGCGCGGCCTCTTCCTGACGCTGGCGCTCGGCAGCGCGGGCCGCTTCCTGCGCCTTGTGCGTGGCGATGCGGGCCTGCACCAGCGTGCTGAAGTCGTCGGCGGCCTTGTGCGCCAGCTGCGCCAGATCGGCGAACAGGAAATCGAAGCCGGCGGCCAGCGTCTTGAACGCCGCCAGGTTGCCGCGGATCTCGCGCGCCTTGCCGTCGACCTCGATCTTCGCGGCGGCCACGGCAGCATCGAGCTTGGCGCGAACGCTGTCGATGGTCTTGAGGCCCTTGATCGCAGCGCCGAAGTCGGCGACGTGCTGCAGCCGGGCCGGCGCGATCTCGACGTTCACGGCCTCGAGGTGCAGCGCCAGCGCATCGCGCGCCTTGGCGACCTCGGCTTCCTTCACCTCGGTCTTGCGCCGGGTCACCAGCTTGTCGAGATCCAGGCGCACGCGGCGGGCCTCGGCGCTGATGTCGTCGATCGCCTTGAACAGCTCGTCGATGCTGGCGGTCTGGCTCAGCGCGTGTTCCTTGGCGGCGGCGAGGCGCGACTCGACCTCGGAGCACCACTTGACCGCCTTCTCGGCGTCGGCGAAGTCCTGATCCGTCTGCAGGTCGCGTTTCACTGAGCGGATCGCGGTCAGCGCGGTCAGCTTGAACTCCGACAGGTTGCTGGCCGTGACCTGGCCGGTGACCTCGATGCGCAGGGCCGGCAGCGAGTCCGGGGCCTTGCCGACAGGCGCGGCCTCGGCGGTCTCCGGCAGCACGTAGGCGGCGAGGTCCTTCTCGAATTGCGCCCAGCCGGCGACGATCTGCGCGCGCAGCTCGGCGTCGGGGTAGTACCAGACGTGCTGCTCTTCGACCAGATCGTCCTCGGCGTTCCACTCGCTGGCCATGAACAGGATGCGCTCGGCACCGCTGACGAGCAGTTGCTGCTCCATCTGCACGCGGTGGTAGATCGGCAGCAGGCGGCAGTCGGCCAGATCGGGCTCGCCGCCGTCGTAGCCATGCCGCATCGATTCGAAGGCAGCCTTCAGCTCGGCATTCAGCGCCTTGTGCTCGAAGCCGGTCGTCTCGTCGAGCGTCAGGCCGTCGAAGCTGGCGGAGTAACGGCCCTCGCTGCCGGTCACCGGGTAGAGCTCGGCGCCGATGAATTCCTCGGCCAGCGGCCGGGCCAGCGCCTCGGCGCGGTGACCGTTGTCGAAGCGCTTCTGCGTGGCGACATCGACGGCGCCGATCACGCCGGTGTGCATCTCGCGCAGAAGCTGCGCCCTGGTCTTGTACGGGCTGACGCCCATCATCGCCGGTGCGTCGCTGGCGTTGAAGTGCTGCGCGCGGTAGGCCAGCCATTCCGGACTGCCCTGGATCAGGTTGTGGATCTGCATCACTGCGCTCCCTGCTCGGCGGCATCCATCTCGGCGACGAACGGATCGACGTTCTGCGCCGGCTCGGCGGCGGGCGGCTTGCCCAGATCGAGCACCGCGGCCTTCTGGTCTTCGGTGAAGGTGGCCTTCGTCGAGAGCATCGCCAGCAGGTCGGCCGCGGTCTTCTTGCCCGATTCGACGACGTTGCGCCAGGCGGGCAGGTTCTTCTGGAAGTCGGCGTCTGGGTAGGCCGGCAGAGCAGGGCGCGCCGGCTCGGCGGCGGCCGGGCGCACTTCGTCGACGGCACCCATGAAGCGCTCCGGCGGCGCGTCCATCAGTTCCTCGGCAACCGGCAGGCCGCGCAGCACATCGGCATAGACGTCGCGCAGCAGGAAGGCGCGAGCGCGCATCTTGCGCATGCGGGCCGGGTACTGCGTCCAGGGGCCGGACTTGCCAAGCAGACCGGCTGCGCGCGCATCGTCGACGCTGAAGGTCTGCACCTGTTCGGCGGGCGCGCCGCGGCGCTTCGTACGGCACGTGGCGACCTTGCCGTCGTCTTCCTCGATCACGTACTCGCACAGCGGCGAGGCGCGCACCAGCGCGATCACCGCGTCGCCCCACAGGCTCGGGCGGCCGTTGATGATCGCCAAATTCTGCATGGCCTGCAGCGGCTTCAGGCCGATCTCGGCACCCCACTGCATGGCGATCAGGCAGTTCCCGGGCTTGCCCTTGAAGTCCTTCGGGACGAGGTCGCTGTCGGCAAGGTGTTCCGCGAAGGTCAGCGCCTGCTCGAAGGTGCGCGGGCTCAGGTCGAAGGTCTGCTGCGGCTCGACGGCCGCGATGGCGTTGGTGCGTTCGGGTGCGTTCATGCGGTCCTCTGTGGGTGATGGGGTCAGGAATGGATCTCGAGCAGCGCGATCTGCGCGTCGTATCGGGCGACCGCGGCCGCGCAGTTGGCGAGGTACTTCTCACCGACCCGCATGCCCTTCGCGATGTAGCCGTCGCGCTCCTCGATCACGGACTGGCGGCAGTGCCGGAGCCAGCGCAGTTGCAGCGCCCGCCAGGCGACGGACCACCAGGGCCGGTGCAGCGGAATCACGTAGCGGGCGCAGTGCAGGCGGCTCATTGCTGGCCCCCGAAGCGCTGCGCCTTCCACTGCGCGTGCGCGCGGGCCAGCAGGTTGCGGATGTCGTCGGCCATGTCAGAACCCCTCCTGCATCAGCGCGTCGCCGTGGTGGAACTCGGCGTGGCGCTTGGCCAGGTCGGCGATGAACTCCGACGCGCGCAGCTGGACGTCCTCGCCCTTCGCCGCATCGGCCAGCAGCCGGATCAGCGTGTGGCGGCGCACGTCGCTGTCGGTGCCGGCGAAGTCGTCGAAGAAGACGTCGGCCGCGCTCATGCCGCCGCTGGCCTTGAAGCCGGGCGTCGAGACCTCGGCCTGCGGGTCGGTGAGCAGCGCCGTCTGCAGCTCGTCGCGCAACTGCACGAAGAGGGCAGTGCCGCGCGTGTCGCGGCGCTCGGCGGCCAGATCCGCCCGGCGACTCGGCTGGATGAAGATCGAGGGAAGCGGGTAGGTCATCTGCGGCTCCTGCGTCTGGGTGACGCGATGGGGAGCATTAAAGCATGCTTTCAGATGATATGCAAGTATGCTTTATCCTTCCGAGCGCGTAACGGCATACGTAGTCGCGCCGGGCATGAAAAAGCCCGCTGATCGCGGGCTGTGTGTGGAGCGAGAGAAGGCTAGTTGGCTGCCGGCTGGTTCGCCTCGACCGTCGCTGCTGCGGTTCCGCCTGGCGTGCTGAAGATGAACACCTTTTCGCCGACCTCCAAGATGGTCGCTTCCACCATGATCTTCTGCGCCTGGCGCGTCCCCGCGAGGAGTTTGCCTGCCTGGTCCTGCAGCATGATCAAGTTCGGCCTGCCGTCGCGTGATGGTGCTGCTCGCAGAGAAAATGGCTCTCCATCGTCGAGGCGGATGCGGACAGAGCAATCGTTGGGTGGGCATACGAACTGTCCGCGCTCCATCATCAGGCCCACCTGGATGCCTCCCTCTATCCGACCGATCCGGAGGCCAAGCAAACCTGTCGTGCGGCCCTCATACGGGAACGGAAGCTGAAGCTCGTTCGAACTGACGACCGAATAGGAGACGTGCGAAGGCTTGCCCGTCATCTGATCGGGAACGGTGCGCTTGACCCACTGAGCGACGGCGTTTGAAGTGCTGACAGCGGTAAGAAGTAGCGCAATGGTGCTGGCGATCTTGCTCATTGGCGATGCGTCTTTGCCTTGGCGATGCGATGGTAGAGCTCAAGCTCGCGCTGATCGGGCTCGGCCGTGAAGGGGTCTTCGATAAGCCGCAGCTCGAGAGAGCCCTGATCGGGGTTGCCATCGCCGATGCGGATGCGCATGGAGTGGCGGGACTTGCCGCCGCTGCGCGCGGCCGCCGCGCTCGGAGTCGGGGCTCCTGTCTTCCGCTGCAACAGGTGTTCATGTGCAGCGCGCGCGTCCTCGGCATAGCCGTGCACCAGGTCAAGAATCTGCGAGCGCTTGGCCGCTGGCAGGTCCGCTAAGTCGACGAGCAGCTGGTGAATCGCGTCATCGCCGAGCGTCGCTCGGATGTGTTCTTCGCCGGCACGCAGGAACGAGCCGCTGCCGGCGCTGGGGTCGATCACGGTGGGAGTGGGCGCAGGATCTGACGTTTCGCGCCATTGCGGCTCACCCCGGCCAGTGGCCAGCCAGTTGGGATCGCACCCGAAGTACGTCGCCGCCTTAGCGTTGTTCTCGGCGTTGGCCGACTTCGACTTGCCGTTGGCGATTGCGCCGACCGCCTGCACCGTGATGCCCATGGCAGACGCGGCCCCGCGCCGAGTTCGGCCGGGCCGTTCCAGCCCAAGCTTGAAGCGTTCGGCGTAGGTGCTCACCGCCTCAAGTGTGCTTTCATGGGCGGAAAGCATGGTTTCCATTCAGATGAAACTATGCTTTAATGAGGCATGGACAAGCAGGAAGCCATCCGACTCCTCGGCGGAACGATCGGAGCCGCCGCAGCCGAAGTGGGCGTCACGCCGCAAGCCGTATCCGGCTGGCCTGACCCGCTTCCCCAGCGCATTGCAGATCGTGTGCAAGCGGCGCTGTGGCGCATGTCGCAGCGGACCGCTGCGGCGTCTCCGGGCACCCCCGCTCAGGAGCTGACGCCCGAGACCGAAGCCAAGGCCGCTTGAGTCCACGCGCTCACCGCAGGACGATCCCCGTGGCGATCCACCGTCGAATCCTTCGAAGCATGCGCGACACCGCGCGGCGCGCCCAGCGCTCGTCAGCGGCCGACGCCATGGCTTCCACCACTTGCCCGGCCGGCCGCGACAGGGCCCGCCGTGTCCGCCAGACCCGGGAAGTCTCCTCCTCGGCTCGCGGAGGGTTGAGAGCGCCGCGAGCCGTTCGCGGCGGGTCGGCCGGCCGGGCTTCTTTCTACTGACAGGAGCACTGATCCCATGGCATCAACTGTGCGCCGCTCGACCGCCTATCGTGGTGGCAAAGGGTGGCAAGACGAATTGCCCCCTCCGCAGCTGACTCTCAGCTTCGAGCCCAGCCTGCCCGAGCGCTTCAAGTCCCTGCGCGAGTTCGTGGCCTTCCGCGTGCAGGAGCAGCGGCTGCATGCCGCCACGCTGGCGTCGAAGATGGACCTGAGCCCCTCGGTGCTGTCGCGCAAGCTGAACCAGCCCGAGGCCGAGTCGCACCGCTTGAACTGCGATGACCTGGAGGCCTACATCGCCGCTACCGGCGACCTGATGCCGGTGATCGAGTATCTGGCTTCGAAGTTTAGCCCCGGCGGCGACGCGGCCCGCAAGGCGAGAGTGCTTTCGCGCGTCGAGAGCCTCGCCGTCGAGCTGGAGCGGGCCATGGCGACGCTGCGGGAGGGCGCATGACCGGCCGCTGCACCATGAACCGTGCCGCCGTGCTGGAGTGGCTGACCGCTAGCCCGGGCCTCACGACTGCCGAAATCTCGCTGCGAGGCGACCAGCTTCCGGCGTACACCAGCTGGCGCATGCGCGAGCTGGAGCGCGCCGGCTTCGTGATCGGCCAGCGCCTGCCGGACACGGCCACCGGCCGCCTGCGCCTGTGCTGGTTCGTGAACCCGAAGCACCCGCCGCTGACGCGCAAGAAGTGGCCGCCTCTGCCGAAGCCGCGCGAGCACTTGGTGCGCAAGCCTGAGCGCCCGCAGGGTGTCGCGCAGCAGCTCGTGCGCGTCTGCCGCGCGCCGGATCACGACAGCAGCATCGTCGCGCAGGCATTGGCCGCCGCGCCGGCGCTGCAAGTGGCGTGGATGGGGAGGGCGCAGGCGTGAGCTACAGCGACTTCCTCCGCGAGAAGATCCGCCTGGCGAAGTTCGGCGGCTTCGAGGTCCCGCCCGACCAGGTCAACCCAGCGCTGAAGCCGCACACGCGCGACATCGTGCGCTGGGCCTGCCATGGCGGCAACCGCGCTGTCTTCGCCTCGTTCGGCCTGCACAAGACCGCGACGAACCTCGAGGTGATGCGCCTGATCGGCCTGCACCGGCCCGGCCTGCGGCTGATCACGCTGCCGCTCGGCGTGCGCCAGGAGTTCAAGCGCGAGGTGCAGCAGCGCTTCACCGGCGACTGCGCCATCGACCTGCGGTTCATCCGCAGCGATGCAGAGATCGATGACCCGGCCACGATCTACCTGACGAACTACGAGAGCGTGCGCGAGGGCAAGGTGAACCCGGCCCGCTTCCGCGCCGCCTCGCTCGATGAGGCCTCGGTGCTGCGCAGCTTCGGCAGCAAGACGTACCAGGAGTTCCTGCCGCTCTTCAGCGGGGTCGAGTTCAAGTTCGTCTACACCGCTACGCCGAGCCCGAACCGCTACAAGGAGCTGATCCACTACGCCGGCTTCCTCGGCGTCATGGACACCGGCCAGGCGCTGACGCGGTTCTTCCAGCGCGACAGCGAGAAGGCCGGCAACCTCACGCTCTACCCGCACAAGGAACAAGAATTTTGGTTGTGGGTGGCGAGCTGGGCGGTCTTCCTGCAGAAGCCCTCGGACCTCGGCTACAGCGACGAGGGCTACACGCTGCCCGAGCTGGAGGTTCGGTACCACGAGATCCCCAGCGACTACACCCGCGCGGGCGCCGAGCCGAACGGGCAGGTCCTGATGTTCCAGGACGTGGCGATGGGCGTGCAGGCGGCCAGCGCGGAGAAGCGCGACAGCCTGGACGCCCGGGTGGCAAAGGTGGCCGAGATCGTCAACGAGTCGCCGGCCGATCACTTCGTCGTCTGGCACGACCTCGAGGCCGAGCGCCACGCCATTCAGGCTGCGCTACCGGATGCGATCAGCGTCTGGGGCAGCCAGGACCTCGAGGAGCGCGAGCAGCGCATCGTCGACTTCAGCGACGGCGCCTACCGCGTGCTCTCCACGAAGCCGGTGATCGCCGGCAGCGGCTGCAACTTCCAGCGCCACTGCCACCGCGAGGTATTCGCCGGCATCGGCTTCAAGTTCAACGACTTCATCCAGGCCATCCACCGAGTGCAGCGCTTCCAGCAGGCGCACCAGGTGCGAATCGACATCGTCTACAGCGAGGCCGAGCGCGAGATCCTGCGCACGCTCCAGGCGAAGTGGGCCTCGACACGAGGAGATGGTGCAGAAGATGTCAGAGCTCATTCGGCAGTACGGCCTGAACCAGCTGGCCATGCAGGAGACGCTGGCGCGCTCGATCGGCGTGGAGCGCATCGAGGTCAAGGGCGAGCGCTTCACGGTCGCGAACAACGACTGCGTCGAGGAGGCGAAGCTCCAGGAGGAGAACAGCCTGGACCTGATCGTCACGTCGATCCCCTTCGCCAACCACTACGAATACAGCGCCTCGTACAACGACTTCGGCCACACCGACAGCAACGACCACTTCTGGGCGCAGATGGACTTCCTGACGCCCGAGCTGCTCCGCGCGCTGAAGCCCGGCCGGCTGGCCTGCATCCACGTCAAGGACCGGATCCTGTTCGGCAACACCGAGGGCACCGGCGCGCCGACCGTCAGCCCGTTCCACGCCGAAGGCATCTTCCACTTCAAGCGCCACGGGTTCGACTACATGGGCATGGTGACCGTCGTCACCGACGTGGTCCGCGAGAACAACCAGACCTACCGGCTCGGCTACACCGAGATGTGCAAGGACGGCACGAAGATGGGCGTCGGCTCGCCGGAGTACGTCCTGCTGTTCCGCAAGCCCCAGACCGACCGTACGCGCGGCTATGCCGATGTGCCGGTGCGCAAGGAGAAGAGCGAGTACAGCCTCGCGCGCTGGCAGGTCGACGCGCATGCCTTCTGGCGCAGCAGCGGCAACCGGATCCTCACCGCCGAGGAGCTGGCCAGCTACGGGCCTGCCAAGCTCGCCAAGGCCTTCACCGAGTTCAGCCTGGCCAACGTGTACGACTTCGAGTTCCACGTGGCCATCGGCGAGCAGCTGCAGGCCCGCGGCGCGCTCCCGTCGACGTTCATGAGCCTGGCGCCGGGCAGCCACTGCGCCGACGTCTGGCACGACGTGACGCGCATGCTGACGCTCAACAGCGAGCAGTCGCGCCGGGCCATCGAGAAGCATGTCTGCCCGCTGCAGTTCGACATCGTCGACCGGCTGATCGAGCGCTACAGCATGGCCGACGAGCTGGTCTATGACCCGTTCCACGGCCTCGGCATAGTGGGCGTCAGGGCGATCAAGCTGGGGCGGCGCGCCGGCGGCAGCGAGCTCAACGCCGCCTACTTCCTGGACCAAGTGCACTACCTGCAGGCGGCCGAACGCGAGTTCTCCATGCCGGCGCTGTTCGACCTGGAGGAGATGGCGGCGTGACAGAAGCAGCACTCCCGCCGCCGCTCGTGCCGGCCGAGGTCGACCTGCGCGACTTTCAGGGCATGTGGGTCGACACCGATCGCCTGGTGAGGTCCGACACGTGGATCCTCGGCAACAGCGACGAGAAGGCCGCCGCGTTTACGCTCTGGGCCGAATCCTGGCACCAGGTGCCAGCCGCCAGCCTGCCGAGCAACGACCGCGTGCTTGCCAAGCTGTCGCAGGCCGAGAAGTGGAAGTCCTCTCGCGAGCACGCGCTGCGCGGCTGGGTGCACTGCAACGACGGCCGCCTCTATCACCCGGTGGTCGCCGAGAAGGCGCTCGAGGCCTGGATCAAGAAGTTGGCGGCAGCCATCTCCGGTGCCATTGGCAACTCCAAGCGCTGGCAGGTCGAGGTCGACACCGAGCCGCAGCGCCAGCAGTTCAGGGCCGCTGTCGAGTGCCTCCGCGCACTGAATCCGACCTCGCGCACCCTGAAGGAGAAGGCGGTCGCCGTGATCCTGTCGGGATCGCGACCCGAATCGCACCCCGAGATCGGATCGCAATCGCCCCCCGAATCGCCCCCCGATGCCACGAAAGCATCGCCCCCCGATCGCAAGGGACCAGACCAGACCAGACCATCTATTCCAGAAGCTAACGCTTCTGGCGCTGCCGCGCCGCCGCCGTCCAGCCGGGACATGGTCTTCGCCAACGGCGTGACGCTGCTCACCGCCGCCGGCGTCAGCGACAAGAACGCCCGGAGCTTCCTCGCCGCGCAGTGCAAGGCTCACGGCGAGGCCGAGGTTCTTGCTGCCCTGCAGCGCTGCGCCAGCGAGCGGCCAATCCAGCCGGTTTCGTGGCTGCAGGCCGCGCTGAAGTCCGCGCCTCCGGCGCCGTCTCGCTCGACAGCCGCCGCCCCGAAGTCATTCCGCGAGCGCGACCTCGAGGTCCGCTCTGCCGAAGCCGCCGCGTGGATGGGCAGCTTCGCGCCTGCCGCAACCCCGCCCGAGCAGGGCGACGTCCTCGACATGCCCGGAGGCTCCGATGCCCCTCGACTCGCGCACGGTTGACGCCATCCACACCCGACTGCTGGCGCGCTATGGCACGCGCTGGATCGCGCTGTACGCCGGCGTTCCGCCCGAGGCAGTGAAAGCCGACTGGGCCGACGTGCTTGACGGCCTGCAGCTCTTCGGCATCCGTCGTGCGCTGAGCCTGCTGCCGGTCGACCATGTGCCGAACGCCGCGCAGTTCCGCACGCTGGCGCTGTCTGGGCCGCCGCCCACGGTCGACGCCAGCGCCATCGCCGCCGATCGTCCGCCGGCAGATCGCCCGCGGCTGGTGCGCGAGCTGTCGCGGATCGCCGAGCTCCAGGCCAAGCGCGGGCCGAAGCAGTGGGCCTACGACCTCCGCGCTCGCGAGCAGCGCGGAGAGACGCTGAGCCAGACGCAGCGCTTCGCCTGGCGCGAGGCCTTGCGTGCCTTCGACATCAGTGGCGGCGAGTCGGATGCCGCGCTGACGGCACGGCTGAAGGACGAGGCAGCGCGCCGTGTCGCCGAGTACGCCGAGCGCATGGGCATCGACATGACGCGCGAGCCGACGTTTGCTGACCAGGCTAGCGATCCGCGGCCGGATCCGGGCATGGTTCCGGAAGCCGAGCGGGAAGGCGAGGCCTGGGCGTGAAGCGACGCAAGGCCTACCGCCCGAAGCCGGTGATCAACCCGCTGACCGCGCTGACACCGGCGCCGGCCGACAAGCGCGAGCGCGTGATGGCGCGCTTCCGCAGCTCGCTCGAGACCATCGCGCGCGGCAGCCATCCCGGCGCCGTCGAGTGGCGAGATCTGGCCGACGCCTGCAACCTGGTCGAGACGCTGACGCTCCACATGGGCCGCCTCGTGCCAGACGAGGTGCTGCCATCGGTAGCTGCCGCTGTGCAGTCGATGAAGGAGGCCGCGCGGCGCCATACCGATGGCGAAGCGCTGCGCCTCGACGCTCGCGGACTTGAAGCGCTGCGCGACGTGCTGGCGATCTACCAGTAGTGCATCGAGGGACTGACCGAGCGCGAGATCGAGCAGGCGCGCGCAGAGACCGAGCGCCGGATCGTCGCGATCCGCCGCAGCAAGAAACCCAGCTCCGAGATCGTCGAGCTCTGACCACAGGAGGACACCATGCCCATCGACATCCACGAGTGCAACGACTGCCGCTGCACGTCGCACCAGATCATCGCGGCGGGAGGCTGCCCGCGGCGGCATGAGTTCATCCCGGCCGGTCGCCCGCTTATCCCAGGGCAGGACGCGACGCCGCACGACGGCAAGGACTTCGCCCCGTTTCGCTGGCTGGCCGTTTCGCTGGCACTGGTGTTCGGCGGCGTGTGCCTGGGCGCCGGCCTGGCGCTCACCTTCAACGGGTGGCCGAAGTGACGGCACCGCTCGACTTCATCGTCTACGGCGCGCCTCAGGGCAAGGGCCGGCCGCGCGTCGGAAAGGTCGGGCAGCACGTCCGCATGTTCACGCCGGCCAAGACGCTGGCCTACGAGGGTCTCGTCGCGCATTGCGGAGCCGCTGCAATGGCTGGGCGCCCGCTCATCGACGGCCCAGTGGAATTGCGGCTGCTCATCGACGTGCAGATCCCGGCCAGCTGGTCGAAGAAGAAGCAGGCGCAGGCCCTGGCCGGCGAGATCCTGCCGACGACGAAGCCGGACGTCGACAACGTGATCAAGGCTATCGGCGACGGGCTGAACGGCATGGTCTGGCGCGACGACGTGCAGATCACCGACGTCATCACCCGTAAGCGCTACAGCGAGAAGCCCCAGGTGCGCGTGATCGTGCGGCCCGCGGTGACGGCTGAGGCGGCGCAGCAGGCGCTTCTGGAGGCCGCATGAGCAGCGACAACACCCGCAAGCAGCCCGACGTCCCGTTCCTGCCGGCCGGGCCCGGGCTCGCCGAGACCTTCTGCTGCGCGCAGTGCGAGGACTTCAAGCCGATGGCAGCGCGGAAGCTGCAGGTCGTGCGCAAGGGGCGGATGCGCGGCCTGCGCGCCTGGGTGTGTGCCGAGTGCAAGGGGCCGGCGAAGTGAGCTGCGACGCCTGCACCAGGGCCGAGCAGAAGCCGACCAGCGGGCGCTACAACGCGCTGTGCGACGGCTGCGCCGCTCGAGCGCTGGCGCTGTCGCCAGACTTCCACGAGTCGCGTCAGCAGCGCCGGCGGACGGAGCGCTACAGCCAAGCGCTGGCCGGATTCTTCAAGGACCGCGAGGAAGAGGGCCACGCGCTGGTGCTGGAGTGGCACAAGAAGCTGCGCGAGGCGGCCAAGCATGCGGAGGAGGCGCGGTGATGCTGATCCTGCGCCCGCGCGGCCGTGGCAACTGGTCGACCCTGCGCGTCACCATCGAGGGCGACCGGGCGCTGCCGCTGCTGTTCCGCCGCGGAGACCCGTTCACGCTTGCCGGGCGCACGTTCCGCATCGTCGAGGTGCGGCCCTGATCATGCGCGCAGCCCAGGCCGGCCAGCTCGACCTCTTCGCTGTAGCCGACGAGGACGACGCCGACCTGATCGACGAAGGCGATCTGCTGCCGGTGACCCGTCGGGTCCTGCCGGCTCGCGGCCTGCCGCCGGTGAAGATCGTCGGCCCGGTCTCCGTGTTCGACCTCGCGCTCAACCCGGGCCGGCGGCTTCGCATCGGAGGAGACTCGACGAAATCGCGCGTGGCGCAGAAGGTCGAGCTCGGCAACGGCCGGACCAAGGTCGTCGGGGCGAACTACCCGCCACGGTGGACCGAGGCCGACTTCGAGCGGGAGCGCCAGCGCCGCGCCAGGCAGCGGCCACCGAAGCCGAGCCGCAAGGCGAAGACCCGAGGGAAGAAGCTGCTCGAACTGATCGGAGAACCTGATGATCAAGACTGACCAGAAGCCCGCAGCGCAGCAGCGCAAGTGCAATGCCCGCGAGGAGCGCTTCGCGCAGCTGGTGGCCGGCGGCATGAGCCAGAGCGAGGCCTTCCGGATCGCCAACCCGGGCTCGCGCGAGTGGATGGAGAAGACCGTGCACGCGAAGGCATCGGAGATGGCGGCGCGGCCGCGTGTTCGGGCGCGCATCGACGAGATGCTGGCGCAGTCGGCGCAGCAGGTGGTGTTCACGCTGGCCGATCACCTGCGAAACCTCGACGTGATCTCGAAGGCGGCGCTGAAGGCGAAGGACTTCTCGGCGGCAGCGCGGGCTGAGGAGGCGCGAGGCAAGGCGTCTGGCTTCTACGTGCAGAAGCACGAGCTCACCGGCAAGAACGGCGGGCCGATCGAGACGAAGCAGACGCGCGACCTCACCGACGAAGAGCTACGCGCCGAGCTGGAGAAGCATGGCATCCAACCGTGAGAAGCTGGCGCTGCTCATTGAACGCGAGCGGCGCCGCGCGAAGGTCGATCTATACACTTTCGCCCGTTGGATGTTCCGCGCCCGCAAGGGCTATGGATGGCGCGAGGCCCAGCACCACCGGCTGATCTGCGACGCGCTGATGCGCGTCTACCGCGGCGAGTGCAATCGCCTGGTGATCAATGTCCCGCCGCGGTACTCGAAGACCGAGCTAGCCGTCGTCAACTTCATCGCCTGGGCCTTCGGCCAAGTTCCCGACGCCGAGTTCATCCACGCCAGCTACAGCGGCACGCTGGCAGGCAACAACTCGGCGAACGCGCGGGAGCTGATGCAGCACCCGGAGTTCGGCGCGATCTTCCCGCGCTGCGTGGTCGCCTCAGACGCTCGAGCGCACTGGACGACGACCGCCGGCGGGGTGATGTACGCCACCGGCGCCGGCGGCACGATCACCGGCTTCGGCGCCGGCAAGCACCGGCCCGGGTTCGGCGGCGCGATCATCATCGACGACCCGCACAAGGCCGACGAGGCGACCTCCGACGTGATCCGGCAGGGCGTCATCGACTGGTTCCAGAACACCGTCGAGAGCCGCAAGAACGCGCCCGACACGCCGATCATCGTCATCATGCAGCGCCTGCACCAGCGCGACCTGGCCGGCTGGCTGCTCGGCGACCGCGGCAAGGACCTGCGCGGGCCGCCGGTTCCAGGCGGCAACGGCGAAGTCTGGGAGCACCTCTGCCTGTCGGCCTGGAACGACGACGGCACGCCGCTGTGGCCGGAGAAGCACGACGCGGCGACGCTGCGGCGCATGGAGCAGGCAGCGCCCTACGTCTTCGCCGGCCAGTACCGGCAGCAGCCGTCGCCGCCGACCGGCGGCGTCATCAAGCCCGACCTGATCCCGATCATCGACGCCGTGCCGGCCAACGTCGTGCAATGGGCGCGTGGCTGGGATATGGGCGCCAGCACGGGCGGCGATTACACCGTGGGCTTCCGCCTCGGCAAGATGGCCGACGGCCGCTTCGTGATCGCCGACATCAAGCGCGGCCAGTGGGAGACGCACGAGCGCGACCAGGTGATCAAGAACACCGCCGACGGCGACGGCAAGGGCAGGGTGCTGCAGTCGCTGCCGCAGGACCCCGGCGCCGCCGGCAAGGCCCAGGTGCGGTACATCAGCACGCAGCTCGCCGGCCACAGCCTGCACTTCTCGCCAGAGTCGGGCGACAAGGTCACCCGGGCTGAGCCGTTCGCCTCGCAGATCAACGTCGGCAACGTCGTGATGGTGCGCGGCGCGTGGAACGACCCATGGAAAGACGAGGCGCGGCTATTCCCGAACGGCACCTATGACGACCAGGTCGACGCCGGCGCGCGGGCCTTCAATGCGCTGATGGCGCAGTCGCAGTCCGGCGTCTTCGTCTGAGACCGTCCCTAGCATCCACCGCACCATGCCCACGATCACCGTCAACGCCTCCGACCTCGAGGTGCGCCGCGCCCGCGAGTCACTGCTCACCGGCTTCCAGGCGCTCGACGGCAAGCGGCCGACCGCCTGGGCGCAGTACGGCTATCCGCAGCAGGTCAGCTTCGCGCAACTGCTGTCCGCCTACTCGCGCGGCGGTGCCGGCCACGGCGCCGTGCACAAGCTGCTGGACAAATGCTGGCAGCACAAGCCGCGGATCAAGAAGCCCGACAGCGACGACGCGTCGCCGTGGGAGCAGAAGCTCGACGACCTGATGCGCGGCATCAAGGGATGGCAGAAGCTGCGCGACTTCGACCGCCGCAACATGGTCGGGCGCTTCGCGGCGCTGATCTACCGCGTGGCCGACAGCCAGACGCTCGACAAGCCGATGACGCGCGCCTCCAAGCTGGTCGACATCGTTCCGCTGTACGAAAACCAGATCAAGGTGACGCAGTGGTTCACCGACCAGGCCGACACCGAGAACTTCGGCAAACCGCGAATGTTCCAGTACCGCAGTGCGCCGGAGCGATGGCAGGACACGCAGGCCCGGCCGGAGCAGTGGGTTGACGTGCATCCGTCGCGCGTGCAGATCCTGGCCGAAGGCAGCGTCGGAGACATGTTCGATGGCGTGCCGCTGCTGCTGGCCGGCTTCAACAGCCTGGTCGACCTGGAGAAGGTCAGCGGGGGTTCGGCGGAGAGCTTCCTGAAGAACTCGGCGCGCACCATCGTCTTCAAGTTCGACAAGGACAGCAACCCGCAGGCCATCACGCAGAACACCGACGGCAGTTCCACCGGCAAGAGCGTTGCCGAGGTGATCGAAGAGAAGTCGGAGGCGCTGAACAAGAACATCGACGCCTCGATCGCGCTGGCCGGCGGCGAAGCGTCGACGCTGCAGACGCAGCAGAGCGACCCGACGAAGCCATTCGAGGTCGCGGCGAACCTGTTCGCGGCTTCGGTGCAGATTCCGTTCACGATCCTCTTCGGTCAGCAGACCGGGCGCCTGGCCAGCGACGAAGACAAGGCCGACTTCATCGCGCGCGCGGTCTCGCGGCAGGCCAACGAGCTGACGCCGATGCTCGAGGAATTCGTTCGGCGCATGCAGGCCGCCGGCATCGTGGAGCAGGGCGAGTTCGAGATCGAATGGCCGCCGCTGGATGCGCCCGGCGACGACGCGAAGTTCGCTCAGCTCGGCAAGCTCACCGCGGCCATGCAGCAGGCGCACGGCGTCGGGCTGGCGCCGATCTTCACGATGGACGAGCTGCGCCAGGTCGCCGGGTTTGAGCCGATGCCGGAAGACCAGATGCTGCCGGAGGGCGATCCGCTGGCCGACGATCCGAGCGCCGATCCGACTGCTGACCCGGCGCAGCAGCAGGGCGGCCGGCAGCCTCCGCGCGTCGTGTCCGCGCGCTGAGCGCCAGGCGCATGGCCACCGCCGCGCCGATCCGGAATCCGACGATCCCGGGCACGAAGCATGACCGCACCGGCGCCGGCGGCATCCTGCGCCGCGCCGGCGCCGAGGTTCGCAAGCGCTGGGCCGCGTTGGCGCGCGACGTGCTCACCGCGTTCAACCGCATTCCGGTCTACGCGCTGAACGACCTGCGCAGCGGCTCCGTGCGCTACGGACTGACGCCGGAGCAACTCGCCGGCATCGCCGACGAGCTGCAGCAGGCGATCGACCGCTGGCTGCTGGCCGGGCGGGATCCGCGGTACGCCTTCTGGTGGGACGTCTACGTCGAAGACGCCAAGCGCCTCGGCACCATGCAGACGCAGACGAACCTCGCCGGGCTGTCGGTCACCTACGCGGCGGGTCGCACGGTCGAGGCGATCATCTACTCGGAGCCGTACCGAAACCGGATCAAGCTGGCCAAGTTCAAGAGCTATGAGCACTGGACAGGCTTGGCCGCCGAGCAGCGCGCGCAGCTGGCCCAGGTGATCGGGCAGGCCGTGGCCGACGGGCTGAACCCGGTCGACGCGCGCCGGCTGATTCAGGAGCGGCTCGACGTCGGCAAGGCCAAGGCGCTGGCCTACGCGCAGACCGACATCCTCGACACGCTGCGCCAGGCGCGCATCGCGGAGGCCGAGCAGGCGGAGACGGAACTCGGCATCAAGACCGGCCTTCTGTGGACGTCGGCGCTGATTCCGACGACGCGCTCATGGCACGCCAGCCGCAACGGCAAGGTCTACACGCGCGAGCAGGTCAAGGCCTTCTACGCCGAGCGCGGCAACCGCTACAACTGCCGGTGCGCCACGACCGAGTGCCTACTTGACGCCGACGGCAAGCCGATCCTGACGAAGAAGCTGCAGTCAACGATGGCCAACGAGCGCAAGGCGTGGCAGTCGCGGCACGAAAAGCCCTGATCGGCGCGAAGCTCGCTCCGTAGCATCCGCCAGCAACTCGACCAAGGGTTGCACATGGCAAACCGCAAGCGCGTACACCTCCTGTCGGCAGTCAATGCCGGCGCCATCAGCAAGGCCGGCAGCACGTACACCATCCGCGACGTGTGCGGCGCCGTCGACGAGATCGTCATGAACGGCATGCTGTACCCGGGCGACCAGCTCGCAGCTGCGGCAGCCGGCCTGAACGGCAAGCCGGCGCCGGCCGGCCACCCGAAAGACAGCGGCGGCCGGTTCATCTCGGCGGTGAACGGCGAGGCGCTGCTGTCGAACTACATCGGCTCGGTGTGCACCAATGCGCGGCACGAGGGCGGCCGAACCCTGGTCGACATCGTCGTCAACGAGAAGCAGGCGAAGGCCTCCGACGCCGGCGCGCAACTCATCGAGCGCTTGGATGCCGCGCTGGCCGGCACGAACACCGAGCCGATCCACGTCAGCACCGGGCTCTTCTGCGAGGTGGTCAACGCCTCCGGCGAGAGCGGCGGCAAGAAGTACAGCCGCATCGCCACCAAGATCGACTACGACCACCTGGCCATCCTGCTGAACGAGCGCGGCGCCGGCACGCCGGAAGACGGCGTCGGCATGTTCCTGAACGCCGCCG
>FRDC01003503.1_pt1 | contig 50145 bp, 74 predicted proteins | sample 1106171 | NCBI WGS metagenome assembly FRDC01 (sample SAMEA3930566, study PRJEB13176) | freshwater metagenome | biome: Drinking water system; feature: drinking water; material: water | place: Singapore | collected 2014-12-20 | reverse complement strand
TCGAGGGCTCTCTCGTTGCGCTGAAGGTTCCCGCCGAACCACTGGGAGTTAAGTCGGCTCTCGTCGCTGCGTCCAGCCTCGTGGGTGATGAAGTAGGTGACGGCGTTGTAAAGTCCCCAGGCCGTTCCGCGAACTCCGGGGAGCTGCGCGCCGGGAGAGGTCTCGAAAAGTTTCGTGATGTTCTGGACGGCGGCGTCCTTCGACCGCTTCCGACTCTCGAGCGTCTCCACCGGAGCAAACTCGAAGACCGTTTCAACGTATCGGCGGATGTCCTCCTGGTTCACGTCGTAGCGGGTGAGAGCCTGGTACTTTTCCGCCGTCGCCAGGAAGGTCGCGTCCGCCACGTTCATCACTTCGCGGACCGCCTCGAGATTTTGAGTGACGGACTTGGAGTGGCGAAGACGGATGAGCTGCGACTTCTGAGATTGGATCGCGCCGCCGAGAGTGTTGTTGCAGACGACTCGAACCGGAGTGTAGCCCACGCGAACAGCCATTGATCCGTCGTGCCCGTTCGAGAGGAGAATGTACTTGTTGACGAGGTCGCCCTTCACGACTTCGATCGGGTCACGGTTGATCTTCGCCAGGACCCAGACCGTCCTTCCCTCGCGGAGACTTCCCGCCGTCTCGAGCGACGCTTCGCCCGCGTCCAGGATGGGCTGGAAAAACTTGAACGCGTCGATGTTTTGAAGCGGGTGGTAGTTCAGTCCGCGCACGGAGAGGACCGCGCCGTTGTCCGAGCGAACCATCGCGCGGAAGTCCTTGCACGGGACCGGGCCAGCGTCCGAGGTCGTGAACACCGGGCGCACGTTGACTTGCCAGTCGAGACCGGCCAGACGGATGCCCTCTTCGACGGTGGGGGCTTTCTCGATGACTCTTCCGAGCTTGTGCCAGGGGGTTTCGACGACGGAAAACATCTGCTCTACGAGGTGGGCCATTTTGGACTCCTACTTGGATTGCAGCGCGAGCGCCCACATGTCGGTGAAGCGCTTGGGCTTAGGTTGGTCGAGCAGCCAGCGGTTGACTGCCAGGACGTATTCGTCGTCCGAAAGGCTTTCGCGCTCTCGAATGAAGGCTTCGAGCTGGGCTCTCTCGGCTTTCGAGAGGCGGGCCAGGAGCTTCCGGTGGATCAGGTGACCCTCGAAACTCTTGAGCTTTTCCAGTCTCCGCGTCGTCATAAGGTAAGTATTGCCTATACGACGCGAAGAGTCGAGAGAAAAAGAGAAGGCTTCAAAGATTGCTTCAGAAGCGTTTAAAGCGATTTCATGTCGAATATCCACGACGTGACGCAGCGTAGGAAAATCGACGGACGCGCCGGGTCGGTGACTCGACTTTTAAAGAGACTCGGGAGAGGGAGTTGAAGGCCCCACTCTCCTCGCGGAGAGCAGGGCTCATCGCCGGAGGCCCGTACTAGTTTCGCAAACAAGGCGGCCCCTCGGTTAATGGCGTCAGAGAGTCACCCGCAAGGGGGAACCCAGAGCCACTGAAGAAACTCTTACTAAAACTTCTTCAGCACAGGAAGGCAATTCTGCCTGGTGGAAAAAAGGAATTTTCCCCGCGCTTTGACGTTAAGGTGGTTTTTTGAACGGGGAAAAGAGACACCCCGTAATGGGTGAACTACGTCATCAGCGGGCACCACCACTCGAGGCATCAGGGACCGCTTCCCGGTCCCCGAACCCCCCCGGATCTCCGGGACCTTCCGGGTCCTCGGAGCTTCTTGGAAAACCGAGACACTCGTGGTTAGACTGAAGCGCATGGAACAACAACTCCCCAAAGTCCAGATGCTCCCGGTCAGTCAGCTCATTCCGTACGTCAAGAATTCGAAAATACACAGCGACGAGCAGGTCACGGACCTCGCGAAGCTCATTGCGAAATTCGGCTGGGATCAGCCGATTGTCGTCGACAAGGACCTCTGCATCATCAAAGGCCACGCGAGACTTCTCGCTGCCCAGAAGATCGGGCTCGACCGGGTTCCCGTAATCGTGAAGGACTGGCTCTCCGAAGAGGAAGTCATCGCCGAGCGGATCGCTGACAACAAGATCGCCGACCGCGCCAGCTACGACTTCGAGGCCATGAAGTTCGACCTCGGAACTCTCCAGCGAGCCGACTTCAACCTCGAACTGACAGCGATTCCTCAGTTCCAGATTCAGCAGCTTCTCTCCGACGACAGCTTCCAGCAGGCCGACACGTCCTCCGAGAAGTCCAAGACTCCGAAGGAAATCACCGAGGATTATGACCAGTCGCAAAGTCGGCAGATCGTTCTCGTCCTCGGAATCGAGGAGTTCGAAGAGGTGATGGAGGGATTCGCGGATCTCCAGAGAGAGTGGGAAGTCCAGACCAACGTCGAAGTCGTTCTTCGACTCCTGAGAGAGCACTATGCTGCAAAAAATAACCCTTCCTCGGAAGCCTAGGCCAGAGCTTCTACGAAAGCCCGTCCACGAGAACGACGCTCGACACGTTGTCGAGGCGCGCGACTTCGAGCTTTTCGACGACGCGGGCAACCGAATCGCCTGTCTCTTTTCCATGGATCACTGGCTCGAGAGAATGACCAAGGTCTGCCGGGAGCTTCCCTTCGCGAAAGGACGACGACTTGCCGGAGTAGCCTCAGGGAGCTGCGTTGTGTTCGGGTACACTCCTAAAACTGCAATTCAAACAGCTAAACAGACATGTTCCAAATGCGCTATTCACAGGAACCATCCAGATCTTGGCGATGCTTTGATTGAGCTGGGATTTGAGATGTCGGAACTGATGCTTAAATACGCGCCAGAAAAGCACGCCCATTCCAAAAAATGCGTTGAGGAGATCCTCCCACAGTACCGAATTCCTGGGTGCATTTTTACCTCTGGCATAGCAAACAAATCGAGCGCTCTCGCCTACCACTACGACCGAGGAAACTTCGAGGGAACCTGGAGCGCGATGCTTTGGATTGGGGAAGGATTCAGCGGCGGCGGGCTCATTCTCCCGGACCTTGACGCCAAGATCCCTTTCCGCTCGGGAGCCGTTCTTCTGTTCGACGGGCAGTCGGAGCTACACGGCGTCACCCCGATTCAATACCTTTCTCCCGAAGCCTATCGGTACTCCATCGTGTACTACTCTCTGCGCGAGCTGAAGAACTGCAAATCTCCAGAGGAGGAGCGACGCATGGCTCAGATCCGTCGGACGCCAACCGAAATGAAGCGCGCCGGGCTACTGAAGGAGAAGTCGTGAAGTACCTTTTCGCTGCCGGGAGCCTGGGCCGACCCTCGCTGCCCGTCCTGAAGTGGGCGCGCGGGCTGCACGTTTTCGTGGAACCGCACGAGCTGGATCTTTACGAGGCCGAGAACGCCGGGCGCGGATCGGACACCGCTTTCATCCACGCGCACCCAAAGTCCGGCTTGGGATTTTCGGGTATGATGAACCGACTTCTACAGGAGTGCCGATCGCGCGGAGCGAAGTACCTCGTGTTCACTGACGACGACGTCTACGGCCTTCGCGATCGCTTCAACATCGACGACAAGAAGTTCAACAAGGTGACGCCAGATCGCTGCCAGCAGGTGATCTCGAACCTCGTGGATCTCTGCGACTTCGGGGGATACGCGCAGCTCGCGGTCTCGTTCGCGGCGAACAGTTGGGCAGCCAAGCGGGCCTACGATCCGGTCGCGGGCGCGTGGGGAGTTCACGTCACGAGCGTCGATGCCGCGCTTTCGGTTGGCGGGTACGACGAGCAGCTCGCCGTTTTCTCGGACTGGGACCTGACGGCGCGGATGGTGATGGCGGGCTACCGCTGTCCGCGGACGAATCTCGTGACCTTCGAGCACAAAATGCGCGGCATGCCCGGCGGAGCCGCCCATCTTTACGAGCAACAGGAGAAGGTCCTGAACTCAGCGCGACGCGTCAAGATGAAGCTTCCCGAGGGTAGCTGCGAAATAAAGTGGATTGAGAACCACGGGCAGCACGAGATTCGAATTAATTGGAAAAAGCTGCAAAAAAAGTGAGGCTTTTTTACAGAAGTTAGGGCAAAGATCGCCTTATCCAGTACGGAGGCCGCTTGAACAACCTGAAGCCCGACATCGTCTGCCTTAGAATCCCGATGACTCCAAGAACGATAGGCGCTCACCTGCTCGATCTCCAGGAGTGGCTTGAGGCTCACGCCGCCGAGAAGGAGACCTCGCAATTCAAGCGAGTCCAGCAGCGCTTCTCACACTGGGAGCGCCGCCGCGAGTCCGCGCGCCCGATAGAATTCAACGAAGGAGGTCAATATGACCCAGCAAGCAGCTCCGGCAGTTCAGCCGAATAAGTCCCTGTACGACATCAGCCGCGACGCGATGGCGCTCGAAGAACTCATTCTTGAGTCCGGCGGCGAGATCACGCCCGTGATCGAAGAGTGGCTCGAGGAGCAGACTCGCGCGCTGTCCACGAAGGCCGACTCGATCGCCTACGTCATGGAGCGGATGGAGGGCACGGCGACGTTGCTCAAGGCGCGCGCCAAGAAGTACCAGCAAGCCGCGAAGGGGATGGACGCCGCCTACGAGCGTCTCGAGTCCCGCATCAAGGAGTCGATGACCCTGATGGGCACAGACAAGATCAGCGGAAACGAAATCGAATTCAAGCTCCAAAACTGCGCCAAGCGCCTCGTGATCGACGGAGACGCGAAGGACTTCGCCCTGAGCCACGCGGAGCTGAAGAAGTTTTCCATCGTCGAGACCGTCTACTCCGTCGACACGGCGGGATTGAAGGCCTGGATGGCGGAGAAGAACCTGGAGACCGTGGATGTGCTCGGAGAGATGGGCGCGAAAGTTCGGCTCGAGGGCGGGAAGTCACTCAGAATTAAGGTGAGAAAATGAGCTGGGTGTTTTGGTCGACATTCGCTGTTGCGAGCACTCTGCAAGAGCCACTCTGGGTGACGATCGTTGCGGTTGTCGCGCTTTTTATCGCTAAGTTTCTAGAAAAAATGGAGGCACAGAAATGAAAAAAACACAGACACTTTTCCACGGAGACACCCCGACGATCTCTATCGTCAAAGGCCGTCTCACAAAGCGTGATTTTTATAGAGCATGGCGCGCTGAAGGCTGGGGTCCGAGCGATCCGATGGACATCGAGTACCGCTTCGCGCGGAAGCTCAAGAACGGCTGGCGTCTCTCGGACATCAGCGATCGAAAGGCCGTCCTCGTGACGGTGACGCACTGGTGAAAAATGGACGAACCAATTTTGCAATTTTTCGAGTTCGCGCATCTCCCTGAGGATCTTAAAAAAGTAAGCCAGCCATTCGGGCAATTGGCCATTAGGATCTGCATGGAGACTCCCAGAAATCCTGAGAGAACAGTCGCTTTAAGAAAGCTGCTTGAGGCTAAAGACGCAGCAGTAAGAGCGGTTTTGTTCAAGTAAAAATCATGACCCCAGTTGGGCCGCGCAAGCGGTAGAAGGGTCTGCCCCGATGCAAGCCAATGGAAGTAAGGGGACGCAAGTCAGGATGCGGTGAATCGCGTACCGGAGACGGGGAACAGAAGCCTGGCGTTAAGTATCTCGCGGTAGAGCCGATGCGAAATTCGGCCAAAATTCGGAGAAAAAATGGAACTTCCTAGGAAGATTGTTGAGACAGTCAAAGCGAAAAGCGTCCGCGTACACGTCAAAGTTTGTGACACTGGCTGCTACGAGCTTCGAGATCCTGATGGTAAAAGGATCGCGGAAATTGACGAGGACTACGTTCCTGGATTTTTCCCAGAGGAGCACTACGGTGACTACCTGATTCTCGACATTGAGCTGGAGACCGGGAAAATCCTGAACTGGAAGAAGCCAGAACCCATAGAGGTAGCCAGATCTTTTGGACTGATTGAGGCTGAAGAATGATTGGCGCAAAAATTCGATGCGACAACTGTAACTTCACAGGGGATATGCCGCTCGCAGCGAACTGTCGAACGACAGCAACAGCTCCGGACGGATGGGCAACTGTATATCCGACCGTTCGTCTCAAAGGAGAGAGGAGTCTGGAGCCAGAAAAAAGGAAACTTTTCAAGCAGAAGATTTCCGAAAAAACCCCACCATTTCACATCTGCCCCAAATGTGTTTTCGGAGTCTGGGAGGTCCGGCTTGATAGACTGCTGGAAGCACCAGGGAAATGACTGAGCGCCCAATCCTCTTCTCTGGCGAGATGGTGAGAGCTATTCTCGAGGGACGGAAGACGCAGACGCGGCGGGTGGTGAGGCATCAGCCTGACCTTCACTTAAGGAAACATCGCTACGCCTATGTGGTCGAGTCTGGGGTGCTGAAGTTCGGACGCGCTCCGTGGAGAAAGAGCGACCCTCACAACTTTATCGTCGAGGAGGAGATCAACTGCCCCTTCGGACGTCCCGGCGACCGGCTCTGGGTGCGGGAAACTTTTTCACTCGGTGGAAAGTGGAAGGACGGGCATCTTCATGAAGACGGTGAGCAACGGTTTGTTTACCGCGCCGACCACAGGCAGCAGTGCTGCGACAGCCTCTACCGCTGGCGTCCCTCCATCCACATGCCGCGCTGGGCTTCCCGGATCACGCTCGAGATCACCGACGTGCGCGTAGAACGGCTTCAGGAGATCAGCGAGGAGGACGCGATGTCGGAGGGAATGGTGGAGTCCGAAGACTTCACGCCTAAGGGTGCATTCAAAGCGCTCTGGAACTCCCTCGCGAAACCCGGAGCGCAGTGGGCGGACAATCCATGGGTATGGTGCATCTCCTTCCGGAGGTTGCCTTGAAAGAGTGCTCGCGGTGTCGAGAAGCCAAGCTAGTGACAGAGTTCTACCGGGACAAGCGGACACCAACCGGACTGAAGTCGCAATGTAAATCATGCCATATCGAGGGAAATATTCGGACGCGCGACGAAGATCGCAAGCGAGAGTGCAATGCGATCCATATGGCGCTCGCACGTATTGCCAACCCCGAGAAGTTCCGAGCGCGAGAGCGCGCGGCCTCACGCCGGAGAGTTGTAGACGAACGCGTTCTCGCACGTCGCGCTGTTCATGCAGCACTACGATCCGGTCACCTTATCAGGCCGATGTCCTGCGAGAGGTGTGGCTGTACCCGCAAGATGACAGCCCACCATCCCGACTATTCGAGACCGTTGGTGGTCATGTGGCTCTGCCACCCATGCCACAGCAAGGAGCATCGTCATGCATAAATGCTGGGTGTGGGCGATTGAATTTAGGAGGATGGAGTGATTCTAGCGGCGGTCTGCGTTGTTGTGATGAGCGCTTCCTTCTGCGAAGCCGTTCCTTATCCGCCAGGAAAATATCGAATTTGTCATAAGGTCGAGAGCGGAGACGAGGCTCGAGATTTTTTTAAGTGGGTGACGAAGTCCGGCATTCAGTGCGGCTGGGAGACGGAATGCAAATCCTTCGAGGCGATCGAAAGGCCGACGCAGCCGAGCAAGCTGGAGAGCAGATTGTGCGATCCGAAGTAGCTCCAAAGTCTCGGTATCGATTCGGCGAGTTTTTGAACTCGCACGGCCTGACTGGGATCGGCGTCGAGGTCGGAAGCTGCGAAGGGATGTTCGCGTGCGACCTTCTTTACACCTGGACCGGCGACAAGCTTTACATGGTCGATGCCTGGCGGCACTTGGAATTCTGGAAGGACGCGCTCTCAGTCGGGAGAGACGAAAGCCTTCACCGGATGCTGAACGCGGCGGCTCGAGTCTACAAGTTTCAGTCGCGCGCGGTGCTGATTCGCGATCTATCGGTTGAGGCGTCGAAGCTGTTCCGGGACGGAACCCTGGACTTCGTTTACATCGACGCGAATCACAGCTACGAGGCCGTCTCAGAGGACCTCCAGTGGTGGTGGCCAAAGGTTAAGAGTGGCGGGATTCTCGCGGGGCACGACTATATCGACGGCGAGCACTCCTCGGGGCACGTCTTCGGAGTGAAGAGGGCTGTGGATGAAATGGCCAAGGCGGTTGATCGGACCGTTAGAACAATCCCAGACGAGGACCCCTCATGGTTGATTTTTAAGTGATACGGCAAAAATCGCCCTCGACTTTTCCGAGAAGTCGCGCGATGACGATGTTTCAACCGCCCAGTTGGGCACAACGAAAGGACGCTCAAAATGAGCCAGAATGTCTTCAAGAAAGCAGAACGCAGCCGAGTCTTCCCGAAGCTCGCGCTCACCGGCCCGTCTGGGTCAGGTAAAACCTACAGCGCGCTTCAAATTGCGAAGGGTCTTGGCGGTAAGATCGCCGTCATCGACACCGAGAACGGGTCCGCGAGCATGTACGCCGGACTCCCGGGGATGCCCGAGTTCGACGTGATCGAGCTTCGCCCGCCGTTCCTCAGCTCGCGGTACATTGAGCTGATCAAGGCCGCTGTCGCAGCGAAGTACGACACGCTCATCGTCGACTCTATCACTCATCAGTGGAACGGAGAAGGCGGAATCATGGACCGGAAGGACAAGGAGCAGCTCGCGAAGCCGACTTTGAACGGATACACACTGTGGTCCAAGTACACACCCGAGCACGAGACCTTCAAGCAAGCCGTCCTCCAGTCTCAAATCGCCATCATCGCCACGATTCGATCGAAGCAGGAGTACGTTCTTGAGCAGAACGACAAAGGCAAGACCGCACCTCGCAAGGTGGGGCTCGCGCCGGTTCAGCGCGACGGGATCGAGTACGAGTTCTCGGTTGTTTTCGATCTCAACACCGAGCACGTCGCAACCGTTTCGAAGGACCGAACAGGTCTGTTCGACGGCAGGTTCTTCAAACCCGATCACACGACCGGGGAAGAGATCCGCACCTGGCTCAGCAGCGGCGCAGAGATGAAGCCCGCGAACGTCGCGGCGGACACCGGAGCCTTCTCCGAGCAGACGCAAACTCGGATTTCACAACAGAGGAATCCCGGCAAGCTCGAGCTGGATAAGCTGAAGGACTTGGCCCTGGCGAAGGAATGGCCCTTCGAGAAGGTCGTTGAATTCATGACCGGAAAGTTTGGGACTCCTCGGCTGTCGATGCTCACAATGGAGCAGTTCAACTTGCTGATGGAGACGGTCGGGAACGCGAAGCATGAGAGCGCGATCGCCAGCCTGAAGGTCAGCTCGAAGGACTTCGTCAACACCGAGAAAGAGGAGGATGACGTTCCATGAGCTACAACAGCGTGACCTTAATCGGGAACCTCGGAGCCGACGCGAAGCAAAGCTTCACCCAGTCGGGCACCTGTGTGATCGAGTGCAGCCTTGCGACGACGGAGCGCAGAGGAGAAGTGAAGGAGACTCACTGGCACACGGTGAAGGTCTTCGGTAAAACCGCCGAGATCAACGGACCCCTAATGAAGAAGGGCAGAGAAGTCCTGGTAACTGGAAAGCTTTGGAACCGGGAATGGGAAGACAAGAACAACGTGAAGCGCAGATCCACTGAGGTCGTTGCGAATGTCGTTCGAGTCGTCGCGTCCAGTCAGGATGCGCAAATGGATGATGGAGGAATTCCTTTGTGAAGCAGTTAGGACATGAGCAGCGGATGCAGATTTTTAAAGAAGCTGAAGCCGTTCTAAAATTGAAAAACGACTTCTATCACGCGATGCCATACCAAATGACTTCGGCGGTGGAAAACTACGCGACTCTCGTTTCCGAGATGTCCGCAAAACTGAAAGAGGAGATTCAAAATGACGCTCAATAAGCTGGCTTCCGAGATTTCCAAGCTCGAGGGAAAGAAGAAGCAGGTTTCGATCGGGAATATCCGTGAGGTACTTCGCTGCCTTGAGGTTGTAATTGCGACAGAGATGGCCGAGGGGAATCCAGGGGACAACTTAGGAACTCTGAGCGGAATTGCATCGAGATCGCACAAAAGGTCCATCGCAATCAAAAAGAAACTTAACAGACCATTTTGACGGGAGTTGCGCCTGTCAAATGAGTCGGGCTCGAGAGGCGAGTAGCTCTCCTTCCGAGGTCCGCAGCTCTGAACCAACTTCTTGAGCCCGGCTCACCCCCATCGGAGAATCTCATCGTGAAAAGCAAAATTGAAACCGACGCACGCATTGACATTGAATTCGGAAAGTACCTTCGCACCCTTCGAGATCGAGTGGAGCTGAGTCTCCAGGAAGCCGAGCAAGAATCCGGCATTCCAAGAAACAGGTGGATGAGCCTCGAGCGGGGAACCGCAACCCGCTCCATCCTTCCAGCCGAGATCCGGGCCGCGTCGATCGCGCTCGGAGTGGACCCGGAACAAATCAGAAAGAAAGCGATCGGAGAACGCTGATGTCAAAAATCACCACCCTCTACGTCATCCCGAACCCCAAGGACTCCACGAGTCTTTACCGAGGCGTCGGACCGCTCTCGGGTATGCGCCGCGCGAGCAAGGGCGACTTCAACTACGGTTACGCCGGAGAGATTAGCTGGCCCGTTCTTCAGAATTGCGATCTCGTTTACCTTCAGCGCCCGTATCGTCGGGAGCACCTCGAGATCGCGCAGATGGCCCGCGCATCGCATGTGCCTGTGTGGGTGGATTACGACGACTTCCTTTTCGACGTTCCCGAGGACAACCCCGCCTACGGGACCTACATGAACGACACGACTCACTCGAACGTCGTCAACTGCATTCGGTGCGCGGACGTGGTTACAGTCAGCACCAAGCACCTCAAGCGTTTACTCCAGAAGGACACGAAGGAAGAGGGCATCATTCCTCGCCGCTGCTACGTTGTTCCGAACGCCTGGAACGACAAGCTGTTTCCGAGGATGACCTCTCCGTCCAGAAACAAACTCGTGGCCTGGCGCGGATCGGACACTCACCAGCGCGACCTGCTTGAGTTCGCTCCCGAGATCATCGAAGTGGCGAAGGCGCATCCCGACTGGACGTTTCAATTTATCGGGTACAACCCTTGGTTCATCACGTCGCAGCTCCCGAAGGAGCAGTGCGTGGTTGTCCCGCCGCTCGATCCGATCGAGTACATGCAGCTCATGTCCGATACGAACCCCTCGGTGCTGATGGTCCCGCTGCACGACTCGCACTTCAACCGCGCGAAGTCGAACATCGCCTGGATCGAGGGCACGCTCAGCGGCGCGACCGTCGTCGGACCGGACTGGGAAGAGTGGCGGAACCCAGGGTCCTTCACCTACCGGACAAAGGACGATTTCAAAAAGGCACTGAACACCCTTATGTCCGGCAAGACCAACAACGAGCTTTTCTGGAAGATGAGCGCAGACGAGCTTTACAAGAAGTTCAAGCTCTCGGAGCTGTCAAAGTTCCGTCTTCAGATTGCTGAGGCCCTTCTGGGCAACGAGCAGTTCCCGGACGGCTGGCAAATCCTGGACGAAGAAGAAGGCATGGAGCTGTGAGCACGAATCGAGTCAGCATCGAAACCTACCGAAAGATCAAGGATTCCGGTCTTCTCGGCGCGCTCCAGCTTCGAGTTTACGAGACGCTCATGCACTACGGACCTCTTACCACGCGTCAGATTGCGCTACGCTCCGGGATCGAGCCGCACGTCGTTTCACCGCGAGTGACGGAATTCACGGAGATGGGAATTGTAGATTCCGTGGGCGTGGTAAAATGTGAGCTGACAGGGATGGAAGTGAACGCCTGGCAGCTTCGGGACAAGATCCCGGAAAAGCGCCGCAAGAAAGCGGAGCGATGGTGTGGATGGCTACAGCTCGACGCCGAAGGTAGAATGGTCCGAGTCATCGCCCTCGCAAAAAAACCGGACATCACCCTCGATTCCGGCGATCGACTCATTTTCATTCGAGAAAGCAAGCCACAGAAAAATGCTTGAGAAAAGAAAAATTGAAGACTTCACCGACCGATTCAACATGGTCCACCCGCGTCCGGTCGACCCGAGCACCCACGAGCCGAGCACGCTGAACGGTCTCAGCTACACAGCGGCTTGGATTATCACGCGCGACTACCTTGACGCCTTTGAGGTTGAGTATTCCGACGACACACCGGGCAGGATCGGAAACGCCGAGAGAAGTCGCTTCATCACGACGGTGCTCAGAAACCGGGTTCCTGAAACGGGGATGATGCTCGCGCGCACCCCGGGGCACGGGGACCAGCAGGCCTGGGATGACTACACGTCCGTTGCTCTCGCCGCTTTCACTCTTGAGATCTACGGAATTGGCGAGAAGCTCTGGTCCGAGGCGCATCGGTATCGCGCGGGACTTCCCTGGTGGTGGCCGTTCAAGACTTGGTGGCTGAACAACGCGCAATTTCACAAAAACGGAGGCGATGAATGGAAGCTCGCAAACGGAAAGGTAAACTGGAACGCGTGGCTCGGGAGGTTTCCGCAAACCCGGTACGCTTTCGCTCTTTCCGCGGAGCAAAAGCCTTCCATGATGCTGACCCTGGCGTGGGGGATGGGGATGATGATGGCAGCGCGCGCACCTCTTCGCGGAGAAAGCGGTCAGCCCGTCAACCAGACCGGCTTTCGGATGGCCTGGCTTCAGATGGCGGCGATCGAGACGGCGAGTCGCAGGGGGATTTACGCAACCAACTGGCTAGAAAGATGGTTTCTAAATGACTTCAAGAAAAAGCTCTATTCCCGGATTCAAGATTTCTCGTACACCCAAGAAGGCTACTGGGAGCCCGGCCACCCACTCCTTGACCTCTGGTCCCGTGTCGGACCTCGAGGCCAGCGTTAGAGCGTACGTCGCGTGGAGAATCCGCGAAGCCGTCTCAAAGAACTCAACTCGCAGCGCAGCCGCCGAGTCGCTCGGCATGAGCCCAAGGACGATGCGCTGGATGATTCAGCACTGGCCTGAGCTGAAGGACCTTCACAGGCCACGCGACTGATGAGACGGCACATTCCAAAAAAAGTTCGAGAGCGTGTGATGGCTCGATTCAAAGGAGTCTGCGGATACTGCGGCCTTGGGTCCGCTCGAATGCAGATTGACCACGTGATCCCAATTGAGCGAGCGCACTTGCATCGCGGGCTCGATCCGAATGACGAGTCCAACCTGATGCCGTCCTGCTTCTCGTGCAACAACTACAAGAACGTGCTTTGCATTGAGAGCTTCCGTGCGCACATCCAGGACTGTGTTCGAAAAGCTCGAGAGCACTCAATGAATTTCAGATTTGCCGAAAGATTCGGGCTGGTGAAAGTCACCGGAGAGAAGGTCGTCTTCCACTTTGAAAGAGCCGACAGAGGTGAGGTCTGATGATGTTTCCGAAGCGCAAGCGCATCGTCGACGAGGAGCTTCTCGAAACGATTCGGACACTTCCGTGCATCGTGTGCCGGACGGAGAGCATCAGCCAACCCTCGCCGACCCAGCCCTGCCACGTGACCTCTCGAGGAGCGGGCGGAGACGACGTGGCCGAGAACGTCATCCCGATGTGCTTCACCCATCACCGGATGCAGCACGACAAGGGGTGGGGGCACATGGTAAAGAGCTTCAATGGGGTCCGTACTTGGATGCGGCTCGCAAACCGCACCGACATCCTCGAGCTTGGCAATGCCGTACTTCCTTCAGATTGAGATTCCCGAGCTGCCTACGGTAATCCTAAACGCACGGCAGCACTGGCGCGTCAAGAATCAGGAAGCTCAGAAGTGGGACCGCACGATCCACTTCTACACCGTCGGGAAACGCCCGCCGCAGCCCCTGCAGCGAGCGATCCTCACCCTCACGAGGGGATCGGCCCGACCTCTCGACTTCGACAACCTGGCGTCCTCCTGGAAGCACGTGGTGGACAGCCTGGTGACCTGTGGAATCATCGCCGACGACTCCTATCAGGTCATCGGGATGCCCCGGCTGTGCTGGGAGAAGGCACCAAACAAGCAGGGCTTCATCCGCATATGGGTCCAGTCGGTCGACACTTGACTCCAGCCGAAAGCATGGCAATGCTAGACGCATGACAACAGACCAGCACGACCCCCTTCAGACCGTTCACAGCGCCCTTCAAGAAGCCTCCCTCGCCTCCAAGCACGAGCGCCCAATGAGGAATTTCTCCGTCCGACTCCCGGACGACATCCGCGACCGCGCCTCCGAAATCTGCCAGCACCACGGCACCGACCTCGGAACATTTCTCCGAGAGTGCTGCAAGTCGCTCTGCAAGGACTACGGAGCCACCCCAGAAGATCCCTCAAAGCCCTGAACTCACTCACGGAGTAAGCCGTGGGCAAGCAGTCCGGCAAAAAATACAAGCGCTTCCCAATGCATCGCACCGTCAACGGCAGGCTCGCCGTCGACGCCGACAAGCTCAGGGCCCTTTACCTCGCCAGCCCGTTCTACAACTGGCGAAAGTTCTGCGAGCTTCACGAGTTCGATCCCGACCCCACCAAGCTCGACGAACTCCCCATCAAGACCTGGAGACGCGAGTGGATCGAGCGCCAATCCGAAGACCAGCTCCACGACCGCGTCGATGAGGTCCTCGAGGTTCGCGCCTCCGTCCTCAACCGCCGCCTCGCCTCCGTCAAAGAGTGGGGCCAGATGGCCGAGAACCTCAAAGCCATCTACAAGTACAAGGTCAGCCTCATCGGACAGGCCGCCCAACACGACACAGTCCACCGCGCCATGATCGAACGCGGAGACATCAAGCCCAAGTTCAAGCTCTCCGAAATGGACGGCATGCTTCTCAGCAAAATGGCACTGCAAATTCAGGAGCTTGACGCGCGCTCTCTTCTGCTCGCGCCGAAGGAAAACCCAATCCAAGGCATCCTCCCCACCGCCGACAAGACTCCAGAGCAGGTCAACGCCGACCTCGAGGCCGAACGCCTCGCCCAAGAGCAAATCACCATCATGGGAGAGGGAGCAAAAGGCCTCAAACCCGAGCAGCTCACCGAAATGCTCGCCAAGTGGTACGACAACCACGACAACCCCGAAATCGACTCCATCGAAACCCCGGACATCGAGACCACCCAACCCGGCGAAACTAAAGCCCTCCCGGAGCCCAGCGAATGATCCGGCTCGCTCCCTGGCAAGCTGCAGCGATCTACTCACCCTTCGAGCACTTCGCCATGTTCGGAGGCATCGCCACCGGAAAGTCCTTCACCGGCGCGCAGTTCTCCATCCAGCACATGATCCAGCACCCGGAACTCACCGGGTTCATCGGAGCCAACTCCTACGACCAGCTCTCCCAAGCCACCCTCCGCGAACTCTTCGTCCAGCTCGAGCACCGACGAATCCCCTACGTCATCAACCAGTTCCCACCCAAGGAATGGAAGTGCCCCAGAAAGTTCGCCTCCTACCGAAACATCCTGAGCTGCCGAATTGGAAACAAAACCGCCCACTCCTTCACCCGCGTCCTCTCCGACCCCGACGCACTCCGGGGTATCCAGTTCTCCTGGTATCACCTCGATGAATCCCGCGACACACCGCAGGACACCCATGACGTCGTCCTCAGCCGTATGCGGGAAAGCCGATACCGGAGGGGGCTCATCACCACCACCACCAACGGCGAAGACTGGACTCACAACCGCTTCGCGCGAGCCCGAAAAGGACAGCACCTCTACGGCGCAATGCACGTCCGCACAGAAGAGTCCGTCAAGCTCGGCATCATCACCCCCGAGTTCTACTCGACCCTGAAGCAGTCCTACTCCGAGTTGCTCGCCCAACAGGAGCTTGACGCATTACACGTGAACGTCGGCGGTGGCCGAGCATATTACGCGGGTACCGAGCTGAACCGTCGCCGCGTTTCGCCTTGGGGCACAAAGACTCCGACACTGGACCGGGAGCTGATCATCGGCGCGGACTTCAACTTCGACCCAGCGCCGCACGTTTGGATGGTGGGTCAGGTGGGCACGCACCCGATCCTTCAAATCCCGATCATTCACTGGTTCACCGAGATCAGCTCGAACCGCGCGAGCACCGTGGATATGGCTCTCAAGCTGGTGAACCTGTTCCCCGGCTTCTTCTACCGGGTCTACGGCGATCGCTCCGGCATGCGCGCAACTACGTCGAACGCCGGGAAGCACGACTACGACCAGATGATGGGAGTCTTCGAGGACCACGGCGCGCTGTACTCAATCGACTCCGACACCGGGAACAACCCCCTGGTCCGCAACCGGGTCGAGAACATGAACCGACTTCTCAAGGATGGGACGGGGACGGTGCGGATGACCTACAACCCGGATTCTTGCCCTTTGCTCGATGGCGACATAAAAAGCGTAGGATGGAAGCCGACCCAGCTCAAAGGCCAGGGACGGCTGGACTCAGGTGGAGATCCAAAACGGACGCACGCCTCCGACGGCGCTGGGTACGCGTGCTGGAAGCTCTTCCCGTTTGAAAGGAGAGCGAAAGTTGGACTCAGAATCGAATCAATTCAATCCGTTCGCGGACAAATCTAACAACTGGGAGAAGTTCAGAGACGAACCCGCTGCCGGGATCATTCGGACTCTCAACCCAGGCGAGACATTCAAATTCAAAAACAAGCAGGGGGAAGTATGCGAGCTGATCTACTGGGCAAGGCGCGGAAAGCGTGTGCGAATCTGTTTAAGAGTGCCAGAGCCCGAGGAGCCTACGTCGTCCACTACGGCACCAAAGTAAAGTTCCGGTCCGAGGTTTTCGACACGAAGGAAGCCGCGCTCAGCTTTGCCGCCTCAAGACGCAGGATGCTGGATGAGACGCTGGTGACCTATCGCAGGTCCTTGACTCTCGCGGAAAGAGTGGCAGCCTGGGCAAGAGGACTTTTCAAATGATTCTTGTCACCGGCGGATACGGCTTCATTGGATCCAACCTTGTTCGGCACCTGCTGGACACGACGCTCGAAGAGATCGTTGTCATGGACGCGATGACCTACGCCGCCAGGCCGGAATGGGTCATGCAGCACAAAGACCGATACCGGGTAAAGCCTTTTCTCAAGGACATTCGTGATCCGATTGCCTGCAAGGAAGTGATCGCATCATACAAGCCGGACTACATTTTTCACCTCGCCGCCGAGTCTCACGTCTGCAACTCAATCCGTGGACCTCGAGACTTCGTGGAAACAAACGTCCTCGGCACTTTCAACCTTCTCGAGGCCATGCGCTCCGAGCAAAGTAAGGCGCGACTCGTTCACGTCAGCACGGATGAAGTTTTCGGAGAGCTTGAAAACGACGGCTCATCCTTCAACAGGTCCACTCCCTACGCGCCACGGTCCCCTTACTCCGCAACAAAAGCCGGAAGCGACCACCTCGTGCGTGCTTGGGTTGAAACCTACGGCATCAACGCAGTGGTCACGAACTGCTCCAACAACTACGGGCCAAACCAGCACGACGAAAAGCTAATCCCACGGGCAATCTCTCGAATCTTCTCGGGTCAGCCGATGACGGTTCACAACAGCGGTACGAACGTCCGCGATTGGATCTGGGTGGAAGACCACTGCCGAGGTCTCGCAATGGCGGCGGTGCACGGACAGAAGGGTGGAACCTACCTGTTCGGTGGAGAGACGGAGCTTCAAAACATCGAGGTAATTGAGGCTGTCCACCGCGCAGTCATCAAGGTCACCGGACAGCACCACGATTTGAATCTCGAGTACACGAACGACCGCCCAACCGACGACACCCGATACGCGATCGACACCTCAGAAGCCACGGTGGACCTGGGATGGGCACCGCAAGCTCACTTCTATGACCAGCTCGAGGAGACGGTTCGCTGGTATTTTGATAGACTCGTGAGCGGCGGGGGCACCAAGGACGGCGCGACGACTCAACCGGGATGAGCCACCCGTCACCACTGGAGGTCAATGTGATTGAAAAAAAGCTCAGTGAAATCGAAGTGGCAAGCCTTCTCAAGCAGGGCTCGGACCTGAAGATGCCCGTAAAGAACGAAGGCGAAGACAAGCCTCGCCTCGAGGTCGTCGGCAAGGGGATGCTTCGTCAGGCTCTTCACGGGCATGGCTTCACAAACGCTGAAATTAAAAAGTGGGAGCGGAAGGGATGGTGCGAATGGACGATAGTCAGGAACCCCAAGACCAAGCAGAACGAGCCATTCTACTTCGTGAGGGAGCTGGAGTGATTGAGAAGATCAACACCGAAATTCTTGGGTGCTACCTTCTCAAGTTTAAAAGCTTTCGAGACGAACGCGGACTTTTCGCTGAGGCGTACAATGAGCTTGCCTTCTCCGCCGCAAACCTTCCGACCCGATGGCCGCAGGACAACATTTCCGTATCCCTGAAGGGTACGATTCGAGGTCTTCATGTCCAAAAAACCAACCCGCAAGGGAAGCTCGTTCGATGCCTGGCAGGAAGTATTTTTGATGCTTGTGTGGATCTGCGTGACGGTTCTCCTACTTTTGGAAAGTCAGTCACCGCCATCCTAGACTCTCCCGACATGGCCCTGTATTGCCCGCCCGGCACTGCGCACGGTTTTGCGAGCATCACCGACTCCGTCGTGAGCTACAAATGCACGACGCTGTACGACAAGGAGTCGGACGGAGGCGTATTCTTCGCCGACCCCACGATTGGCATTAAATGGCCGGTTGACCCTGAGCATGTTTCAGCGAAAGATTGGCGGCTTCCAAGGCTGATGGACTACGTTCAATCCCGAGGGTAGAGTCAAGGTATGCCGACCGAACAAGAACTGCTGGAGAAGCTCATCGGCAAATCAGCCGCCGAGCATGAGCCCGAGAATGAGTTTGAGCAAATGCTCTACGCTCGAGAGGTCGAAGTCCAGTCGCTCGAGGACCTGAAGGAGCAGCGCGGTACTTCGATCCCGGCTCTCTTCAATCAGTTCTACAAGTTCATCCAGAACCCTTCCACCGTCAGCGTTGAGACCTTCAAGCGAATGATCGATACGGACGACACGATTGGGTCCGGCGTCGATTTCCTCACCACCTGCCTTGCAGCGCGTCTTGGTCGCTACCAACACGAAAGCACCGAGGTCACTGAGTTTGTCAACGAGGCGCTCGATCAGATCCAGGGTGGCTTCGAGGAGTCTCTCAAGGAGCTACTCTCGGCGACCTGGGCTGGATTCTCGGTGATGGAGCAGGTCTGGGACAACAACGACCTCGGCACCGTCATCACGAAGCTCGTTCCAATGCCCCACCAGACGATTCTCTTCGAGACGGAGCGAACCGGCGAACTCACTCGAGACGGCATCCTTCAGTACCAGCGCAACTACAACCCGTTCATGCTCGGCGGTGGCTTGAACTTCTACAGCGGCGGATTCTCGGCGACGATTGGTTACCCGTTCGGGAACAAGCCCGACCCTCTCGCGAAGCTCGGGGACATGCCCTTCCCGCTCCGCACAGCAAACAGCTTCAACTACCTGAGCATCCGAATCCCGGTCGCCAAGTGCATGCACTACGCCTTCAACGCGCAAGGCAAGATGGGCAATCCCTACGGACGCTCGCTACTGAGACGCGCCTACAAATACTACGTCATGAAGGACGCGATCCTCGGGATGCTTTCGACGGCTCTCGACCGCAAGGGGACGCCGCTCACCCTTGTTTACGCCGACCCGATGACGACGCTCGAGGACGTGACCCGGAACCCGACAGGAGCGAACGCTCGAGGACAGACCGGCAAAGGAATCCGAGCAGACGCAGCCGCTCGAAACGCCTTCAAGAACATGAGCAACGACTCCGTCATCATCCTCCCAGGCAAGAAGGGAGAGATCTACGAGGTCGATCCACTCTCCCAGCAGTCCAACGCCGCCGACTTCATCTCGGCTCTCGACTTCTGCAACAAGTCCATCATGCGCGCACTGCTTCTCCCGTCGCTGGTCTTCACCGGAGGAGACGGAGCAGGGAGCTATGCCCTTGGACAGGAACACGCCAAGACGTTCGACAAGATTCTCGACTCCATCAACGCCGGGCTCGAGCAGACACTCATCCAGCAAATGGTCGCCCGACTCATTCGCATGAACTTCCCCGAGTCGGTCTACAAGAAGGACGGATTCGGCAGCTTCGGCAAGCGTGAGCTTTCCCAGGATGAGATCAGCAAGGAAATGGAAGCCATAGAGAAGGCCGTCAACATGGGCGCGATCGACATGAACGACCTCAAGGACCTCAACGAGATTCGCGCTAAGGTGAAGTTTCAGCCTCGAGACACTGTGATTGAGCGAGAGCCGATCCCGGGAATGGAAGGCGAAGAAGAATCCGAGGAGCAGGACGATGGCTCAGAGCGAGAATAAGCTCGGACAGCCTGGACCTCAGGGTCCTCAAGGTGTCCCGGGCCCACAGGGTCCGCAAGGTCCCGCTGGAGCGACGGGAGCCACAGGGCCACAAGGCCCAGCCGGACCTACCGGGCCACAGGGTCCAGCGGGCGCGGACGGAGACGAGTGGTTCACCGGCACCGGCGCACCAGCCGGGGGACTCGGGAGCATCGGCGACCACTACCTCGACACAGCAAACGGCGACGTCTACGACAAGACCGGACCGAGCACCTGGACTCTGGTGGGGAACATCAAGGGACCCACAGGCGCAACGGGTCCGCAAGGTCCAACGGGAGCAACAGGCGCAACGGGTCCGCAAGGTCCAACGGGATCTCAAATCCTCACTGGCTCGGGCGCGCCGTCGAGCGGACTTGGAGTCAACGGGGACTTTTACGTCAGGACCTCAAACGGCGAATACTACCTCAAGGTGGCTGGATCATGGGTTCTTCAGGGCAACCTCACGGGTCCACAGGGACCGACAGGAGCCACTGGCGCAACGGGCGCAACGGGTCCCCAAGGACCTACGGGTGCCACCGGACCTCAAGGACCTGCCGGTCCAAGCATCGGAGCAGTCACCGAGCAGGTTGACACCTATTATTTCAACGAAAGCCTTACCGGGTCTCCTGGGCTCTACACTCGCTCCATCCCGCTGAACGCCGCCGATTACAAGATGGGGATGATGCGAATTACGATTCCCGGCACAGGCTCGGGAGTCGGGACCATCAACGCCTTCCGACGCGGCATGAACGCGGACATCTTCTTCACCACAGCGGCAACCGGAGCGCACTCCGTCGCAACGACCGCTCGAGCAATCGGAGTGTACCCTGGGTACACCGACATTGACCTCTTCCCGTTCGGCTTTCACCGCGTGATTGACTCCGTGTTGACGGACTACGGGTTCAGTGGGAACGGTAACTGGAGCAGCGGCGCTCCAGCGTCACCGGCTCTGAGAATCAAGGATGTGGTCATAAATGGCGCAAACATCGACGTTACCTTTGAAAAGTCCACCGGGACTACCACCCTGGCTCTCCGAGCAAGTTGGAGAGTTTGGAAAATCTCGACCTAGCGTCTTGCATCTGTGCTTCGAGCCCGTGTCTCACCCGAACGGGGGTCTCGGTGTCCACGTCGTTCGCAATTCCGAGAAGCTCGAAAAGTACGTCGACCAGTTTATTCTGAACGTGCCCACCGGACAGGATAGACCGATGTCTGTTGCTCGAATCGGAGAGAGCCGCTACAGCGCAACAATCTCTCTTCAAAGCAATCACCTCGCGAAAGATCCCGGGATCGAGCTTCTGAATGACCAGGAGATTTTTTTCGACGCCTACTCGAGCCTCTGCCCGCGCGCTCCGAGCATCGTCCACTGCCACGACGCGTACCTCTACCCGCTGGCGAAAAAGATCCGCGCGCTGTTCGGTTCAAAAATCGTCGTCACCTCTCACCTTCTGATGATGGACGTGCTTTCGATTTACGAGCACATCAAAACAAAGAACAAGTACCAGATCGAAGTCGAGCTGGAGGCGTACAACCAGGCCGACGCCGTCATAACAATCAGCGAGCACTACAAAAAGTTCCTCACCGACAAGCTCATGGTTCCAGAGGAGAAGATCACCCTTGTTTACAACGGGCTCGATCGAGTCGATCACTGGGCTCGAGTTCGAGAGAAGCCCGAGGTCATCGGGTTCCTTGGAAGGTGCGCGGAGATGAAGGGCGTGTCTCACCTCATGGCGCTGATCTCTCGGATGCCGGAGCAGAGATTCAAGGTCATCACCGCCGTCAAAGGCGACTGCATGGACCCCTTCGCCGTCGACTCCTTCTCCTGGCTCTCACGACAAAAGAACGTCGAGATGGTCAACGGAGTCCACCCGGACAAGAAGTGGCCTCACGTCCTGCAATGCGACCTCGCAGTCATGCCCTCAATTCGAGAGCCCTGGGGCATTGTGGCGACGGAATGGATGCAGGTCGGCGTGCCTCTCATCGCGTCTAACACGGGCGGCCTGGCTGAGATCGCGACCCCGGAGCGCGCCTGGCAATGCGACCCAAGGAAGCTGGTGGAAGCCGTGAAGAATTACCGATATGATGAGTCCAAGATCCGGCGAGCCAAAGAGTTCACGTCGACCCTGAGCTGGGACCGATGCGCAGCCGAGACCTGGGAGGTTTACAAGCGATGCCTACACTCTGCCTAAGACTGAACGAGGAAGAATCGTTCACCATGACGCACATCAAGCTCGCGAAGATCGAGGTCGAGTCCGACCGCACCGTTGAGCTTCCCGACGGAACCCTTCGCGAGATCGAAGGATACATGAACCTCTGGTTCTCGAAGTGTCGGAAGTCTCGGGCTGGAAACTGGATCGAGGACCCCGTTCCTGGAATCAACGTCCGCTTCTCGGGCGCTCAATGGAAGTCTTTGAAGGGCGCTCCCATCGGAGAGATCCGAACGATGGAAGAGCTGGAGGGTGTCATCTACGGCCTGTGTCGCAGCTTCGAGCTTCTTCCTCGCGGCGAGCTGGAGCCATACGAATCATGAACTTACTCGTTGGAGATCCACTCCCGGTCGCAGTTCAGCTCTACGACGGAGCGACGAACAAATTTGTCCGCGCTTGGATTCGAGACCAGGGTGGCGCTCTCGTTGGAGCGAGCCCTTACGCCGTGCCCCACCTCGCGGGCGGTCTCTACGAACTCACCGGGCTTTTCATGCCCCTTGCCGAGTTTGTCACGATTCAGTTCAAGATTTACGACGACGCCGGATTCACGACGCCGAGCACCCAGCACTCCGATGCGCTCGACATCTTCGGACGCGCGCAGGACACGAGTCCAAAGGTCACGGGAATTCTCGACGGTACCGTTGAGGCGACGGAGCTGGAAGGAGACGTTGCGGCGGCGCAGAATCTTACGGGCGAAGTCGAGTCCGATCCATCAATTCAATGCTAGGGGGAACGCATGTCAGCTAAATCTATTTCGATCGTGAAGGGCTCGGACGTTACTCTCACCGTCAACCTCACCGACAAAGCCACCAAGGAGCCATACAGTCTCGCGGGATTCACCGGAGCCTCCGGGTATCTTCCGGGAGCGAACGGCGTCGCAGTCGTCGCTCCGGGATCGGTCGTGTCATCGGATCGAGGGATTCTTCAGTTCCCTTTTAGCGACACGCTCACGGCTCTGCTCGAGGCGGGCGAAGGCCGCGACTTTCAGGTCATCGTTGATCAGGGCACCACTCGCCGAATTGTCCTTTTTGAGGAAGCCGTCAACGTCCTGGATCAGATCTTCTGAGCCTCTAGGTAGATGTCGTTGAAGTCCTTTCGGGAGTCCAGCCCGTTGAACTTCTCGAGAATCGACTTGCCGTGCTCCATGACCCACACCTTCTTGAACCCCGCCTCGGAGAGGACCTTGATCAGCTCCGGCGAGTCGTACAAAAACAGGTGTCCCCAGTAGCGCATCCCCTCGTTCATCATCTGGCAAGCCGTCATCGGCTTCCACTCACCCTCGTTCCCGTCAAACCTTCTCGGGTCCGCGCTCAGGTAGGCGTCCGCAAGTTCTTCGAGGTTTGGAGTGACGAGACGGATCACTCCACCCTTGAGAAGCACTCGATGGCACTCCTCGAGAAGGCGGACTGCATCCCCACGATGGAGGTGCTCGATGAAGTGCTCGGAGTAAATTGCAGAAACAGAGTTGGCGTTGTACGGAAGCCTTTTTGTGAGGTCGCACTCAATTCCTCCTGGACCCGGGTGCGTGTCGAGGTTGTCAAATCCCGGGAGAATCTTTTTCCCGCATCCAAGGTTCAGGTAAATCATCGTCCTTCTCCGATCGCGTCCATGAGCTTTTGCCCGTATTTGTCCCACAGCGATGTCCACGACGGGTGTCTGTCTCGATCCCAAACCTCCATGAAAGTCGGTCTCGTGCCGTCGTATCCACCCGAAGACGTAACCCGGTCTCCGAAAAGCATTCGACCCCACTGATGGACGGTCGTTTTCCCGCTGGGGATTAGGTTCTCGTAAAACAACCCCGCAGACCACTGCGCCCGTCGAATTGCCTCTTCAGCGATCCATTCCACCGGGGTTGGGACGCACTCGTTGTGCGGGAGGGAAACCTTGCGACCCTTGGCGAGATTCGAGGCCACACGTCCAGGGAAGGTCGAGTGCGGTTTGTGCGTCCCGTAAAGGGAGCAGACTCGAAAGCAGAATGTATTGGGCGCGTCGATGATCTCGAGAGCGGTCTCCATTGTCTTCTTAGACAGGGCGTAAAGGCTCTTCGGTCTTCGACCCGACTCACCGGCGGCGTAGTCCGAGCTGAAGCAGACGAGCTTCTGTTCCTTGCGCTTTCGCTGCGCGAGAAGGATAGGGAGGCGAATGTGCAGGTCCGAGAAAGCCGAGAAGTCCTTCTCCGCCTCGCCTACGGAGCCAGCTCCAACAGCGCACCAAATCGTGTGAGCGTCGTTGACGGACTGGAGGGCAGAGATCGCGACCGACTGGAAGTCGAGCCCAGTGCTCCGAGAGATGACGGACACGGATTCGCCCTTTGCCTCGAGCGCGTCTCGTATCGCTAGACCTAGATTCCCGGCACCAAGTATGATGTGTTGAGGCATGGCAAAGACTCCTTCTAAAACCCCTATCCTGTCCCGACTCCGAAGGGAAGATCTGCGGCACCTGGCCAGCTCCGCAAAGGCCGCATCCCGAGTCGAGCGCGTCTACACCCAGAAGATCAAAGAGGCTCTCGAGGACAGCGCCGAGCGCGTGCTGTTCGCCTTCGACAACGACCAGACTCCAGACCTCTCCGAGATCGAGGACCTCCTCGTGGAAAACTACTTCGAGGCCGCAATCGCTGGGTACAAGGTCGCGGAAAGAAACAGGGAAAAAAAAGAGTCTCACCGGCTTGCGCGTCCGATGAAAATGCCGAGATCATTTAGAGACCTGATGAGGATGTACGACCTCTGGAAGCAGGGCAAATACACGCCGCGCAGAACCAAGGAAATCGCTCAAAAGGTCAAGCAGGAGTATCTCAAGAAGTGCCGGTCGGTTTGGGACACCTATGGAGAGGCGTTCAGAACGGGAGAGCAAGCGTCTCGAGTGGAAGCAGTTAAGCAGGTCCGAAAAGCTGCTGCGACGACGACTTCGAGAGCGAAGACGATCGTCCGAACAGAAACAACCAGCGCCTACAACGACGCCCGAAAGACCTACTACGACAAAGCGCAGGACGTGACGCACTACCTTTTCCTTGCGATTCGAGATCGCCGGACGACGAAGTGGTGCTCGGAAAACGTTCAGAACGGAAAGCGCGGAAGGCACGGATTAGTTTACAAGAAGGATGACCCCCTCGCGGAGCAGGAGCGGCCAGCCTGTCATTGGAACTGCCGCTCGGAGTTCCTGCCGCTGACCCCAGTCAACCCGTCGCATCTAAAGCTCATCGAGGACAAAAGCATTGCTCGCCGCAATCATCAGTGCCATCCTCTGCCGCCTGGGTGGAAGGGTTGAACTTGCGGAGCAACGCATTCCCCTCTAGGATGAAACCTATATGAAATTGGTCAGACTCGAAGCCGGTTCATTCGTCGACAAGGTGTCTAAGCTCGAAGGCGAGACGCCGTCGTTCGTGGACAAGCGCGCGATGCTGGTTTACGCCGGTCAGTTCGAGTCGATGGACGGACCAGTCGAGATCGCCGACGACCACGTTTCGAAGCTCTGCGAGAACTACAACACTCGCATCAGCTCCGTGTCGATGTCCGAGGGATCGCCCGAGTCGATGCGCGAGTTCGCTCCAGTGCAGCTCGATCACTCTACGTCCGCAACGATGACTGTCGGTCGACTCATTGGACCTCTAGAGATCGGCGACTACGACCTCGACGGCAAAAAGGTCAAAGCTCTCTTCGGTCGTCTCCGTGTGCTCGGCAAAGAGAACGTCGAGAAGGTCATGGACGGTCGCTGGACTCACCTCTCGATCGGTGCGGACCTCGAAGGCGGGCGAATCAACGAGCTGACCATCACTCCATTCCCAGCAGCTCCGAACGCGGCGATGCTTTCAAAGCTCGCGAGCACGACCTACCACGGCAAGCGCAAGGGCACCGAGTTTAAGATCATGAAGGACGGCGGGCGCTTCTACTGGAAGGTCGGCGGGACTTCGGGCGGAAACACATACGCCACAGAATTTGAAGCCATCAAAGCGGCAGAGTCCGCAATCGACGGTGGACAACTTTCCTCAGGAGGAAGCATGGACAAAGAGAAGATGAAGAAGCACCTCATGGAACATCACAAGATGTCCGCTGAGGACGCAGACAAGAAAATGTCCGAAATGGACGACGCTGCAATGTCTCAGCTCTCGGCGGAAGTCGACGAGCACGAGAAGAAAATGGCAGCCGAGTCCGAGGACAAGGAGAAGGAAGCGAAGATGGCGGCTAAGAAAGCCAAGGTCATCGCACTCTCCAAGGGTCTCAAAGTCTCGAGCGGGAAGATCCGCCTCGAAGCTCGCAAGGCTTCGATCAGCTCGAAGCTCTCCGCGATGTTCAAGGAAGGTCGCCTCACGGCTGCCGACCGCAAGGGCATCGACGTGACCAAGCTCGCAGCTCTCGACGACAGTGGACTTGAAACGGTTCTGAGCGCTCTCGGTGCTCTTCAGCCTCGCGTTGACACCTCCGTTCGAGGAACAACCAAGGCCGAGTCCGTGACGAAGATCCGCGAGAAGTATCGCCTCGCTCGCATGGAGTTTGAGTCTCGACTCAACATGCCGTCGAAGCGCGAAGAAGCGAAGACTCGCCTGGCCAAGCTCTCCGAGGAGGAGTCCAAGGAAGTTAAGGCTGCCGAGGAAGGAACGACCGTTCACATCGACACCACTCCTCACGCGCACTACGAGATGGCCTACGGAGAGGTCTGCAAGATGCTCGACGAAGGTCGGGACAAGGAAGCAGTGAAGGCCGCCATCAAGAAGATGATGGACGAGTCGAAGCCGCAGGACGAAAAGATGGGCGCATCGGAGGAATCCGAGAAGCGAATGTCTGCTCTTGCAGATGAAGTGAAACAGATGCAAACTCAATTTCAAGAACTCATCGAGCTGATGTCTGGGGATCTTGGAATTCAACCCAAAGACCTTGCTGAGTAAGAGAGGGAGAGAAAATGTCTAAGACGCCAATCGACGCAACTTTCAGTTCTGAAATTTTTCGCGCTGACTACCCGTTCGTGATCGCGGTTCGCCGTGACCTCGCGAGCATTCAGCCGGTTCGCCTGACGTACTCTGCATCCGGATACAAAGCCGGTCAGGTCCTTGGGCTGAATACCGTGACTGGACTGTACGACAAGTACAGCGCGGTTTCGGGAACCTACAGCGCAAAGGCCATTTTGTTCGAGCAAATCAGCGGTGATGACATGCTTCCTTCGGCATCTGGCGGAAGTATCGCTCGCGCAATTTTCGGCGGATACGTTGCAACGGACAAGTGCACGGACCTGAGTTCTCAGGCTGTCACTCAACTTGGAGCGACTCAGTACACTGACGCTTCCGGTCTCAACATTACGAAGTTCTAATAGGGGGAACAAATGGCGAACGAATTTTTCACGAACGAGTATACGTCGGTTCTCCAGAAGTTGGTTCAGGAGGTCGTCAACGACCCGAAGACCTACCTGGGAACCAAGTACATGCCCGCAGTCGCGCTTCCGACGGACAAAATCCGCGTGGAAGTGATCGAAGCGAGCGGTGGCCTGACTTCCGAGCACGCGATGGGATCGGACACGAAGTACATCCAATCCTTCGGAACTCGCGTTCAAGAGTTCAGCGGCGGTGCCTACAAGGAAGCGATCCACTGGGACGAGAAGGACATTCTCCATCTCCGCCAGCTTGGACAGAACGACCCATCGAAGCGCGGCGTGCGTCAGTACATCGACCTTGCGATTGACCGCTTGAATCGTCGTCTCGAAGCGCGGATGGAAAAACTCCGCTGGGATGCGATCTTCAACGGGACCTACTCGTACATGGGCCGCACGTTCAGCTACGGCATTCCCGCACTGAACCGCGCCGTTCCCTTGGGAGCTGTGTGGTCCTCGGACGGCATCAACGCGAACAACTCGGCAAACCCATTGCTCGACATTCGCTACTGGTGTGTGGGCGGCTTGGCTCGATTCCGTAAGTACAAGATCAAAGAGATGGTGATGAACCCGAACACCGCTCGTTGGATCATGGAAAACACGAACACCAAGTCCTACATCACGAACTTCGGAGCGAATCCGGCGATCGGCGAGTGGGACCTGAACAAGGTTCTGAGCTTCGCGATCCCGAACGGACCGATGGCGACGGTGTACGATGGCTGGTATCAGACCGAGTCGGTCGACTCCAACGGCAAGATCACGGTTTCCGACGCTGTGTATATGATTCCTGATGGATTCATCTTCTTCGTCCCGACCCTTCCGGGCGGCGACCTGATTGGTGAATTCGTTCAAGGCTTGCACCTCGCGTCGGGCACGATCGAAAGCCCTGGCTTCGGTAAGTTCCTGGTCGTCGAGGAGAACATCGCTCCCGGCACCAAGGGCGGACCTGGCAACCCGTTCATCGACATCTTCGCGGGCGTCTACGGCGCACCGAAGCTGGATCGCGGGTTTGACACGCTCACGGCGAAAGTGATCAGCTAGTTCTAGTCTCCAATCAATTGAGCAGGGGACTTTCGAGTAAAATCGGGAGTCCCCTGTTTTAGTAAAACGAACCGAAAGGAACCCCCATGCAAGAAGTTAAGGAAACGAAAATGGTAGCTGGCGACAAGAGCACGACGAAGATGGTCAAGGCCACCGTCATTCGCGACATCGCCATCACTCGCGGCAAAGACACCACGACTCATCGCCCAGGTGAGGTTGTCGAGCTGACTGAGCAGGAAGCTGCCGAATTTTGCGACAAGCCGATTCAAGGACTTCCGACCTTCAGCGGAGAACGCTACGAGGCGGACGGACAGGTTGGCTTCGAGAAGATCTTCCGGGCGAAAAGGATTGGTTCCTAACCGCTCTGCCTTCGGGGGTTGTGTGGACGGTCTGGGCATGCCTCGGGGGCTTAAACTCTCGGGGCATGTTTTTTAGGAGGTAGGCGATGGGACTTTACATCACTCAGGCAGCAGTCAAAATTCGCCTCGCCGGGAAGGTCCGCTTCACTGACAATCCCGACGAAGAGGGCGAAGAGAATAAGATGCCGACGACGCTTCTCGCTCGACTGATCTCGGAAGCCGAGGGTCAGGTTGAGTCGGATCTGTCGGCTCGATACCTGGCTCCGTTTCAAACGACCGACGGACAGGCGTTCAATAAGCTCCCGGATCGCCCGACGAAGGAAGTTCTTCGTACGCTTTGCGAGCTGAAGTCAGTCATGCGCGTTCTCGAGACGGACTTTGGTTCTGGATCGGCGACAGATGCCTCGAAGTACATGGAAAAGCTCGAGAAGCGATACACGTCTGTCCTCGAGTCCTTGCTGGAGATCAAGAAGGACTCGTTCAACATCTTCGTGAAGCCTCCGCTTCCCGGCCTTCGCCTGAACTTCCACAACGAAGAGGCGGACTCTGGATTCCGTGGGCGCGTGCTCAGCTCTGGGTCCGAGAACGACTACGATTACCCCACCGACCGTATCAACAACCCGGCGCAGACCTTCTGGAACCCCGGAAGCCAGGACATGCAGGAAGAGCCGAGTCGATAGATGGGACGCCTCGTTGACGTGAAGATTGACCTTGGACTGGATCTCGAGAGGGCTTTGAAGGCCAACGAGAAGCGAATTTCCGAGGTCATGGCCGCGACGATTCAGACGAATCGCGGGCTGCTTTTCGCGAACGAGGGCGCTCATAACGGGCACGCAAAGTGGGCACCGCTGAAGTGGAGAGACGGGCAGATTCTCGCGGACACGGGCGCGCTTAAGAATTCCATTGCTCCGAAGATCCCGCCTGGGTCCGAGAGCCCTGGGACTCCCGGGCGTGGCGGCTACATCGAATACAGCGGCGACATTCGCTCGAAGACCGTCGTCGTCGGGACAGAGATCAAGTACGCCAACACCCACGATAAGGGTGCGGTGATTAAACCAGTCACGAAGCAAGTCCTTCGATTTCGAGGGCCTGGCGGCAAGGGCTGGGTGTTCGCGCGATCGGTGACGATTCCTAGGCGCGAGTTCACGGGATGGAACGAGCAGGACACCGAGGAGCTTGAGCAGACTTTGAAAAACCTTATTGAGCAGATCATTTCGGAGACGGTGAGTGGCTGAGCAATTGACGATTGACCAGAAGCTCAAGTCCGACCCGTTCCTTGACGGACCGACGGAGTTCCTGGCCAAGACCTGCGCCCGACTTATCGCCGAAGTCCCTCAGTGGCGGCTGATCTTCTCGGACTCGATCGAAGGTTACGACAGGTATGACTTCTCGCAGCGCGCGCTTCCGGCGCTTCGGATCTACAACCTCACCTTCCGCAAGGAGCACGAGTCGCATTACATCTACGGCGACCTTCTCATTGACGTGATTCTCCCGCCGTCGCTTCGACGAGACGAGCTTCAGACCGTTCAGGACACGCTCTCGGCAGCCATGATGCAGCAGTTTCGCCGTCCGTCATTCTTCGCGGCAGTGCGAGACGCCGTACCCGGTCTTCAAGAGCTGGGCAAGACGTTTGCCGTCGATAAGACGATGGGTCAGCGCTGGCAGGATGGCATCCTTCCAATCACTCAAATCACGGCAAACTTCCGACTGGACCTAAAAGAGTGGGACAGTTACCTTGAAAGAGAAGGCCGAACGAAAGATGATCCGTTTGAGGTGACCCTGGCAAGCCTCGATCGAATTAAGACCACCATCCAGGGTATAAGGGATGATGAGACGGTTGAAGTGACCATCACGTCGGACCAAAAAGTTTAGGGGGAATTAAATGGCACTCACGAGTATCGCTGACCAAAAAACACCCGGTCGCCCAATTGAGATCACCTTCGCAGCGGAGCTTGGTCTCCCAAGCGCGAACCAGGAAGTTCTCCTCATCGGCAAGAAGGACGCAGTCAGCGGATCGGCAGCCGTTTACACGGTTGTCAGTATCACGAACGTCTCAGACGCGACTCTTGCAGCAACGGAAGCAGCAGCGAAGTTCGGTGCTGGCTCCGAGCTGGCAAAGATGGTCGTCGCGGCGGTTAAAGCCAACGCGGGCGGATCGACCTTCCCGGCGCTCAAGGCAGTTCCCCTCGCATCTGGCGACACGAACTTCGGCTCGACCGATCAGGCCCTGGTCGCTGCGAAAGCAGTCAAGGCAGAATTCATCGTGTCTCCTTTCGACGCATCTTCCGACGCCGCGAACCGCACTAAGCTGATCTCGGCTTGCGCGGAAATGAGCGGCGCTCAGCGCGTTCACAATAACCAGTTCGGAACGATCGGCGTGGCGGTGAACCGCAGCGTGACCGACGCATCGAACTTGCCCTCGCCGGACTCGCAGTTCTTCTGCCCGATCTGGTTGCGGGACACAGGAACGAGCGGCAACGCTCCGGCCTACAGCATCGCAGAAGTCGCAGCAGCAGCAGCGGCTCGGATCGCGGCGAACGCGGCTCCGTTCAACCCGATGGACAATGTGACGATTGCAAACCTCGACGCGCCCAAGGTTCAGTCTGACTGGATTCTTGTGGGCGGAGGTCTCGAGTCCGAGACGGCGCTCAACAAAGGCTGGACTCCTCTCAGGGTAAAGCCGAACGGCGAAGTAGCCTTCATCCGCACCCGCACCTCGCGGATCACCTCGGATGGAACGACGTTCGTCACCGGCTACTATGACGTTCAAGACTTCCAGGTTCTGTACTTCTGGCGCAAGACGATCTACACGCGGCTTACTCAGCCGGATCTCGTGCAGGTCAAGGCGTCGGTCGATACCGCTCAGCTCATCAAGTCGGAGTTGATCCGCTTGGCGACGCTGTTCCAGGATCAAACGATGTTTCAAAACGTGCTCAATCTCGCGAAGAAATTCAAGGTTGAGCGGTCGGTCTCGGATCGTCACCGCTTCGACGTGTTCACTCCGGTGAACGTGATTCCCGGCTTGCATGTCGTGGCAGTCAACGTCCAGGCAACGACCGAAGGCGACGAGCTTTCAATCTAGGAGGTTAGACGGTGGCAACTTTATACGCAGATCGCGCATTTATCTCGATCAACGGGGCGAAGATCGCAGACGTGCAAAGCGCGTCGCTGAAGCAAAACCTCAACGCGAAGCCGGTTCCTTCGATGACGCGCGAGCGGTACAACGCAGGATTCACTCGCGGCAACGTCGACATCGACATCACGCTCCAGATCGCGGTTCAGAACACGCTGGCCCGACCGAAGCTCGAGGGCATCGCCTACGAGAACTCGGACGTTCAGCTCACGTTCATCGTTGGAAACGACCAGTACGTTGCCACGGGCTTGTTCCTCAAGGACACGTCGATGGACGCGGGCGGGATCGGCGACGAGGTGAAGACCAGCTTCAACTTCGGCGCTCTCAAGGTGACGGACGCAGTGGGTAACTCCGCGCTGTTCACCATTTTGCTGTAATCCAAAACTAGGAGACTCGACCCTGTGACTACCCCCACGCAGGACTTCCAACAAATCGAGGCAATGCGCCAAGGCGTCGACTATCGCTTTGAGATCCGTTGCCGACAGTTTGCTTTCAAGGCTCGCCCTCTCTCGGCTCTGGAGACCGTGCAAACGGCCCAGGAGGTCGCCGATCGGCTCGAGCGACTCCCTCCGTCTCAGCGGAGCGGCGTCGTGGAGTCTTTGCTCATGGCTCAGGTGATGCTCGAGAAAGCGTCGACCTCGGACGTGGGAGCGTCGGACTTCAAGGTCACGCAGATGATGCTGGAGAGGATGACGCCGGACGAGGTGCAATTCCTTTTCAAGCAGTACACGTCGATTTGCGACCGATGCAATCCTAGCCTGGAGACGCTTCCTGCTGCTAGAATTGAGGAGCTTGTGGAGGCGGTAAAAAAAAGTCCGAAACCGGAAGAGACTTTGATCGAATGCTCTTTCTTGGAATTGGTAAATATTTCCCGCCACTTGCTGATGACTGCCGCAGAGTAACCCAAGGCCAGATGGTCTGGCTTGCAGTTCATCGGATGGTTTCGGGTGAACTGAAGTTTGAGGTGACGAGTGGCAGCAGAAATTCGGGTCCGGTCAGAACTAACAAAACTGGTTGAGGACCTCTCGAAAATTCAAAAGGCCGCTGAGCAGCTCTCGGACTCGATGAAGCAGACCGTCGAAGGTGTCGGCGACGCTGTCGAAAAGCAGAACAAGAAGGTCGAGACCGGCTTTCAGAAGATGGGGAACTTCGGTCGACGCGTGTTCGACCAGCTCAAGCAGGACATCAAGTCCCTCGCCAGCATCAACGCGCTCACGGCTGGCCTGAAGCTCAATGAGCAGTTCAAGGGCACTGTCTCGCAGACGGTCGCTCTCTCGGATCAGATTCGGAAGCTCGGCGGGACCTTCGGCGTCACGAGTAACCAGTTCTCCGCGTTCCAGGCAAAGCTCACGAAGGGACTTGGGCAGGTTGGGCTCTCCTCGGAGGCGGCGACGAACGTGCTCGCTGGACTCGCCGGGACCGCCGTGCGCGGACAGGATTCCGTCGCCGGATACGCGAAGAGCGCGGGCATGCTCGCCTCGATCGGACGGGAACAGGGCAACGAGGGTGGGATCGCGAAGGGGATGGCCTCGGTTCTCTCGGCTCGAGGAATGGACCCGAACGACGCGAAGGCGCGCGCGGATCTCGAGGGTGAGTTGACGGCGGCGATGCAAGCCACCGGGAAGAACGCCTCGGAGCTGGTCGGCGCGATGGAACGACTCTACGCGTCGATGGACAAGGAGTCTCGCAAGGGAACAAGTTTCAAGGCGATGGGCCAGATGGCTGGGCTCGCGGCGGTGGGGGGCCCTGGAGCGACGAAGGCTCTGGAGGAGTACCTTGGGAAGTCCGAGATCGAGAAGATGGCCATGAAGGCGCAGGGCTTCGGTGGAGTCATGGGGCCGGGCGGCGTCGACATCAAGGCTCTGCAGAAGTTCATCACCGAGGGTCAGAAGCGCATTGGATTCGACCCGCGCAAGGCGATGGAAACCTTCGGGTTCTCGCCGGAGGCAGCGGAGGGCTTGGTGCGCCTCGCCGAGAACGGCAAGCAAGCAGCCGACGTGATGCAGCAGCTCAACGACGCGTCGCGCGATACGGAACAAGTTTACAAGTCGAATCGAACGCTTCTCGAATCCTTCAACAGCTCTCTCAACCGGGTGAAGGGATTCCTGGGCGGACCGCTCTCTAAAGTCTCCCAGGGGCTCACGGACATGCTCGGAGGGGCATCGGGCTCGGACCTCGGCGCTGCCGCTGTGGTGGGCGGCAGCGGCCTCCTGGCGGCGGTTTTAGCGGGGGGTGGACTCCGAGGGCTCGGTAAGGGGCTTGGGATCGGTGGACTCGCCAAGGCGGGTGCGGTCGAAACCCTCACCGGGCGAGAGGTCCAGCCCGTCTACGTCACGAACGCATCGGAAATTGGAGGCGGCGCGGCAGAAGGCTTGGCGGGCATGGCCAAGATGAAGGGCGCGGCGGGGCTCCTCGGAAAGGCCGGAGCGATCGGCGGCGCGGGGGCAGCGGGCTACGCGCTCGGATCCGAAGTTCTGAACCCTCTCATCGACACCTACACCCAGGGTAAGACCTCCGAAGGCTTCGAGGGCTCGGCGGTCGAGCGGCTCATTTTCAAACTCGACAAGCTGATGGGCGGGCAGTCGGCAAAGGCCATCGAGCAGGGCATCGCCGCTCAACAACGGGTCAAAGTCGAGGTACAACTCAACAAGCGCGACCTCAAGGAAGCGAACAAGCCTGGACGGGGATCGGGTAACTGATGGGCAATCTCAATTTAAACAATCCGGTAGACTTTGCGAAAGCCACGCTCTCCACCGCGTCGAACGCGCTGCTGACTCTCACCGGGCTCCAAGGCGAGAGCTGGGACATCGAAGAGGCCGCCTACGGGCACCCCGAGACCTCCGCCAGCATCAACAGCGGAGCGCCGAAGAAGAGCCTGACGGACATTCTGCTTGGACCGTCGAAGCCAGGACTGCCTCCCGGACTCGTCGTGTTCCACATCTTCAAGAGCGCAGCCGATTACGGCGCTGGCGTCGCGAGCGTCGAGGACACGGGCGGTCGCCGCAAGGTTCCGTTCGTCTTCCCGTACCGTGATGGGCAAACGACCGACGACCTCGGGCGCAAGGGCGAGACCTTCGACTTCAACATCCTTCTCCACGGACAGAACTACCGCACCGTCTACGACAAGCTGATGAAGGAGTTCAATGATCCGCGCCCGGGCACTCTCGTCCACCCGGTTCGAGGACGACTCATTGTGGCGGTTCAGGACTGGACCATCACGCACTCGAATGACCAGCGCAATGCGATGGCTCTCCGAGTTCGCTTCACGGAGCACAACTTCAACGTCGCGTTCACCCCGCTCAGCAGCTCTGGAAAGCCGAACAGCTTCAAGGCCGCGCTGACATCGGCGCTTGAGTTTTTTGCAACTGCCGACCGAATCCTCACCGCGATCGAGAGCAACATCTTCGTCGCGCAGTCCTTCAAGTCGACCGTCGCCGCTGCGATCGCTTCCTACAACGACGCGTACTCGGCGACCCTGACGAACCTGAACAGCACTTTCAACAACGGCAGCAGCTCTGACATTCCTGGCCTTGTCCCTTCCAACACGGGGGACAACTACCCTCTTGCGGGCTCGGCGTCCGACGTTCTATCGGCAGTGCCAACGACTTCTTCGAGCGGGACACTCAGCTCCGCGCTCGCCGCTCAACAGGCGCAAGATCAGGTGAAAGCCCTTCGCGTCCAGCTCAACTCCGTCATTGCTTCCATGTCCACTGGAGAGGGCGCGGTCTTGTTCTACGAAGAGATTCTAGACCTCAAACAGTCGGCAATCGCCGTGCAGGACGTTCTCGAGCTTGGATTGCAAAGCTCTCAAGCGCGCGTGTCAAAGTACAAAACGCCTCGAGTCATGTCGATCCGAGAGGTCGCTTTCGCAATCGGGTTCCCGGTTGATGATGTCATTGAGCTGGAGCTTCTGAATCCTCAGCTCCTCTCGGTGAACGAGCTGCCAAAGGACACCGAACTTACGGTGCCGGTGAAGAGTGGGACTTAGGACGGGTAGCGGGCTTTCCCCGCTTCAGAAATACATGAAGGATCGCGGGAGACTTCCGCCGGTCCGTCTCATCATTCGTCCGCTCGACAGCGCGCGTCCGCAGTACGAGCTTCGGGACTTCCTGACCTACCAGTTCAGCTCCTCCATCCTGATTCCGGTGGATACGTTTTCGTTTACGTTTACGAATCCGCAGGCCAACGCAGAGTCGTTCCTGGACTTTGTTCAAGAGGGTGACGTTGCGGTCCTGGTCGCCGGAGAGGGTCAGGCCGAGACGACTCTTGCAACGGGAATCGTGGACATGATCGACATCGAGACCACGGAAAGCGGCGGAGAGGTTGTCACTGTACAGGGACGCGACCTCATGGCTCAGCTCGAGGACCAGACCGCCGTTTCAATTAAGAACCTCCCTCTCCCAAGCGGGAAATACAGCCCGGCGCAGGTGGTCGGCTACCTCGCCGGGCAAACACGCATCACGAAGTACCGGCTTCAGGGGCTCGGACAGAAGGCGCAGCTTTTCGCCTCGGAGCCAGGAGAAACAAAGCTCACAGCGCTTCAGCGATACCTGGACCCTTTGAACTGCGTCGCGTGGATGGACCCGGACGGGACTCTTGTGCTCGGAAAGCCGGACATGGGCAGCACGGCGCTGGGGACCTTTGTTTGCGACCGCACCGGAAACCAGACCAACGTCATGAACATCAAGAGCACCCGAGCGAGCACGCAAATCGCGAACATCATCGTTCCGGTCTGGAGCGGCCAGGAGACGGTTCAAAAAAGGTTAAGTCCTGAGCAAATATTTTTAAACAAAGCTGAAAGACCAAACGAGCTGAGACTTTTGAAGCACCTTCTTCCGAAGGCCTACGTCGTCTCAACTCCAGCCGGTTCGAGCCCTCAGGACCACGCCGAGGTGAATCGAATCAACTCCGCCGCGTCGTCGAACCTTCTTCAGGCTTACGCGAAGCGCGAGCTTGCTCGAGAAAACGTCAAGGAGAACATCGTTCAAGTCGTCGTTCCTGGGCACTTCAATGAAGCGCTTCAGCCGTTCGCATCCGACACCTGCTACCAGATCCGTTACCCGCGCGCTCGCATCGACGAGAGAATGTACCTTTTCGAGGTGAGCTACGAAATGGAAGCCGAGAGAGGTCCTCGGACCCGGCTGACCTTCTGCAAGACGGGAAGCATCGTGGCAGATACACCGACCTCGGCTCTGGATAAGAGCGCGGCAAACAAGAGATCGGTGGCGCCGCTATGATTGATTCGGATACCCAGCGGTGGCTTCGCCGAGAGATACAGCGGCAAATAAACATCATCCTTTCCGGTGAGGCCGGAAGCACGACTGCGACGACGGAGACGATTCAAAACATGTTCCCGGGACAGGACGGAATCCTGGATCGCCCGGTGATGCACCCTTACGGCTTCGGGAGTCGCGCTCCGAAAGGTACAATTTCGGTCGTCGCTCGGCAGGGAGAGCACCCCGCGAACCGAGTCGTTCTTGGTCATAGGGCCGCCGATCGCCCGGCGATGGACGAGGGTGAGTCGGTTCTTTACTCCAAGTCCGGGTATCAGGTGCGGGTCAAGAACGGCGTCATTGAGATTGGAAAAGGTGGAGCTTTCGAGCCCGTAGTGCTTGGCGACAAGCTTACCGCATTGCTCGAGGCGCTCATTGACGCCATCGCGCAGCACACACACATTGGGAACCTTGGCGCACCAACGGGTCCGCCTCAAAACGCATCCACGTTCAACCAGCTCAAGTCCAATCAGGTGAGTGGTGATAAACTGCTCTCCAAAGACGGTGGAGGATTCTAAATGGCGCTTTCAGCCTCGACGATGAAAAGCCTAATGAAGTCAAAGATCGAAGCCCTGTCGAACTTCCCGACGACTGGACAGACTCCGATCGTCATCGACGACCGCGTGCTTCAGGCACTCTCGGAAGCCATCGTCGAGCACATCGTCTCCGCCGCCGTCGTGAACACCACAATCAGCGCGGCGATCGCCAGCGGGGTTCAGTCCGGCCCGAGCACCGCGCCTGTAACTGGAACGACCGTCGGAACCATACTATGATGGAGGCACGATGAGCGAATCCTGGAAAGTCAACCCAGCCACCGGAGACTACGTCATGGAGAACGGATCGCCTCAGCCCTCCCTGGAGCTGATCTATCCGGCGTTCACTCGTCTCACCGTGAAGCGCGGGACATGGCTTTACGCGCCGGACGACCAGTTTGGAGCAGACTTTTTCCTGGTGAAGAAGCGCAGCACGCAGGGCGACAACGGCGGTCTTCTGAACATCGCTCGAAAAGCTCTCCAGCCCATCCTGGACGACAATCGCGCGTCGGACGTTTCCGCAGAATTTGAGGACGCGGGCGCGGTGAACCGTTCGGCTATTGCTTTGAAAATCGACTTGCTAGACTCTCAGGGCAACGTGCAAACACTGAACCTTCCGAGCATCGGAGTGTAGAGAATGGCAATCAACTTTAAAACACCTTCCCAGGTCGGTGACGAGTACCTGACAGAACTCAAAGCTCTGAAGCCGGACGTGAACACGGCGCAGACCGATTCCGATTGGTGGATTCGATCTCGAGTCGTCGGCGGTGTTATGGCTGGCGTTTACTCGGACCAGCGCAAAATTTCAGACGACGCTTTCCCTCAACGCGCTCGGACAGAAGCTCTCGCTCGATTCCTGGACGTTTACTTCGCGGGCGGATTCCTCCCCGCGACCCAGGCGCAAGGTCCAGTTTTAATCACAGGGGACATCGGAACGACCGTTCCCGCTGGCCTTCAGATGACCTACTCGCCGAACGGAAACGCCTACCAAGTCGTTGACTCCGTCGTTCTCTCCGCGACCGGGCAGGAAGTTGCCGTTGCCTCCGTTGCGACGGGGCAGAACCAGAACCTTCAGGGCGGGGCCCTGCTCACCATCAGCTCTCCTCCAGCCGGTCTGAACAACACGGCTACAGTCGTCGGCGGTCTGTCCGATGCTCGAGATCCTGAGACGGACACCGAGGCTCGAGACCGAATCCTTCAGCGAATTCGACAGCCTCTCACTGTGGGCCGCGAGTCGGACTACATTCAGTACGCCAAGGCCGCAAGCCCGAGCGTCGTCACGGCTTCGGTCGTCCGATACGCTTTCGGACTTGGAACGGTCGCCGTCTACATCACCTCCGGCACGACGGACATTGACGCCGCGATCGACAGCGGTGCCGCAATCTCCATCATCCCGTCCGACACTCTCGTGGACACGGTCCAAGCGTTTCTCGAGCAGAACAAGCCGATCACCGACTGCGTGACGGTTCTGAAGCCGACTGCGATTCCGATCGACGTTACGGTGAAGGTCCGATACCGGCAGGGCAATGGGTCGACGATTCTCACCGGACAGACTCTCACTCAGGACCAGCTTGTTCAGCGAGAAGTCCGGCGCGCTCTTTACAAGATGCCGGTCGGCGGACGAGTTTTCGACTCGATCGGGTACATCGTGGCCTCCGAAATCGAGGAGACCATCGACGTTGGGCTTTCCGCGCTTCCCGTTTCAATCGGCGTTCTTCAGATTCTCTCGGACCGACAGGTTGCGGATCTGGCGACCTCTGGAGTGAACCGAATGATTCTTCCGAATGAAGCTCCGATCCCTGGGACAATTTCAGTGGTGAGTATCTGAGATGCCGACCTTCCTGTCTAAAGATCAAATCTACCGGATGCTCCAGCGAGAGCTTCCCGAGGGTTTGTATCCCGACGGACCGGCCTCTGCCTTCTACTCGACGGCGGACATGGGCGCGGTCGCGAAGATCGTAAGCACAGGTTACTCAAACCTTCAGAGAATCTACGACAACTTCTTCCCAAACTACGCCGACGAGCGACAGGCTGACTGGGAGGACCTCGTTTTCAACAAGCAGCTCGACTCCTCGCTGACTCTTCAGCAGCGCCGAGACGCGGTCCTCGCTCGAATCAGGACCCAGCGCCGAACGACCCCAGCCGACATCCGTCAGGTGGTCTTTACGGTCGTTCCGACCGGAACTCAGGTTGAGGTCATTGAGTGGGGATGCGCGGGGTGGGGATGGATTCTGGACGAGTCCCTTCTGGATATTTCGACGCACCTCTACACAGACAGTCGACTCGGGTTGACGGGTCCTGGACTTTGCTCGAAGGTGGCGGCAGACTTTGGACTTTCGGAGGCGGACTACCTTCTGATGCGAGAGGAAGCCTACACATACGAGGTTCGGATCTACAACTATACGCTCACCGCCGACCAGCGGGCCGAGCTGGACGCCGCGCTTCTGGACTCCGAGCCAGCTCGATCGCGGCACATCATTTCCGACGGGCTCGACCCGGCGGACGCACTGGACGGGAGCGGTTAATTTATGGCAGAGCAATCACCAAAATACTTCAATTTTTACCGACGCTACCGCTGGACGGCGCAAAACTTCACCGACCTACAGAAGGCGCTTTCCGACAGCTTCCGAGGAGCGGACGAGGGGGCTTTTAAGGGAGCGGCTCTTGACGGTCTCGACGTAAGCATCAACACGGGGATGCAGCTCTCGGTGAGTGCTGGTGTCGCTGTTGGTCCAACCGGGCAAATGCTGGCACGATCTGTCTCTTCCTCGGTAACAGCGACAGCTCCAAGCACAAACCCAGTGCGGTCGCTGGTCGTTGTTCGACCTAAGCTCACAAGCGCAAACTTCATCACTCGCCCAACCTCTCCATTTGAGTCGGTCCCACTGAATACGCTTCAAGAATCCGAAGTCGTCATCATTCAAGGGTCCGAGTCCGCAACTCCGACCTACCCCGCAAAACAGGCGAATGACGTTGTCCTTTGCGGTCTTTTCATCCGTCCGGGAGCCGTCGCGCTCGCTCAGGAGGACCTGGACTTCGAGGCTCGAGAAAATCCTGGCTTCAATTCGGCGATCTCTCGAAACACCGGGAGATACGATCGACGGCTTCTTCCTTTCCGAAGCACGGCAACTCTGCTTGGAATCAAACCATCGCAGACCTTCTCGCCGCGCATGTTCACCTATCCGGGTCGAGGCGCTCCGAGTATTTACCCGAAGACCTCCGGCGGTCTTTACAACAACGCGGACACCTTCCTGAACTTTTCGACCGGAGCAATCACTGGAGGCGACCAGGCTTCTTCTGCGTTCACGCCGACAGTCCCCACCGGTAATAACTCCATCGTCGCTACCGTGACGCTGAAGGGTGACGACACGATTTCGGTCGCCTACGGGACTCAGGGGACTCGAGCGCAGTGCTACGCAGCGATTCAAAACCAAGTCACGAGCGGAGCTGGCGCAATCTTCGCCGCGAAGGGCCAGTACAAGATCGCATACGTTCTCGTCAGCTCTTTGAGTGGAGCTGTGTGCGACATTCAAGTTTTCGATGCACGACCTCTCGGAGGTGGTGGCGGAGGCGGAGGCGGAACCTTTTTGGATCTCCAGCCGACGGACGATGGATACGGGATGAGCCTCGAGACTCGGTTCGGTCAGAAGGTCCTTGGACTTTCCGCGAGCGGAGGACAGAGGTCAGCCGGGGTCATTTCCGTTCCTCAGGGATACTCCCAGGGCTCTCCGATCTCGGTTTTCCTGAAGGGGCACCAGTCGGCGACAGGCTCGGGCAACGTCAAGTCCGTCGTGGCCTACGCACGACTGATTCGTCAGGGCGTCGACGCGGCAGGATCTACGGCGAACCAGCGAACAGCGACAGGGCAGTGGGCTGGAGCGGTTCCGGCAAACGTCGTTCTTCTGAAACAGTTTCAGTTGACGGACGCGGCTGGGCAAATTAACGGCATCGGGGTACAACCCGGAGACGACATCGAGGTTCTGTTTCAGGAGCAGGGCTCGATCGGAGCGGAAGGCGACCTCTACATTCGCCAGCGCTCTGCTGAAGTGACTTTCTCGTAAGGAGATTTTATGAAAAAAACCCTCGCAATTTTAGCTCTTTTCCTTGGACTCTCCTCTTCGCACGCGGACCTTCCTCCGAGCGATCTGGAGAAGTCCTATCTCGCGTCTGCGAAGAACCGACTCTTCAACCCAGGCTTCGAGCAGGGGCTTGCGGGATGGACGGCTTCGGTCCCGTCGACCTTAACGCTCGAGCAGTCGGCGTCGGAGGTCTGGGACGGTAAGTCGTCAATGAAGTTCACGTCAACTTCAACAGGTCAAACCGTTACAAGCAGGGTCTTCAACTTCCCTTCAAATCAAGCTGGCGTAACCTACACAATTTCTTGCAGGTACAAAACCACGAACTCCGATTACGTCATGCGAGCGATCGACGACTCCGGGAATGACCTCCATGCGGTGACTTCTGTTTACAACATGCCCGCATCGCCTGGTTACTCTAGATGGACAATTTCATTTGGTACTCCGTCCTCTGGCGGGGTTCGACTTCGATTCACAAGCGCAAGCGCTGGAACGATTCGCGCAGACGACTGCTACGGAGGGATCGCGGAAGGATTTAATTCAAGCATTTCTTCTCAGTCCGGTCTTTTTGGCGGGGTCACTCAGCCTGTTACTGCAAATTGTGAGTGGCCAAGCACAGCCACTTCATACGCTGATTTTCCCGCTGATGCGGACTGTCCTACTCCGACCGGGATCGGTCTAGGAACTGCGCCTTCGACAAAGATACCCGGCGTTACTTTCCCTTACCTTCCTCCGGGTGATTATCTCGTGATGACCACAATTAAGATCACGACAGGAGGCGGTCCAACAAACGCTAAGTACCGCTGGCACGACGGCACAAATCCCGCCCAAGAGGAGTGGAACAACAGCGTAAACGACTCGGTCGGCGCTCAAATAAACGGAAGATTTTCTTACTCAGAACCAAAGTTCAATATTACTTTTAGGCTGCAGGGATCTCGAACTGGAGGAACAAGTCTTGGAATCGACAACACTACAGTTCCTTTTCAGATTCTTGTTTACAGATACCCGTCTTCAAACGAGCAATCTTTCAAGCTAGAAAGCCAGCCTTTTTTCGGCGGGATTCTTACAACTGTTTCTGCTTCCGACAGCTCGGTCAGCTCAAGCGGGGTCTGGGAAAACGTAGACTCAGCAAACTGGGCGACAAAAACTCTTTTCGGAAGCGCGACAGCCGGGACAACTTCGACGCACCTTTCTTTCAGAATGCCTTACCTTCCGGCGGGGACCTATGAGCTTTGCGCGAACTACAGCATCGCTTCGACGCAGGGGATTGGATGTTACGCGGCGATGTTCGACGGAACGAATCGAATCACATCTTTCGCCGACCAGAACCAAGTGAGCGCAGTTCAAGAAGGTCGAGCACTTGGATGCGGCGCAGTTACTTACACAAGCCCGCAAACCAATCTCGAATTCTCGATTCAGATGCGGAACAACTCAGGAACCTCCAACTGCTCAGTCGAAGGAAGCCTTGTCGCCTCGACGGGTGGCTACAAAAACTTCTACATCAAGTCGATGGGCGTGACGGTTCCGATCCCGGTGACTCCTGGAGGGGTGGTCACAAAAGCGACTGGGACTTTGGTTTTGGAAGCGGGTCTTTTGACAAGTAGCTCATCGCCTGCGGTAGTGAGTCAGTCTAGCCCTTCATGGATTACTGGAAGCACCGGAAACGGAACCGGATCGACCGTTTGGACGATGGGCGGATTCGTTTCCACGCCTTGGTGCGGTTGCACTTCAGAGGACTCAAATAGGCGTTGCTCCCTTATTGTAAACTCGGCGACTCAATTTACGACCTACAGGTTCAACGGATCTGAAACGGCTGAAAACGGAAACGTGAACGCTTGGTGCTTTGGATTTAAATGATCCCTCTTTTCCGACCGATCCTTCCAAAAATGGAAACGGTGCTGTCTCTTTATGAGAGCAGCCGTCGGTCGGGTAGGCTCACAAACTACGGTCCGAACTTCGAGCTTGCGGTCGAGACTCTCGAGCGGTCGATGGGCGGATACTGGCTTCCAGTTTCGAACGGGACGGTCGCGATCGAGGTGATGATTCACGTCGCACTTCCGCATGCGAAGCGAATCGCCATCCCTGACTTCACTTTCGCTGCGACCGCTCTTGCAGTCATCCGATCCGGTCGAGTGCCAGTGATTCTTCCTTGCAATGAAAATCTTCAGATCGACGCGAGATCCGCGAAGAAGAGGGCGAAGGAGTTCGACGCCGTCCTTGGTGTCGCTCCATTTGGATACGCGCTCGAGCACGGGCACGCCGGGGACATCGCCGGATCTCTCGGAAAGCCGGTCGTCTGGGATATGGCGGGGGCTTTCCCGATGGTGGACCCGAACGCGGCCTGTTCCTACAGTCTGCACGCGGCGAAGAGTCTTCCGGTCGGAGAGGGCGGCCTTGTTCGATTCACTCGCAAGAGGGATTGGGAGTCCGCGAAGCGGCTCATCACTTTCGACTTTGACGAGAACCGGGTCAGTCGCTCGGTTTGGGGGATGAACGGAAAGCTCGACGACCTCCACTGCGCGATGCTTTGCGCTCAGCTCTCACAGACGCAAGAGATTCTGGATCGGATCGAGAGACATCGGATGATGGTGGACGCGTACCAGTCGGCTCTGTCCGGCTTTTGTGAGCCCGTCACGGGGCACACTGAGGGATTCCCCTCGTTGTGCGTCCTTCGCGGTCTTCCTTCGGACGCGATCGTAGAAGAGGGTGCGCGCCGGGGAATCGTTTTCAGGAAGTACTACAGCCCTCTCCTCTCGGAGATGCCATGCTTCTCGAAGTACGCATTCGACAGGGGACTGAACCACGACAGTCTTTCCAGCTACTTGGCTTTCCCGTCGGACGTTTCGCCGGACGAGTTCGAGTCGGTGGTCAACTGCGTGCTGGACGTTTGCCGGGTGAGGACTAGCGGCGCGATCTGACCTCGTTTAAACTCGAGGAATGGATCAGGAACTTCTCGAGCTTTTAAAGCCAGTCCTTGCCGGTTTCGTCACGCTGCTTCTCGCTGCGAACGGATGGTTCATCCGAAACCTAATCTCCAAACTCGACAACATCGGGAAGGTCGTTTCGGAAAGTCTTCCTGAGTTCAAGGCGCAGCAGCAGCTTCTGAGTTCTCAAATTTCCGAGCTAAAAATCAACATCCAGGACATGAATCACGAGCTGAAAGAAATCAGCAGCATCCGAGAGCGACTTGCGGTACTGGAAACCAAAGCCGCCAAAGGGGGGAGACGTGAAAAGCTGGAGCGAGATACCTAACCTGTCCGCCGGTCCCGACGCGGGCGACCCTTCTTTCCTGGTGGATGATCTAGTCCGGGAGCTTCGAGCTTTCGTGGCGTTCGTCAATACGCCGGTCCTCGTCACCTCCGGGTATCGTCCTCAGTCTCAGACCGGGCAGCACCCCCTCGGGCGCGCGGTGGACGTGATCTTCCCGAAGAAAAAGCGCACTGATCTCATGGACATGTTTTTCGCCGCTTCGAGGTTCAACTTCCGAGGTGTCGGAGTTTACCCGGACTGGAAGCTGGGCGGAGTGCCGCACGGCGGCTTGCACCTTGACGTTCGCGAAGCACCTGCTAAGTCTCTTTGGGTGGGCTCGGATCAGGATGGGAAGCAGGTCTACCTCGCTCTCACCGTCGAGATCCTCAGAAAGAGTGGAGTGATTTGAAGCAGCCGATTGCGATTCTTGGTGCGGGCGGGTTCGCTCTTGAGGCGTTCTCTTGGATTCAACAGGCGAGTGACTACGAGATCGCGGCCTTCTTCTCGGACGGCCCGGAGACTCAAATCTACGACCGACAAGTTTTCCACAATTTCGACGCGATCCGATACTGCCAGTTCATCGTCGCCGTTGGAGATCCTAGGCTGCGCCGTCAAATGTGGGAGCGCGCGATCGCTTTCGGACTTCAGCCCTGCTTGCCGATCATTCACCCGACTGCCGTTTGCGGAGCGAACTCAACGATAGGCCGAGGCTCCATCGTTTGCCCGAAGGCGGTCGTGACCTGCGACGTTTCAATTGAGTTGAACTGCCTTGTGAACATCGGTGCCACCATTGGTCACGAGGCCAAGCTCGGGATGCACGTCAACGTCGCTCCCGGAGCGAATATCTCCGGTCGGGTAATTATCGACGAGGGTGCGTACATTGGAACAAACGCCGCAATTCGCGAAGGAAAACGAGTTGGAGCGTACGCGGTGATTGGCATGGGAACCGCCGTGGTGAAGGACGTTGAGGCGGAACAAACGGTTGTTGGCGCGGCGATGAGAAGCCTTGCATCGGTGCAGTAGTCGGTCCACAATAAGGCGCAAAGGAGATTCAAGAAAATGGAAACTACTACGGTTCAGGTCACCCTTCCGAAGGAAGCAGCGGAGCTTGCAGAGGGCATCGGCAAATTCGTTCTCGCGGTTCGCGAAGCCACGAAGGACGGATTCCAAGTTGGTCAGGACCTTCCGGTTTTGATCACGTCCGCGATGGCAGATCTCATTCCTGCAATTCAAGGCGCTGAGAAGATCGGCGCGGAATTCCAGTTGAGCAAGGCTGGTGTCGTCATGGCGTTCGCTCTCACGGGAGCGAAGGTCGCCGACATGTGGCCCGCAACTCCTGCCGCACCTCAGGCGTAAAGAAAGTTCTAACCCCCACAACCGCACAAGCCTCGGGGGACTTCGGTCTTCCGGGGCTTTGCAATTTGGAGATCCCGATGGCAAAGAAAAGCAGTCTTCAGTCCAAGACGATGTGGGCGAACGCTCTCGTGGCGGTCGCAGCGTTGAAGGTCCCAGCCGTCAAGGAGCTGGTTTCGCAAGATCCCGAGATCGCTGTGGCGCTGGTCTCTCTCATGAACATGTTTCTTCGGAAGGTGAGCAAAGATGCGATTCGCTTGTTTTAGCCTTCTGCTTTTTCTTCAAAGCTGCTCGGCGATGTCCATGGCGACTGCGCCGTCGAACCCTCAAAACCAAACCGATCCAGATCGCGTTTATAAAATGGACCTTGAGCTGACGGTGAACGGGATCTCTGGGAATGGGATGATGGTCGTTCCGAATGCGACCGTTTACGAGATCGAAGCGCGCGCGCCGGGATCGGTCGAGATTCTCACGATGCAGACCTGCCACCGAGAGATAGTCATGAATCGCAGCGGAGAGAGGGTGAGGTTGAGGCTGGAGCCGACGGAGATCGAAAGGTCGGGGTACTGCCCGGTGACGATTTCTGCGTTCAGCCCGAAGTTCCGGTACGCTGGTGGATTCATCGACCCTCAAGCTTCCGACGCTTCCCTCACCGCAAGTCTCATTTGCAACGGAGCGGCATCGGCTTCGGCGGGAGTTTCCGTCTGTCAGAGTCGAACGGGTCTGGCGCAGAAAATCGTTTTCGAGTCCGAAGTCCAGGTTGGTCCGTCGAAGTGCGGAGCGCCGAAGGACCTGGGTGACAAGAAGTCGTTTGAGTTGCGCCTCTCGACCGGGATGTGCGTGTACGCGTTTAAAGAAATCAACGGCTCTCGAATCCACCGTCTCACGACGAATGGGTACGAAGAGTTCAACATGTCGAGGTAAAAATGATCGGTATTATTGGTGCCATTGTTCCTCTCGCCGTTCGACTCATCACGCACTTCCTGGACAAGAGCCAGGCCGATGCTGAGCTTCGACGCCAGTGGGCGGAGTTCGTGCGAAACATGCAGTCGAAGGGACTTGTTCCCTCGAGGCTTCGCGATGACTGGGCGGACCAGGTCAACGACTTGAACAAGCCGAAAGCTCCGCCAAGTGCCTAAAGTTTTCGCGATCTCGATGATGTTCAACAACACGAGGACGATGAGCCTCGGGTTGGAGCGGTGCTACGCGATGTCCTCCGGGACTCAGCCGATCACGCACGTTCTTCTGGATCAGCACTACCCGTTGAATCGTGGCGAGACGAAGCGGTTCATCGACAACTTCGCAAAGGCGAAGGGCGCGCTGGTCTTGGACCCGGGTAAAAACCTGGGCCTTCACCGGGGATGGAACTGGGCTTGCGAGCAGCTTGAGCTTCATCACGGGCTTAAAGACGACGACATCCTACTTGGAGTGGACCCCGACTCCTGGCCTCTCACGAGGGGCTGGGAAGCTGCGATGGTGAAAGCTCTCGAAAATTGGCAGCAGACGAAAGTGCCTTGGGTGGGAGTCGCCTCGGAGGTTCTGCACCACCTCCCGGGCGCGACATGGAGAGACTGGGAACTCAACGGTTTAAAGGTCCGCACGCCGGATCAGAACTGCTGGTTCCAGTCTCTCTGTGCTTTCGTTTGGGGACCTCTGAAAGAGATCGGAAACTTTTGGGAGCCGAACGACTGGTACGGCGACCTTGAAAAGAACCTGCACCCTCGATACCGAGCGAAGGGCTGGGAGTTCGCCTGGCTCATGGACTACTGGGATGAGCCCCGGAAACTTGACTCTCTCGAGGACCCGGAATACGCCGAGTGGAAGGAAGCGCTCGCCCACCGTGGCGACACGAACCTCGACTTCAAGGATTACTGCAAAATGCGCGGCTGGAGAACAGAATGACTTTCCCGTTCAAAAAGGACCCGATGAGCGAAGGCTTTAATGTGTGGATGCTGACGTGCGGATTCAACCGCGTCGACATCGCGCAGGAAGCTCTCGCCCGAATCTACTGCACGAAGCACCTTGGTGGAGAGGGATTCAAGCACGTTTTCCTGAACCAGCACTACCCGTTTGACAAGAAGCGGAACGCCGAGCAGCTCCGCGCGCTTTGCGAAGGTCAGTACGGCGGTCGCTGGATGGACGCGGGTCGGAACCTCGGATTGCACGAGGGGCTGAATTACATGCTCGAGACTCTCGGGGCCGAGATCGGCGAGCGCGACTACATCATCATGGCGGACCTCGACAACTACCCGCGCGAAGAGGGCTGGGACGAGGCGCTGATTCGCGTGCTGCACGCGGACCCGACCATTGGTCAGACGACGCTTTGGAACCCGACTCTCGACACGCACCCCCACGGGATTTCTTGGCACTCGGAGCGGGTCGTCAACGGCATTCGGGTGAAGATCCCGAACAACGCGTTCGTCCGTACGATCACGGCGTGGCGCGCGAGAGAGATTCGGAAGCTGGGTGGATGGATTGAGCCGGTCGCCTTCTGGGGGCACCTTGAGAGCGCGATGACGGAGAAATACCGCCGTCTTGGGCTCGGGGACGCGTACTTGCCGGACTTTTTCGAATCCTCGGCACCGTGCTCCAGAATCAACCCGGAGTACCACGAGTGGAAGGTGGCTCACGCCCACCACTACACGGTTAAGGTTGACCTCGAGCAGTGGCTCCGCGACACGGGCAGAGCCCATTTAATCGGCCCGGATTAGGGGCTGGCTTCGATCAGGCGGGGCTTTTGAGGATGTCCCGGAGCAACCGGAGGTCCTCCGAGTGTCGCCCGTCCTGGGCCTTCCTGCGCGCTTCTCGAAGGAGCAGGTGCGACGCGACGCGCTCCAAGCAGTCCACGCGCTCTAATAGTTGACCTATAACGTCAAGCGTCTGTTCGGGGGTGAGGCCGTGCCCGTTGCGCAGGTTCGCGATCGCGGTCTTCACGTCTTCTCGGTACTTCATACGTCGGTCTCCCTTCCGTCCGGCCAAACCCACCGCAGACCAACACGCACGCCGAGCTTTCGAAGTTGAGTGGCATTTTCTTGAATTTCTCGCTTAAGAAATTCCACTCGCTCCAGCCGCGCCTCTTTCAGCTTTCCGTAGCCGTAGAATTCGCTGCCGCACCGGCAAAACCAAAGCAAGCCGAACCGATCTTTGTCGACAAGCTGAGGCGCGCAGTTTTTGAGCATCATCAAAACTTCGTGCTTTTCGAGTTTGTGGTGCTCGGAAAACCTGTAGATGACTTTGGGTCGCTTCATAAAGAATCTCCAACGATGAGCGTCTCGGACGGGTCAGCCGCCGGAGCGGGTGCGTGGATCTCGGCATCGACCTCTTCAGGCAGGGAGTCGAGCCCGCGCTCCACTCCGAAAAGCAAAAGCGCGGAGAAAATTAGGCGGATCATTTCCGTCCCTCGACTTTTTCAATGAGGTCCTGAAGCTCCGCGTCCCACGCCTCATCCATCGTCGAGATGGTAGCGAGCCGCTTGAGCATTGAAAGCATCTCGGAAGCGTGTGAAAAGAGACGGGTGTTTCGATCGACTTCTTCCCAGGACTCCGGTTTTGGTCGCTTGCTCATGCGGCCACCAGTTGAAGCGCGGAC
>FRDC01000165.1_pt2 | contig 50178 bp, 73 predicted proteins | sample 1106171 | NCBI WGS metagenome assembly FRDC01 (sample SAMEA3930566, study PRJEB13176) | freshwater metagenome | biome: Drinking water system; feature: drinking water; material: water | place: Singapore | collected 2014-12-20 | reverse complement strand
TGGTGATGGCAGTGCCTCTGAGGTCGAGGTAGCCGCCTACGGTGAGGTTGTCACCATCTTTTGTTATACGACTAGCAGAAATCTGCCATTGTTTTGCTAAAATGTCTACATTAACCATAAAACTATCCTACTTTCCTTCTATATGTTTGATAGGGTGAATCCATAACTTCGATAAACGGTTTTTTATTGCGTATATACAGGTTAAAATGCGCCCCTTTAGACTCACTATCTAGGAAAAGCACATACTCTTCCCAATCAATGCCACTATAGGCGTATAATCGCCCATTAGTGAATAGTAGGTATAGAGTACAGGCTTTCCTGTCATACTCATATGCTTTAACTAGTTTACTGGTTAGCTTAATCATGACTTATTCCTCTTTAAAAGGTTGCGTAAATACCTCTCTATGTACAGTTTCAACATAAAAAGTTATTTGGCGTAACAACGGGAGTTTTTCTTTTGGGAAATCTTCTAAATAGTATTCCGCATCAGTTATAAGACCGTCAATAACGCCACTGTGGTATTCATTTGTGTACTCGCACAAGGCACGGTGCACCTTTTCCACTTCTTCGGGCGTTAACCCTTCGGGCGCGTCTATTTCCCATCTATTGCCTATCTCATGGCATGATTCTACTGTATAGCGTTTCATGTATTATACTCCTTTTGTTTGATTGTGAAAATTATAATGGGTAAAAATCTTTATATGGTTATCCTTCTCTTCTTTACTGTACTCACTTTTAAGGTTGTCTATACAGCTATATAAATACACTGTACGCCCTGTTACAGTACGGTTATAAATCGCTACACCATCATCACGAATATCCACTAGTGCCATGTTAGCTACTCCTATTCTATCGCTTGCATTACACCGCGCAGGATTGCGATATAATGCTCCGGCGGGTTAGTCATAAAGTCTTCTAGTGAGTGTTTGCCCTCATAGAATGTTTCATCATCATTAGAAGGGTGATAATAGGGGGCATCACTATAGGCCAGTGACAAGCGCATAAATGCGCGTTTCGGCTCCCTATCATCATTCCCTAAACTTGCTTGCTCAATATCATCATCGATCCACAGCTCGAATCTTAGCAGGGCAGGTTGAAACCAGTCATTTTCATACTCACAATACTCATTTTCTAGCCCTGCCGCTTCGATTGCTTCATAGGTAGCCTCTTCAAGGTCATTATCACTGGCAAAGCATTCTATACAATCCCGCCCCTGTTTATCCGTGCTTTCGCTTTGTGCCTTAGTGAAGTGGTAAGTTTTATCTAGGTCACTTCTATACATCTCGCTTACTTCATAGCCCCCTAACTGTGACGGTATAAAACCACTTATGTGATAGCCATAAATAGCAGTTATATTGCTACACCCATACGCTTCATGCCAACCTTGTGTTGCGTCACTGATAAAATCATCCTTTACCATTTTAACCAGCGTTAGCATTTTATCACGCACCGCTTGCGGCACTAATTCATTGAAGTGAGAAGTCTCACTCCCTTCTGTGTCTCTTTTATGTAGGTTATGCATGATTAGGCCTCCCTAATTAGCTGTTTGATTCCTGCCAGCGTATCCGCCGCGAGTCGTTGTCCGTTGTTAGCTGTGGCGGTGTAACGTAACGCATAGCCTGCGCTTGTGTTGCGCCATATAATAACACCTTTATAAATATAATACATACTTAAACCCCTTCTAAAATTGTTTCACCCGCGCCGTCATTAAACGCCTCGCGCAAGTCTTTACGCCATGCGGCGCTATAGTCGTCAAGTAAGGCGGCGCGCTTCTCGCGCAATTTTTGCGCCTCTCTTACATACTCGCGCACCTTTGAGCGTAGCGCGTCACATATGACAGGCGGCGCGCCTCTTTGCCGTTCTTTACGGATTGCACTAATCAAGGCTATTGTATCAGCGCGCACGGTTTTAAGATCATCACCCGCGCAAGCGAAAGATTGCCCCGCTTGCCATGATTCTTGATACTCTCTTTCTTTTTCCGCCGCTAATTCCGCCATTCGATCCCCTGCATATGCTGCGTCAATCTCACATGTCACAGGGTTAAAAACAATATAAGCGCAATCATCATTGCATGGATCAGCATAACCGTAAACGTATTGCGCTTGCCCGTCACGCGCTGGTAATTGCCACACAGCGCCGCGCAATACCTCGCCGTTGTCACCGTCCGGTGAAGTGTACCAACCTTTATGATCAATGCGGGTTGCGATTGTGTCGCTGTAACCTTTGAAGCGTAACCCGCTGGTTACATTCTCTACCCACCGCCCACCACTGGCGGATTGCCGGTTATACTCAACCGCGCGCTTGCATGGTATCTCATACAACGGGCGATTGATTGCGAGATTATCGCGCGCAAGGGTGATTGCACGAATTGCGGTTGCACCATTGGCGCGTAAGCGTTTGTAATAGTCTTTGAGTGTATTAGTCATAAAATACCCCTAAGCTGTTTTTTGTTACGGTAAGGAAATAAGTAAAACAAGTACAAGCATGAAGATGCAAAACGTGCCTAAAATAGCCTCTAACCATTGCATAATCATTAGGCGGCCCCCTCTTCTGATTCCTTGTCGCATTCTTCTATATAGTGTTGCGCTATTTCGTGAAAGTTTACCTCCTGAATAGATGCGCGTACAATATCAGCTAAAAACCCAGTGTTAGGCGCGTTTTCGAGTGTTACTTCATCACAGAATGCTTCGATTCTATCAGCAAGCGCAAAGGCGGCATTCTCTTCGCGCGTGAAAGTGTCACATGCTCCCGCTTCGTCATAACATTCTTGTGCATCATCCGTAAAGGCATCATCATGCCACAGGTTGAAAAGCCATGTTTCATAATTATACCAACCATTGTAGGGAGTGTTTTGCATAAAATATCCTATTAGTTAAGGTTGAATGAATTTGGCAGTTTTAAGTGATGCCCAGCACTTCACGGGGTTATGCTGAAAGTTTATCCGCCAATGTGTTTGCGCCTTGTAGTAAAGCCTCTATTCTATCGTTCGCGGTGTAATCGCTCACAACGTCGAACCCATCGTTGCCATATACAAGGTGAATGAATCCTATTTTTTCCCCTGTGTTGGCGTCACGGATAATAAGTGTATCTTCATCGGTGCTCATGATAGCCGCCATGATTGCACTATAATGCGAGGAACGTTTGATTGCGAAATCACAGCCGTCATACACACTAACAATATACCCTTGTGCCAGCGCATCCTTCACAATGCGTGAAACAATGCGACGCTCAATTTCCTGTCTTATTGCTACTGTCATATAAAACCCCTTAGTTATGATGCCATTGCTTGATTGCTTGGCATGACTAGAAAGTAACATAACGGCGGATAGGCGCAAGCGAAAAGAATAAAAAGAACGATAGAAAATAGGCAACCTGTGGATAACTTTTGTAACCTATTGATATTTCGTTAGTGGTGTGGTAAAGAAACAACAGTCAAATTGTTTTTTAGTGAAAAACATAAGGTGTGGATAAGTGTTATTTTCCATAATACTGGTTGAACGATTGTTCAATGGTGAAAAGGTAAATCTTGGGCTTCACTTGAAAGAGCGCCCCAATTCTTAACAAAAATTAACTTTGGGCATCGTTAACAATTCTTAACTTTTGCTCATTCATACTTTTTCGTATTTGTCAAGTAACAAATTATAACAGAATATAACAATCATATTGCGTTGCGGCATAGATTCTCATTTTGCAACACTCAACCCTCGGTTGTAATAAACAGTAATAATCTGTGGTAGGTAATTTTTGCCTAGCGGCATAATTGAACAGGCGTTCAGTCGTAACCACTACCGGCGGGATATATTAACTACTTGTTAACCATTTATTAACTTTTGCGCCAATTAACAATCTTTAATCTTTTGTTAAACTTTTGTTAATCTATTGATTAATTGTTTTTAATCTTAATTAATTTAGTTTATCTGTAGGTTTTCTTGAAGGGTATGGGGAAGGAGGGCGCAGGTACTGTGGTGGTGCGGGGTGGACCCCCGGTCAGCGAAAGTTTTGAGATTTTAGATTTTGACGGTATGAACTGAGGGTATGTCGTAGTGTAAGATACCTCTAGTTTCAATTTTAAGGGGTGCTACAGAAGAATCTTAGGGGTGTTGGCTACAGGGGTAGCTGATAGGGGGTAAGATACGTCTGTATGCAGATACGGGTGGGGGTAGGAATTGAAGGCATCAGAGCTTAGTTTGAGGCACGGGATGGGCAAGTTTTGGGTTTTTAGGTCGTTTCTAAAGCAAGCCTCTTTGCAAGCAGAGGGAGAGGGGGCAATCACGGAACGTAGTGACGTGATGGGGGTGAGGGATAGTCAGCAGGGGCTTACTGTACCCCCAGCTACGCTTCCCCCTCAAAGGGGCAGGGCAGGTACAGGCTAGTACGGGACTAGCAATTATTTTTATATTGCCTCTTGACAACTTAAGAATTTTATGATACCCTATCTTTATCTTAAGATAATCTATAGATAAGGCTAGTACTAGCAATGGTTAGTACTAGCATAGCTGGTACTAGCCATGGTTAGTACTAACTAACTAACATATCTTAAGATTATCTATAGTAGGTTAGTATTAGGCTAGTACTAACTAATCTATAGATAATCTTTAGATAAGGCTAGTACTAGCAATGGTTAGTACTAGCATAGCTGGTACAAACTAATCTTAAGATTACCTATAGGAGGTTAGTTACTAGCTAAAACTAACCTTCTATAGATTATCTAAAGTTAGATAATAAATTAAAGATTATCTTAAGATTAGCTAGTACTAGCCATAGTCAGTACAGCCATGGTTAGTACCAGCTAGGCTAGTAGCAACTATGACCCCCTTCCCTCCTCGTTCTTCAACTCCGTACTCGCTCACTCGTACTACGTCTTGAACTCGTCGGGCATTCCCTGCCAATCTTAACTTACGTTAAGATGGCTGCAAGTATCTTCGCTGTGCGAAGACTACTCGCCCCGCCGGCCTTAACGACCTTGACAAGTTCAATTTTCTGTGATAGACTTATACAATAAAAACACCAAGAAGGTATGTTCCGTGATTCCTGCTCAGTCCCACCTCCCTAAAGTAAAATTACAAATTTCTGTGATGTCTGCTCGTGGTTGGTCCCCTCAATTCGGCCACTGCTACGTTAGCATGATGCAGCATGTGATGAAACATGGCGTGAAAAATATCGACCTTGTGGATGTCGTGATTGACACCACCTCCGGTCAGTCCATCATCCATGATGGCAGACACCAAGCCTGCGTGATGGCTATGGACCGTGGTTGCAACTACATCCTGATGGTGGATGACGACATGCAGTTCACACCCGACTTGCTGGACGTGTTCTTCTCCCGTAAGGTTCCGGTGATTGCAGCTAACTGTCTTCGTAAGCGTGATTCTAAAAAAGAAGCAACTGCCCTGTTGTTGGATAAAACTTTCCACGAACCGGGTAATCGTACCGACATCCAAGAAGCTCTGCGTGTAGGCACAGGCATCATTCTCATCAACCTTGATGCTATTCGTCACATCCCGCATCCGTACTTCTCCTCGCCGTGGATTCCAGAAGCTAAAAGCCATATCGGTGAGGATTACTATTTCAGCTTAAAAGCAAGAGAACACGGTGTTAAAATCTACATCGACAACCTTGTCAGTAATGCGTCTGCCCACATGGGTGAGTTTGCCTACCACTGGGGTAATAACTTCCCATTAACCAGCCGCAGCTTCTCAGACCTCTCGTTTATCAAAAATGCTAAAGAAAGACCAGAACTGGAAGAAATTAAAAACCTCATTAAATAGGATTCTGTATGGGCGAAGTATACGATTTCAAACAAATGAACACGGCAATGGAATTGCTTAAAAACGAAGTAGAAGATGAAAATGTTGCTGCTCTTGTGGCATGTCTTGCAACCAAGGATGGGGATATGTACATCCTCGATACTGGTGAAGTTAAAATGACGTTAGAGGAAGTTTCCTTCTTTGCACACTATTTTGAAACTCTCCGTATCTCGATGCTTAACGAAATGCTCAACGACGCAGAACCAATCGAAGCATGAACTNNATGAACTTCAAACAAGAAACCGTAGTCAGAAACTACAACGCTGTACCAAGATTCCAGCTTTTTGAAGCATTCTGTCACGATAAGAAAGTTCTCCATATAGGGTGTGCAGATTACCCATTCCGTAAAGAGTGGAACCTGCACCTCTATCTTTACGACAAATGCCAGCTTGACGGAGTTGACACATCACTCGAAGGGTTGGAGATTCTGGAAGAACATGGCGTACACCCTAAAACGCTTGCTAACAACATGCAGTTTTTTGAAGAGAACACCTACGATGTGGTTCTCGTGCCGGAAGTGATTGAACACGTCACGAATCTTGATGGGTTCTTCGATAGATTAAAAAAAGTAAACACGTCTCATTATGTTATTACTGCCCCGTGTGCGATACAATGCACAAGAAAAAAAGACATCACAGAGGATATTGACAAGCACCAAGCGTTTGTCACAGAGATTGTTCACCCTGAACACCTTTGCTGGTATTCCCCCTACACGCTCAAAAGCACTATCCAAGCCCATACTGATTGGGAAGTAGAGACGATGTTCTGGTTTAATGGCATCTCAGTGGGCGCTGTATGTCGGAAATAAACGCTATCTGGATTGGGGACGAGTCTAAATGCCCTCAATCAGTCTATACATGGGATAACGTAAAGATTCACGGAAATGATGTACTTAAAAACCGTACTTGGGAACTTCGTGACAAGATGCGCCACTATGCGTCAACAGGCGAGCTTAATGGTGTCGCGGACTGTATGCGTTGGGAACTATTATACGCTTATGGTGGTGTATTCATTGATGCGGATTCAGAGCGCATACGGACCCTACCTGAATGGTTTAACGAGCTTTCCCATATAGCCACATGGGAGAATGAACTTGAACGCCCCGGCCTGATTGCCTGTGGTTTTCTTAAATTCCCTCCTAAAGACCCGTTTATCCGTGCTATCATTGATTATTGTATCGAAGAACCTGTTAAAGGCAGGGAAGCATGGCAAGTTGTAGGTCCGTTAGCAATTACCAACGTATTCCGGGCATACAAACCTCGTAACCTGACTATCCTACCCTCCCATTTCTTCTACCCTAGACATTGGGAAGGTGCTGAATATACGGGGAATTATGTGCTTGCAAGGCAGGCTTGGGGCAGCACTAAAGGTCAATACTAAAAAATAAATTTGACAACAACTATAAATTGTGTTATACTTAATACATGGTAGAACACAGAGACACACCCAAAAAACAGGCGTTTGTAGCTGCTTACGCAGAAGCTATTGAGAATGGAGTGCCTAGAAAACAGGCGCTTGAATTAGCTAAAGCCGAAGCTGGTTACTCGCATGACGTTACTATGCGCCAAATCCTGCGCGGCCTTGGTGACGAGTGGATTCAACACGCTGTTCAAGAATTACAACTAAACATCCCGAAGGCCATTAAAGGTATTGTGGATGTTCTCGACAACCCTGATGAAAAGGGTAGCACCAACAAACTAGCCGCTGCTGGTTCTTTGCTTGACAGAGCAGGTGTTGGTAAGAAAGAAACCAAGGACGTAAACCTGACGATGCCTACTGGCATTGCGTTTATGCCATCTAAAGTACCAGTAAATCTGGATGACGCAATTACCGAAGAATAACGACGAGCTTATTGCTAGTTTCCCGTTATTTCAGTACCACCTTAAATACTCTCCGGCACTGAGACGGTCTATCAATAACATTCTCATGGGTCTCGGTCTTCCGTGCTTACGGGGGCGTAGACAAGAGCACTGGGGGTATAAAGACCACCCCACTATCCGCCACGTTAGATTGCCTATCGAAGAAGATATTAAGTTCTTCGCACAGGCGCAAGTGATGGCAGAGTGTAAAGAGTTTTACCACGACGACATTATCGAGTGGTTGAACAAATGTCCTCTGCAATCTCCTCCGATGGCTGTTTCAACATTTTATTATATTATAAAAAATAGACCGACTTTCCCTGAGTGTTTACATCCTTGGGAACAACGTGTCAGACTGTTGTATGACGGATACGCCGGAAAATTCACTTCCTTTGCCTCCCCTTCCCAAAAGAAGAAAATCCGTGCCACTTACGGAAACGGAGAAGAAGAAGATAGAGGAACGGAAGAAGCGGAAAGTACAGGAATACATTGCGAAAGCGGACCGGCAAGTTGCGAAGAGGAAGCAGCAGGAAGAGCAGAAGAAACAAGAGGCACAGCTTAAAGCTGCTGCGTACATTGAAAGAAAAAAACGCCAAGGCGTCTTAGATAAAGAAATACTGGAGTCTGCTCCTCCTGAGATTGTAGAAAAAATTACCAAAGGCGCTCAGATTGTATTTGAGCCGTTCCCTAAACAGGTAGAATACCTACAAGCAGACGAAGACCATGTGCTTGCTGGCGGCGGAAGAAGCAGTGGAAAATCCCACAGCTTCATATTTGAACCGCTGCAATGGGTCGAGAATAAAAACTTCCGAGGGTTGTTCATACGTCGAAACCTCGTTGACTTACGCGACCTGATACGTCGATGTCAGGATATGTACAAGGCGCTTATACCGTCTGTACAGTGGAAAGTAAAAGAAAACATTTTCGTGTTTCCTTCAGGTGCAACCATCGAATACGGACACCTAGATAGCGAACAGGACGTAGAGAAATACCGAGGACAGGAATACGCATTCATCGGTATCGACGAGATTTCACAGATACCAGAGTATGAATGGGTGTCTCGTTTATTAGGCTCTCTTCGCTGTGCCGACCCGAATCAAAAAGTTTATTTCCGTGCTACTACCAACTGGACTGGTATTGGCGTAGACTGGGTTAAAGAATACTGGCACGTTGATACGCATCCTCAAGGTAAAACCATCGTCGAGAAAAGCGAAGTTGTTTTACCAGACGGCAGCAAAAAAGAAGTAAGGCTTACGAAGAAGTGGTTTAACTCCACAATTTTCGATAACCCTAAAATGGCAAACGACGCACAATACCTTGCGTTCTTGAACAGCCAGCCGGAATATCTTAAAAGAGCATGGCTCTACGGTGAAACCACCTCTGTTGAAGGTATCGCCTTTACAGACTTTGAAAAAGCCGTGCATGTAATCGAACCTTTTGAGGTTCCTAAGAACTGGAAACGATATTCTGGGTGTGATTACGGAAGAGGTGACGGCGCTGCGAATGTGTGGATAGCCGTCTCTCCTGATGGTTCTATCTACGCATACCGAGAGTTTGTTGCAAACATGAAGCAACACAAAGTAAAACTCTCCGCCAAAGAGTTTGCTCGTGCGTGTATGAAGATAGAATACGAAGCAGATGAGTATCTGCGTTGGCGTATCATTGACAGTTCTTTGTACGATAAACGTGGAAGCACCGAACCAAGCCTGTACGAGGAAATGAAGTCCGAAGGCTTTTTATGTCGTCCTGCCGACAAAGGTAAAGGCTCTCGTATAGCAGGTAAGAATAAAATTCATGAACTACTCCGCGTCGAAGACGGCAAACCTAAGTTATATATTTTTAACACCTGCCCGACGCTGATTAAAATGTTTCTGTCCATCCCCGTTGATAAACACAACGCTGAGGATGTCGATACAGACTCCCCTCACGACCATATTTATGATGCTCTCAGATATGTGGTCATGTCACGACCTTCGAGTAGGCCGAAGCTAGTGGGAAACAACACGCCTATAACTTATAGTTGGAGTAAACCTCGATGAAAAAAGGTATGAAAGATACCGGCAAGGCTTCTGTAGCTGGTGCTAAAATGACGGCAAAAAATAAATCCGTCGGTGCGCTGCCTAAAGAGACCAAAGTTGGTAAAGCTGAGAATTTCAGCAAAAAAGGTTCCAGCACGAAAGCTGGTGCTATGCCTAAGTCTGAAAAGGCTATGTGCTACGGTAAAAAAGGCACGAAGTAACCCATGCTCCTTGATGGTCTTACAAACGACGTAGCTAAAACTACGGAAGACGCTCTTGTTACGCCTTCTAAAACGGAGGCTGTCAAGGATTATGAAAAATACTATGCTAAATCTAAAATAGCAGGTATTGTTAAAACGTGTTATCAGCAGGCTAAGACTGCCCGTAACGTCGCAGAACGCAAATGGTTGGATAACCTTCAACAATGGCGTGGCGTACACAGTGCTGAAGAAATTTCCTCTATCCATAGAGCGAAACAGAGAAACCCTTACGCTTCTGATGTATTCGTAAAAATTACGAAAACAAAAGTAACAGCGGCGCTTGGGCAAATTCAAGATATTGTGTTTGAGAACGGGCGTATTCCTATTTCAGTGAAACCTACAACGGTTCCTGAAGGCGGTGTCGAAGATGTGGTGCATATTACCGCCGAAGAAGCGGCAGCCATATCACCATACGGGTTCCCCGGAGACGGGCAGGAGGTAGCTCCCGGCACAGATACCAAGACGATGCTTGGTTCTATGGCCGCTAAACTGGAGAAATTCCTCACTGGCAAAACCGCTAAAAAAGGACCCTCGCCTGACCCTGCTACTTCTCCTGTACTTACGCCAGCAGATGAAGCTGCGTACAAGATGGAAAAAACCATCATAGACCAGCTTGAAGAAGGGGACTTTAAGCGAGAAGCTCGTAGAGCCATGTGGCAAATTGCCGTACTTGGCACGGGCGTACTTAAAGGCCCCATGACGTATTCTCAAGTCTCACACGCGTGGGAAAAGAATAAGTTTTCTGGTGTGAATGAGTATAAACCCCTTGTCATTAAGAAACCGCGCCTGTTCTATGTTTCGACGTGGAACTTCTATCCAGACCCGGTAGCAACGCGAGTTGAAGAATGTCGTTGGGTAGTTGAACGCCATAAATACACGCATTCTGCTATTGCCGAATTAAAACGCTACGAAGGTTTTGACAAAGTAGCTATCGACAGGCTTCTGAATGCAGGGCCACAAGCTATCGAAAAAGAATACTGGGAAGACCAGATTCGGGATTCACAGGACTACGGCGGCAACGACCGTTTTGAAGTTCTTGAATACTGGGGCATCATCGACAGAGAGATGTTAGAGCCTCTTAAAGACCTTCTTGATGACGACATTAAAGACGGCCTCGACCAGTTCCAAGTGAATGCGTGGGTAAGCGGGGATGAGTTAATTAGACTTATCATCAATCCGTATGTGCCAGAGCGTATCCCTTATTATGTGATTCCTTACGAGGAACATCCAGAACAACTATGGGGTATTGCTATCCCAGAGAACATGGCCGATGCACAGCAGTTAATGAATACCCATTATCGTATGATGGTGGACAATCTTGCCTTCGCAGGCAACTGTGTATTTGAAATTAACGAATCTTACCTTGGCGACTCGCAAGACGCAGAGATTTACGCAGGTAAAGTATTTAAGACTAACGGCCCTCCGGGACAGGCTATCCATTCGATTAGCTTTAACAACACTTCTCAATCGCACATGATGGCTTTCGATAAAGCCCGTCAAGTAGCTGATGAAGTTACAGGCCAGCCTTCCTACGCGCACGGGGGCGCGACGACCACTGGTGCTACACGCACTGCATCTGGTATGGCGATGCTGATGTCTGCTGCCGCAGGCAATATCCGTCAGGTTGTGAATAACATTGATGAATACGGTCTTCGTCCTATTGGAGAAGCGCTGTTCCAATGGAATATGCTACACAACGAAGACGCCGAAATTAAAGGTGATGTTCGTATTGTTGCAGGCGGTACTGCTTCGCTTGTTAAGCGCGAAGTACAATCCCAACGTCTCTTACAGTACATGCAAGTTGCAGGAGGCGTACAACCGTTGGCAATGCAAACTAACTGGAACTATGTCAACCGTGAGTTTGCTCGTAGTTTGAATCTCGACACTGAGAAGGTACAGGCCGACCCTGCCACAGTGCAACTTAACGCCGAGATGATGGCTAAGATGCAGCCACAGGCCCCTCAACCGGGTTCTGGTATGGGGGCTGACCAGACTGGCGCAGGCATGGCTCCGGGTACTCCACAACCTCCGGGCGAACAACAATTCACAGGAAATCAACCTTCCAATGTTCCTTCTGTCTAAAGAAGCGGCCAGAGCGTCTAAAGCTCTTTTGGATGTCGATGTTAAACCTGCCTTTATCTCATTGATAGAAGATGTAGAAGCAGGGTTAGTGAAACAACTAAATGCCGGTATGAGTGCCGATCAGCTTCTTACTACGGTAGCTAAAATAGAATTATTACGCAATCTTAAAAAGTTTGAGCAGGTGATACGAACAAATGCAGGGTAACTTTACTGGATTTAATGTTGGCACAGGCGGGTATTCTACAGGCGGTCCTGCTGTTGGTATACCACAGTTCCAGCAGTTCGATGCTTTTTCGGCCCCCGCAAGTCCGTTTTATTCTCAAAATATATGGAATACGCCACAAGCATCTCCGTCAAGCTCGCTTGATATTGTCAAAGACGCTGCCGAATTAGCTGGAAATGCTAACACTATATTGAATTTACCTAGTAAAATATCTAATATAGGCAAAACAGTAAGCAGTGTTGGTAGTGAAATAGGCGGCGTACTCGATGGCACTACGTCGGTTGGGGATGCGCTTTCATCTGTGTTTGGTTCTGGTAACGCCCCCGCACAAGGATTTACAGGATTTACCGGCATAGACACTTCTCCTGTAAGTAATTTTACCAGCAGTTTAGGGGATTTTGGTACAGGGGTATCGGGGAATTCTGCTGGAAGTCCTTTTTTAGGCCAAACCAGCACGTTAGGGCAAGCGTTGTCCGGAGCAGGTTTCGGAGCATTTGCTGGCGGCTATCTAGGTAAACTTTTTGGTGGTTCTGCACAAGGCGGTCAAATTGGTGGCGCTCTTGGAGGGGCTTTAGGTTCTGTAGCTCTTGGAGGACTTAGCACAGGACTTGGGGCGGGACTTGGTGCTCTTGGTTCAGTAGTACCCGGAGTAGGAACCGTAATTGGGACATTGGCCGGAAGCCTGTTGGGGTCGGCGTTTGGCGGTGGCACACCGCACCCATGGAGTCTTTACCGTAATGCTACTATCGGTAAAGATGGTACTATCAACACCCCCCAAGTTACAAATAAACATATTGGCAAAGCCTACGGCGAGCAGACTTTAGACAGCTTCCAGAAGTATCTACAGGACCAGTCTAAAAAATACGGAATCACATACAACGAAGGCTTCTCTACATGGGGAGGCTACCGCGATAAGAAAGGGCATATCTCCCTTATAGAAGACCCAAAATACTGGGAAGGATATAAAGGCGGTCCGTGGAAAAAGACAGACAAAGAAACGAAGTTTACTTTTGACGCTAACGACAAAAAAGCACAACAAAAAGCATACCAAGACGCGTTCAATTTCTTGGCTACGAAATCAGGGTATGATGTGGCTAACCTGAAGCCAGTAAACACAGGCCCTGTGTTTGGGGGACAGCAGCAAAATACTGAAAGTCCTTTTGATAAATTTTTGAAAGAGTACAGAGCAAAACAAAATGCAAACCAAGCCTGATATGCAACCACAAGCGCAACCGCAACAAGCGCCGATGGCGCAAGACTCCTCGATGTCGGACGAAATGTTTAGTGAGCCTACCGCAGAGGATATGCTCACGCAGCTAGATAACCACCTTGGTTCTTTGCCCCCAGAGGCAATTCAAATTTTTGAGTCTGGTTTTAAGGAATACCCGAAACTTCCAGAAGTTCTCGGCGTACTTATGCCAGATGCGTATGAATACTTTAAGACCATTCAAACAGGTATTATGAAACAGAATTCCCCGGCAGCCGCCCCACAACAGGCTTCTCCTGCCGGAGAACCAGCACAATCCCCGCTGATGGGTAGTGCTACTCCCCCCGCAAAGGCTACTTCTGCTTTCTCCGGCATGGCTGGTTAAGTAGAACCCTTATCCCTGAAACTTTTAATTAAGTCCCTCAAGGCTACTTTGCGTCTCGCAAACCCCCTAAAGGATTAACCATGTTGACTAACCTTGTACACGAGATTGTTTCTAAAAAGAAATCTATCTCAAACGCTAATGCAGATGAAATCGTTAAATTTGCAGCAACTCTAGCGGCTCAGAAAGACAAAGCTCCAGACGAAGCCCCTCAAGAGCCTGCCCCGACGGATAAAACTCCAGAAGAGCAGCCTAAAGAGGTCGAAACGGACACCTTAAGTCCTGCTGAAGAACCGAAAGACCCTGTAAAACCTGTAGAAGCAGACCACGACTGGAAGAAACGCTACTCAGATTTGAAGCGCCACGTTGATACTGACCTTAAAAAACAGCTCGAAGAAGAGCGTAAGGCCAGAGCAGAGGCAGAAAAAGCCTTAAAAGAAGGTTCAACGAAGTATGTCAAACCTGAAACTCTCTCGAAATTCGAGGAAGAATACGGCGATTTAGCTCCTGTCGTAAAAGAGCTTGCTTTCAAAGAGGCAGATAAGCTGTTTCAAGAGTATCTTGACAGAGAAAATGCCAAAAAGGAAGCAGAAAACGCTGAAAAAGCCCGTAAAACAGAGTATTTGACCGAAGCACAACGTCTGGTTGCAGCAAAACACCCGGATTTTGAAGAAATTGGTCGTAGTAAAGTGTTTCAAACGTGGCTGGCGGAACAGTTGGATGTCACCAAACGGCTGGCAGCCGATTCTGACCCGCAATCGGTAATCCTAGTGCTTGATATGTATAAGAAAGACACTGGTTATGCGGCTAAAAAAGCAGCGGAATCTAAGAAAGCTAAAACTGAAGCGGTCAAAGTCCCTGAAGAAACTGTAACCCCCCAAGCTCCTGAAATTCTCGACGTTGAAAAACTCAAAAAAGAGATTACCAAGGCGCAAAGTACGGGAGATATGAAGAAATTAGGCGAACTTTTGGCTAAATTTGACAAACTAAACCGTAAAGGAAAATAATCATGACTACTACTATTCCGGCAGCAGCCGGTTATGGTAATTTTAATGCGGCAGACCTCTACCCGACGATTTTCGCAGGGCATGTTATTCACCAGCTCCAAAAAGCGTCGGTGGCTGACCAAATTACCAACACTCTGTTTGAAGGCGACATCAAATCGGGCGGTTCATCCGTAAAAATCATCAAAGCCCCTGTGGTCACTGTTGAAACCGGCTATGGCCGTGGTGCAGCATTGAACCTTCAGGCTGTTGATTCTGAGTCGCTCGAACTGCTCATCGACCAACGCGCACGTTTTTCGTTCGTTGTTGATGACATTTCGCAACACCTGTCGAACATCGACCTCGGTGACATGACGTTGAAAGACGCTGTGTACCGTATGCGTGATACGTTCGATAACAACATTCTGACGTACATGGCAGCACAGGCTACCAACTTCACTTCTGGCACGATTGGTTTCGGCACTGGTGAAGTAGACCCTGTAAACCTGTTTACGCTGGCTCGTGAGCAACTGGAACTCGCAAACGCTCCTTATGAAGAGTGCTTCGCAGTTATCAGCCCGACCACGATGAAGTTCCTGCAAGCTGTTGACAGCAAGCTGTTGAACGCTAACGAAATGGGTAAAGGCCCGTCGCCTCTGATTACTCCGGCTACGCCGAAATTCAACATCAACGGTATGGATGTGTATGTTTCTAATAACATCACTGCTACCGTTCCGTTGTTCGGCCACAAATCGGCAGTAAGCACGGCCAAAGCGTTCTCTAACTACGAAAGTCAACGCCTTGTTTCTGAAGGCTTTGGCGAGGTCTTTAAGGCCGAAATGGTATGGGGTCGTTTGGCAGTTCGTCCTGAAGTTCTCTTCAAGACCACTGTAACCCATGGAACCCTCGGTTAATAAGGAGAATAAATAATGGCTATTGCTGATAATCTTCAATTCGGCGGCGCTGCTGGTGTTGTTAAGAACAACCTCATCAAGCGTACTCTGAATCTGGCTGACAACGAACTCGGTTCGGCTATCGCTTCTGGCGATCAAATCGCTTTCGACAAAGCTCCGGCCAACACGAAAGTAATCTTCCACTATGTAGATAACGAAACCGCACTTACCCTCGGTACGTCGGCTGCTATCTATGTCGGTGATACGACGGTTACTTCGCGTTTCGTAAGCAACAGCGCCCTTAACACGGCTGCTGCTGTTCACTCGCTGGTTTCTGGTGCAAACACCACGGGTCAGACCTACACGGCTGACACGGACCTCGTAATTACGTTGATTCGTAGTTCGGGTACGTCGATTTCTGGCTCTATCAACCTCGTTTACGAGCTTGTTGACCTGAACGGCGTTGCTGGTCCTACCTACTGGTAGTTCTAAAATGGAGGGCTGGCTAAGGTCAGCCCTCCTGTCTATTGTCTATTATTATATACATTATACTGGCTAGTGTACAGGATAATAGACATTAAGGGACATTATAATGGCTGCTGACAATTTCTTAGGGATGGTTAATAGAGTATTAAAACCTCTTAACGAGGTTGTTTTAACATCTAGTAACTTTTTTACTGCCGAAGGCGTGTACGCTGACGCCAGAGATGCGGTCAATCAAGGGCTATACGACGTTTACACTTATAAAAACGTCTTATGGCCTTTTTTGTTTTCAGAGACTACTTTTCAGACTTCTGCGGGTGTAATTGCATACTCAAAGCCTGCCGCTGTCAGTAAGGTAGACTGGCGTTCTTTTGCAATCGTTCGCCCTTCATTGTCTGTGTCCTCTTTGACACGCTCAGGATATACTGTGACTGTCACCACAAGTTCGGCGCACAACTTCGTTACAGGCGATTACGTTGAGATTCTCGGTGCTACTCAAACCGAATACAATCTCACCAATGCGCCCATCACTGTAACGACCCCCACAGCGTTTACTTATACCGTGACGGATAATACGATTACGACACCTGCTACCGGGACGATTACGGTAAAATCAAATACCTTAACCAGAAAACCTTTAGCATACGTCGATAAAGACGAGTATATTAAATCTTATTCTGCTCTCGTAGAGAACATGACTGCCGACAGCTTTCAGAAGCCTGAGTATGTCAGTCGTAAGCCTGACAACAGCTTCATTATATTTAATCCGGCTGACAGAGTGTACGACGTTAAATACAGCGCCTACACTATCCCGTCAAAACTTTCAGCATTCTCTGATACACATAGTATTCCAGAGGCATATGAACAGGCCGCTGTAGATAAAGCCCTGCACTATATGTATATGTTCCGTGATAACATGGAGCAAGCCGCTATCGCTAACAAACGAGCAGAAGACAGACTCGAAGCCATGATTCGTGTTCTATCTCCTTTCTCTGATAACATGATTACACCATAATGGACCGCTGGAAAAGTGCAGCAATACAATGTACCGGAGGGCTAGTTCTTAATCTGGACAGCTTGACGCAGGGTACAAACCTGCCCGGTAGTGCTATTGTACTACAGAACTATGAACCGGCTCTTGAGGGTGGGTATAAGCGTATAACAGGTTATTCTAAGTATTCTTCAACGGAGGTTACTGGCACGGGAACAAATCCGGTGTTAGGCGTTAAGGTAGGAGTTGGCGGTGTCGTTGCTTGTCGCAAAACTGATAGCCCTCTTGACTATGCTCTTTATTACGGTACTGGAACTTCGTGGACTAAAATAAACGGAAGTGCCCGTACTGGAACCGTCACAAAGATGCGCGGCGTTGATTCTAGCATTATCTCTGAGTCGGTTATTCTCCTCGACGGAGGGAACCCTGCTGCAAAATGGGACGGCAGCACCTACACCCTTATTAACGGTACTGGCGCTCCTGCCGACCCTAAATACGGCGCAGTGTATAAAAACCGGTTCTGTATGGCCGGACATAGTGCCGACCCATCCGAATTGATTATATCAGAACCAAACACCGACATAGGATATGACGGAGCATCAGGAGCAGCGGCCCTGCCGTGCAGCGATATTATTACCGGCCTACGAGCATTTCGCGGTGTTCTTTATATTTATTGCCGTAACAGCATTAAAAAACTTACTGGCAGCACAACTTCTGACTTCGCTATTGTGGATGTTACTACATCTATCGGGTGTGTTTCCGGCGATAGCATCCAAGAGCTAGGTGGGGACATATTCTTTCTATCTCCTGATGGTATTCGTTCCACTGCTCAAACAGAACGTGTAGACGATATTGAATTAGGGCTTGTGTCAAAAGCTATTCAACCTCTGATACGCCCCGAACTCACCAGCGGTAACACAGAAAACTCATTTTCAAGTTGTCTTATTCGCTCCAAGAGCCAGTATAGACTGTTCCTTAACACACCATCTATTACACAAGCTAACCAAATCGGTTTCTTGGCAAGACTGGAACAAGGCAGGTCAGATAACGGTTCCCTACAGATGACTTGGGCCACGATGCGCGGTATTCAACCCTACTGTGCAGACTCTAGTTATGAAATAGGCGACGAGATTGCAGTTATCGGGGATACCGATAGCGGATATGTGTATAAGCTGGAGACGGGCAACACGTTCGACGGTACTGCAATCAGATATATCTATCGTACCCCAGACCTGACTTTCTCAGATTCCAATCTGCGTAAAGTAATGCAGAAAATGGAACTTATCACACAGGTGTCCGGGGACATTAGCGTAGATGTGAGGATGATTATTGATAGAGGTATCTCAACAGTACCTCAACCAAGTTCGTTTAACATATCACAAAGCGGCAGCTTACGTGTATATGGTACTGCTGTATACGGAACTGATACATACGGTACGTTAGAGTACCCGACTTTCAAACGTAATCTTAATGGTTCTGGTTTTGTTATCGCCTTTGAGTTCTCAGGTAACGACACCAACGCACCACATAGGATTGACGCATTTTCACTGGTCTTCGCGCCAAAAGCATTTAGATAATAGGAGTTTTTAATGGCTGTCGGATATACTCGCCAATCTGCGGCAGAGATTGTTACAGGGAACGTCATCAAGGCGGATTCCCACAACGATGAGTATGATGCTATTGCTGCGTTTGCATCAGCAAGCACCGGACACAACCACGACGGTACTACTGGCGGTGGCGCACCTATTCCTACAGCAGGTGCGTCGGGTCTTACTTCGACATCTGCTGGTATGGTCTGTGCTACTGGCAGTAACGCCTTCGTTGTTCGCACACTCACCGGAACTGCAAACGAAATCACGGTAACAAACGGTACTGGTGCATCTGCTGCACCTACTTTAAGTTTACCTTCTGCTCTTACCTTTACGGGTAAGACCATCACTGGAGGTACGTTCTCCTCACCGACGTTGACTACCCCTGCTCTTGGTACGCCTTCGGCAGGAGTGTTGACAAATTGTACTGGGCTGCCTCTTTCAACAGGGGTAACGGGCAACCTCCCTGTCGCTAACCTTAACAGCGGTTCAGGCGCGTCTGGAACAACCTTCTGGTGCGGGGACGGTACTTGGAAGACCGCATCTGCTGCCGGAGGTGGCACTGTTACCACTGTGTCGGTTGCTACTGCCAACGGGTTTGCTGGCTCTGTAGCTAACGCAAGCTCTACCCCCGCTATTACACTAACGACTAGCATTACTGGCGTGCTGAAAGGTAATGGTACGGCTATTAGTGCCGCCGTTGCTGGCACTGATTATGTCACGCCCACTGGTACGGCAACGCTCACTAACAAGACGCTCACTGCGCCTGTCATCAGCACCATCAGCAACACCGGGACGTTGACGCTACCTACCTCTACGGACACGCTCGTAGGCCGTGCTACCACTGACACACTCACCAATAAGACGCTGACTTCACCTACTCTAACCACCCCCGTGCTCGGTACACCGTCAAGCGGCACTCTTACTAACTGTACTACTGCTGATTTATCTAACAGAGATAGCTCAACTAAGTTAGCTAACACTAATTATGTGGATGTTGCAGTTTCTACTATACCTCAGAATAGTCAGTCTGCTGCGTACACTACAGTTCTTGCTGACCGAGGAAAACACATATTACACCCGTCTTCGGACAATAACGCCAGAACATTCACAATAGATTCTAACGCCAACGTCGCATATCCTATTGGAACTGCTATTACATTTGTAAACAAAATCAACACTGTAACTATCGCAATAACATCTGACACACTTACTTTTGCGGGAGCAGGAACTACCGGGTCTAGGACGTTAGCTGCCAACGGTATTGCTACAGCATTAAAAATCGGTACTACAGAATGGATTATTAGCGGCACAGGACTTTCCTAATGAGTCTACAACAATTATTATTAGCGCAAGGCAGACCTCTTACGCTTACGTTTATAGAGACAGGAAAACCTGCTGCGGCATCTTGGAATACAGGAATAGGTACGGCAGCTACCGACAGGTTAGTGGTAGTTTGTATTTCCATTCGCAGAGATGCTACCGTGTCGATTTCTTCGGCTACTATAGGCGGAATAACGGCAACTTTACATATAAATACTGCGGCAACAACAGGTAATTGTTTTATCATTTCAGCCGTTGTGCCTACAGGAACTACTGCAACAGTTGCAGTTACATTCTCTACAAGCACTACGATTGTGACTTATGCGACCTATACCCTGACAGGATACAATAGCGCGACCCCTGTGTTTACAGACAGGCAGACTACAGCCGGAACTGCTCGTACTACTACGCAAACAACTACAAGTAGAACCGCTGTTATCGTCGCAGATACCTGCGTCAACAACGGTCAGACTACAACATGGTCTGGTACAATGAGTCTTGTCGAAGATTCTGACCAACAAGACAACGTAGGAGGGGCATATACGGTTATGTCCACGGCTTCTGGGATAGTTGATGTCGGAAGTAGCTTAACTGCAATAGCCACTAAATCTGGTACACCTTCTAGCCCAGTAATGGCAGCCATAGGATTCGTGTAATATGCTTGAAATTCTGACACTTGCAGCTAGTTTTGCGTTTGCTCACCGTGTAAAAGGTGCTGATTGGTACTGGAAAGGGGAAAAACTTAAACATTTCCTATACATCCCGTTCAAAGGCTGGTCTGCTTTAATCGTATTTTTTTCGACGTGGCTCTTTACAAGTGCCTTATTTAGTGGTATAATTAGTGTATTATGGCTTCTTGCCATTATGCCCGGTCTTGGTGAGTACCTCGGCAACATAAAACAAACACACGGTTTTATCAGTAAAGGCGACCAGAAATGGGTTGTCAGCATTTTAGATAAACTGTGGGGTAGTGCCGCAAAGTTCGGCATCACGCAACAAACCTTTTACGGGTGGGCCGGAACCTCTTTACGAGGTGGGTATTACGGTCTTGCCCTAGCCCTGCCGACGATGAGCCTTTTACCGCTGATTGCAGGCTTATCTATGCCTATCTGGTACTGGATAGGGTTTGAAATCGAAAAGAAATGGCCGCAGACATTCGTATGGGATTCGCATATAGGTGGCTGGGCGTTAGGCGAGTGGCTCTACGGAGCCATTCTCGGTGTTTCATTAGCTTTATGTGTATAGTGAGTCAGGTATGCCGTATGAATATATTACTGTCAAAGGTGTTATCACAGGGCTTGCAGGAGCCTTGTCAGCACTTGCATTATGGGTTGTGCAAAGCCTTGTCCACCGTATCGCCGCATTAGAGGACGATATGGAAATGATTAAAAAAGAAAAGCTGGATAGGTCTGATTATATAAGAGAACATGAAACTCTTAAAGAGTCTATCCGTGAAGATTTCAAAGACATCAGAGACAAACTCTCTAATTTACCAAATCAGATTGTCGCTATATTAAAAGATACAGGTAGAATTTAATGGAAAATACCTCGTACACAACTAACACAGTAACCTCTGCGTATAATAATACACAGGGTATTACTCAGTATATGGCTAACCTTGCAGTAAACCCGCAAGCTCCGCCTAATTCCGAACTTATCCCTGTACTACAGAATACAAACGAACAATTTTTGCAGAGCAGCGGTCAGCTTCAAAATACTGACGGTGCTCTTATTACTTCTGGAGCTGCTCCTGCCGCATTACCACAAGTCTCTGCTGCGATAACCTCTGCACAAGCCCCGTTGAGCTATATATCCCCTACCGCAGGGCAAGTAACCGCGTCTTCGGTTGATGCATCTCAGGCACAAGGAACTTCTGGAGTCATGCAAGTTAATAGCCTTGCTACGGTACAAGGGCAGCTTGCTAATATATATGCAAATATGGCTCCGGGCAAAATTCCAGAATGGGCGCAAGCGTCTGTAGCTGCTGTTAATGAAGTTCTTGGCGCACGGGGTCTAAAACCTAACTCTTCTATTGGTTTTGCAGCACTCCAAGGCGCAGTACAACAACAAGCTATTAACATCGCTGCGGCAGATGCAGCAACCTACTTCAAAGCTGACCTTACGACATTTGAGGCCGCGCAGCAAGTAAATCTTTCTAATATACAGTTCCGCCAACAGGCTCTCCTAACGAATACTGCCGCTGAAAACGCGGCCAAGCAAATTAACGCCCAAAGTGATCTGCAAGTACAGCAGTTTATGGCAAATTTAGTTACTAATATCGCCGAGGCTAATTCTCAACGAATACAGGCAGCGGCTATTGCGAATCAGAACACTACTTTAGCCGCACAGACGTTCTACGACGGCCAAGAATTTAATCGCCAGAAGTTTAATTCCGAGATGCAGTATGTCATCGACCAAAGCAACGTGCTGTGGCGTCGTAACCTAAACACCGCAAACACTGCGGCGGTTAATGCGGCAAATCAGTTTAACACTACGAACAGGTTTAATCTGTCTGCTACTGCACTGAATAATCTGTGGCAACAGTTCCGTGATGAGGCTTCATGGGCATTTATTGCAAGTGAAAACAAAGCTAATCGTGATTATAATCTTGCTCTAGTTGCAAACAATAGAAACTTTATTTCGGATATTGCAGAACCAAAATGGTATGAACAACTAGGAGGCTTTGCAGCGTCCCTTATTTTTAGCGGAGGCCAATAATGGCTATTTTTGATGATATTACAGATTTCTTAAAACCTCTTAGTGATGTTACTAAAGATGTCAAAGATTTTGTTGGCGAAGATACTCTTAATATACTAGGTAAAGGTCTGCAAGGCATTACTAGAACAGACAAAGCTGCCGGAGAACGAGCCAAAGAAGCTAACAAGCTACTTCGTGAAGACCTGATGCCTATAGGACAGAGGTATGAGGCCGGACGTTCTAGGTGGGGTCTTGAGAGCTACGCACCAGACCCTATGGCTACAGAACGTATGTGGCAGTCTATCTTAACGCAATTTCTGACACCGAACGCCACGAAAGGTAGCAAATAATGGGACAAGTTTTTGATGCGCCTATTCCCGGCCAAAGTCTGACTAAAACCCCCGGCTCGTTCAAGTTTGAACGCCCTCCGCAATATGTTAACGAGGACGAAGCATTAGAATGGCTGTGGAGTAAGTTAATTTCTAAAGAATCTATCGCACACATTATGGTGCTGCTGAAAAACGACATCAGCGTGGTAGAAATGGCGACTACGCTTCTGTATGCCGGTATCGCTGACGGACGTTGGACGTTAGATTTAGCGTTTCAAATGATGCAAGAAACTACTTGGATGATTGAAGCAATCGCTAAGAAAGTAGGTGTCGAGAAATACACCTATAAAAAAGAGAAACCACAGTTGAAAAAGTTTATCGGGGAATACGCAGAGTTTATTGCGGAACCCACGAAAGAAGAGAAGAAAATTACTAACGCCTTTAGTGGATTGGTGTAATTATGGGATTTTTTGAAGGGTTCTTAGGCGAGTTTGCGCGTACTGGAGGCGAGATTCTTCAGGAAAAAGATAAATTGCGCCAAGAAGAAGAGAGCAAGATACGCCAGCTTGCCGCCGTATCTGCTTTTAATGTCAATGAAAACAGACAAAAGCTCTTGGATGAAGCCGCCCTTTTACAACAACAAGAACAAGAGTATCTACAGTCTCGTCAAGGCGGGATGACCAGCCCTGTGATGGGCGACACACCTGTAATGCCTCTTCAGCAGACCGGGGAAGATGAGATTGTTATCGGGGATGATGCAGGCTCTTCGGCATTTACTTTCTCTGGGACTACTCCGACAACGACACAAACACAGCCTATTCTTCCCTCCCCTACCACAGGGGACGCCTTATCTGGGATGCCTGAACTAACCCCAGACGAGGTATTAACATTAGCTCGCGCAGAGAAGATTACCCCACGACAAGCTGAAGCAAAACTGCTACGAGAAAGTAATAAAGAACTTCGCAAAGAGCAGCGTGAAGTAAATAGAGAAACTAGACGAGAAGAAGTTAAAAAGAAAGAGGCTGTTACCGAGGCTTGGGACAAAGTAAGAACAAACGATAAAGAACCTTTATATAAACTGCTTCAGTTTGGGGAGAACGCCTCCGCAAAAATGCAACTTGTCAAGGACGCTCGTAGAGCTAATATCGAAGAAAACGTACAAAGTGAAGCCCGTGCTCTAGGTAGAGCTGTCCTTCCGAACATATCTACTAATGCTAAAGCACTAGAAAAAATAGGCGCGGAAGAATGGAAGCTTATGACTTCTGTAGCCAAAGGTGCGACCACAGAGAACGAAAATAAATACTTCATAGCCCAAGGTCCCGGTCCTAATGAGCTGTGGACAACTAATGAAAGTCGCCTAAACGCTATGGAAGTCGGATACGCAAGAGGAGAACAGCTTGCAGCTTTTGTAGCTCGTGCCGAAGAACTTGGAATACGTCCGGCCAAGGCCCAAAAAATATGGAACCAATATCTCAGACAACAGGATAAAACAAATCCTACCTTAAAATTAAATAAAAGTACAGGCGTCCTCGATTTGCAACGTAATTACGATGATATTACTTCAGACGAATCATGGAGAGACTTTCTTGAGAACGGCGCAGATAATTTGACTACGACATCGGTGCCGGGGTCAAATACAACCACAGACTTTACGTCTCCGGTTAAAAATAATACTGGGCTTACTTTAGAAGACCTTATTAAATAAAGTTAGGTAATAATGGAAAATCCTATTAACATTTGGCGTAAAGCCACATCATCAGACCTGTGGAAAAAGGCTACTCCCGAACAACAACAGGCAGTACGAGAAGAGTTTATTGCTAAGTACGCCCCTGTCATGGCTGACGAAAAAGCTGCGCTAGGTTTGAAATTCGCTATTAGCGACCTTGAATCAGAAGTATTTAATTCCCCCGACTTCAAAAAAATGGAGACGGAAGACCAACTCAAGATTATTAAAGCTAATCTGACTGCTTCTGGTAAACGTGAAGAAGGGAGAGCAACGCCGGGGTTCCTTTTAGGTACGTCGATGCTAAGTTCGTCATTAGCGTCCGACCCTCAAATAGGAGGTGCGTATAAAAAATATCTAGCTCGTGCCGGTATGGCTGGAGCAGAAAACGCTGTACTTGGTGCTGCTCAGATTGTTAATCCGTCGAACGAAGCCTTAAATAAACGTATTGCTGAAAACGAACAAGACATACAGAGAGCGCCTGTAGAAGGGTTTGTTGGCGCAGCAACACTTGCGGTTGCTGCGTCAGTAGCAACTCCTTTAGTTAAACTAGGACAGGTCGCTTCCAAAATCCCCTATATAGGTAAATTCTTAGCGGGACCGGTTGTAGCTGGAGCAATCAGCGGGGCTTCTACGCCTGTCGGTGTAGAAGGAGGTTCGCCAGAAGAACAAAAAAATGCTGTCCTAGAAGGCAAGCTTCGGGGCGTGAAATTAGGAGCAGCAACAGGGGGTGTGCTTAATGCTGCAACAGCCCCGGTCACAATTAGAACAGCAGGGGATATAGGCCGAAATATATCAGGACTTTTTGGAGAAAAAGGACGCATCGGGGATATTTCCGACGACCTCATTGCTGCGGTTAAAAAAGAATACCCTAAACTCACATCTCAACAAATCATACAACAAGCAAAAGAACTTGTGGATGATATTCAACAGAATCCCGGCAGAAGTTTTACAGGAAATGTAGCAAAAGATTTCGTGACGCAAAACCAAGTCTCTCGTGTCCTTGCAAAGATGCAAACAAGCGTTCCGGGGACAGACGTTTACGATATGTTAGGTAAAAATTTAGCTTTACCGGCAGCTAAAATAGCTCAAACTCTCCCTGAACAACCTTCTGCTGTTGTAGATAGTCCTTTTTTACAAAAAGTGTACGATAAATATGTAACTCCGGCAAAAGTGTCGTCTAAGATAGCAACAGAAAATACCATAGGGACAATTACTAAAAATACGAACAATGCTGTTACCGCTGTATTCGCTCCGTTAAAAGATACTGACATAGGTGATTTAACAGAGTTACAGAAAGCCACACAGGCATGGTTGAAAAATCCAAAAAATGCAGGGATGTTAAACACTGCAAAAGGGCTTACGGCTGTTAAAGAAATTCTTGCTTGGAAAGCTCCTAAAGCTAAAGCAGGTTTACTAGACCAGTTTGGCAAACCTATACAAGCGGCGCAGGCTGGTCCTACTATTACTGCCGACCAAGCTAAGACATATTTACAACAGACTTTTAGCGACATCACAGGCGAATCAGGGACGATAGCCAAGGATTTTGCTAATGAGGTGCTTTACCCGTTTCTTGGGCAGAAGGTAAAGGGTATTGATACTGTCCGGGCTATGTCTGATGTGTTGTATAATCAAGCAGATATTGCTGCAAAAACAGCCAAAGTGTCAGGAGCTAAAGCATCTACGCTTGTTAAGAATGCAGGGGATAACCCTGTTATCAAAATTATTGCGGCGCAAAGTGACCCTGAAAAAGTCGGTCCGTCAATTATTAGTGCCATGCAAAAAGGCGATATTACAGCAGAACACCTCAAAGGTATTAAAAAAGACCCCGACGTTGTAAAACCTATAAAATCTTTAGTAATGGCAGATATAAAAACGTATTTTAATGGGGCTACAAACGAAGAAGAAGCTATTGACAAGTTGTTACAATTCCGTGCTAAATATGGCGATAAAGACGTATTTAACTCCGTGCGTGAACTATTTAACGATGACGCAAAAACTTTTGCTACCTTAAACAGATTGCAGGTTTTGTCGGACGATGCAGCGCGGTATGGCGGTACTGTAGGCCCTGATGTTGGCAAAATACGCCCCGGCAAAGAAGCGCTTAAAGCAGGTCTTGCTCAAGGGCTTCAAGACGTCCGAGCACAAACTCTCACTGGGTCTTTTAATTCGTTAAGTGAATTATTAGGAGGGAAGACCAGACAACTTCTAAGAGATAGCGCATTTGACAAAAAGACTGCTATGGCTATTCTTAATAAAGTATCAAAAATAGAACAAGGAAGAATAGATTATAGGAAAATATGGGAAGAAACTCAAGGGTTACGAAAAGCTGCTACAGGACCGTTAGTAAGAGAGGGAGCCGCTACGAATTACCAATTCGACCAGCAATCAGAAGAGTCTGCCCAGACAGAATCCTCTGTACAACCTGAACCCCAAGCTGTCACAGAAATCACTCAAGAACAAGGAATGTTACAAAAAGGCAATATAGACCTTACAAACAGACCTCAGGTTACAAATGAAGACGGTTCTGTGAGCACTGTCCGTAGTATATCGTTTAATTTAGACGGTAAAGAAGTTCTTATACCGACCGTTTCCGACGATGGGCGGATTATGTCTAATAAAGAAGCTATCGAGCAGTATAAAAAAACAGGTAGAATGCTCGGTGTATTCGATACTCCTGAAAATGCTACTAAATACGCCCAGAAGTTGCATAACCAGCAAGCTGAACAATACGGCTTGACAGGCAAAGCAGAAAGTGGTACAATACCAGTATTAAATGACGAGATTGAACGTCTTGATATTGACCCTAAACTGGTCGAAGTAGCAGCGTCATTCGCTGGTCCTGAGTCATCGTGGGGCAGAAACAATAAGAATAAAGACACTTCTGCCACAGGTGTGCTCCAGTTTATTGACGGCACTTGGAAAGAAATGGAAAAAGAGGCCGGAAGACCTCTTGATAGAAACAGTGTTGCAGATAACGTACTTGCAGGCGCGTTATACGCTAAAAAGAACTACGAAGCACTAAAGAAGAACGGTATAAAAGCCACTAAACAAAACCTGTATCTGCTTCACCACATGGGTCCGTCGGGCGGTCTCGCCCTTCTAAAAGGCACTGGGACAGGTATCCAAGCTATGATTCAAGGTCTTGGTAATGCAGGACAGGAAGCTATTAAATATAATCCGCAGTGGTTTTTTGAGTCATGGAAACAAAACAAAGACGCTAATGGAAAAGTTATCAGTGTCCGTGGTAAAGGGGCGTACCCAGTAGAACGCACCCGCCAACTGATTTACAACCATTATAACAAATACCAGAACCAAGAAGAAAAACAATCATTCCTTAACACACTACAAGTAGGTGTTGCGTAAATGAGTTCCATCGAAATTGAAGACGAAGAAGAAGGTGTCATTGTAGAAGACACTGACGAAATCGTCGAAGAAAATGACGAAGAGGAAATTTACATCCGTGGCCCTCGTGGTTTGCAAGGTAAACAAGGACCAGTAGGCCCTCAAGGACCTGCTGGTAAGGACGGCAAAGACGGTAAGAATGGCCGCGATGGTGTCGATGGCAAAAACGGCAAAGACGGTAGAGACGGGCGCGATGGAACTGACGGTCTTGATGGGATGGATGGTCTGGACGGTATCGACGGTCTGGACGGTAAGGACGGTAAAGACGGAGTTGGTCTCGCTTTTAAGTGGGACGGAACAAAACTCGGCGTTAAAAGAGAAGACGAAAAAGAGTACACGTTCCAAGACCTGATTGGTCCTGCGGGGGATGCTGGTAAGACGCTTATAGGAGGCTCTTCAAGGACCTTTAGGCTCTCTGGAACGGGGGTTGCTCAAACTCTAATTAGTGATTCCAAGGCCGGTGCTGCGACGATAAAAGACATCGAAGCCGGTACAAATGTTACTTTTACTGTCACGGACGATAAAATTACTATCAACTCCTCTGGTTCTGGTAGCGGCGGACATATTATACAAGACGAGGGGACACCCCTCACAGCCCGTGCCAATCTGAACTTTGTAGGCACGAATGTTACCGTTACAGATGATGTGGGAAACGATGCCACAGTAGTTACTATTTCTGGCGGCTCGGGCATATCAGACGGTGATAAAGGCGACATCACGGTCAGTGGTTCCGGTACTACTTGGACTATAGACAATGGGGCGGTCACTTTAGCAAAACAAGCCGATGTAGCCTCTTCCACAGTGTTTTATCGTAAAACTGCTGGAACCGGCTCGCCAGAAGTACAAACTCTAGCTACCTTAAAAACAGACTTAGGCTTAACTGGCACTAACTCTGGCGACCAGACTATCACCCTGACAGGCGATGTGACAGGCAGTGGTACGGGCAGCTTCGCAGCGACAATAGCTAACGGGGTCGTTACAAACGATAAAGTCGCGACAGGTATTGATGCTATAAAAATTGCGGATGGCTCAGTTAGTAACACCGAATTTCAGTATTTGAACGGTGTGACAAGCGCCATCCAGACTCAACTAGACGGTAAAGTTGACGAAAACGCGCCGATTACTGGTGCTACCAAAACTAAAGTAACCTACGACGCAAAAGGCTTAGTCACTGCTGGTGCAGATGCCACGACTGCTGATATTGCTGATAGCACAAATAGACGTTACGTCACTGACGCACAGCTAACTGTAATTGGTAACACCAGCGGCACAAACAGCGGCGACCAGAATCTCTTTTCTACTATCGCAGTATCCGGCCAAAGCAACGTGGTTGCAGATTCTACCAGTGACACGCTCACTCTTGTGGCTGGCACGAACATCACCATCACCACGAACGCGACTACCGATGAAATTACCATTACGGCATCCGGTGGTTCTGGCGACGTTACAAAAGTCGGCACTCCTGTAAATAACCAAGTAGGTGTGTGGACAGGTGACGGAACGCTTGAAGGGGATGTCGCGCTCACCTTCGACACGACCACTGATACATTATCTATCGGAGCTTCCGGTACTCTAGCTTTTGGTGCTGTCACTGTTTTATCTGACTCTGCTGGCACAACCACGCTACAGAATATCGACGCGCTAGATGCCACCACAGAAGCTACTATTGAAGCGGCAATTGATACATTAGCCAACCTCACCAGCATCCAAGGTCAGTCTGTTACATTTTCTGGCGCGGCGACCTTAAGCGGCACAAATACTGGAGACCAGACAAGCATTGTCGGTATTACCGGTACAACGGCGGAGTTTAACACCGCACTAACCGACGGGGATTTCGCCACTCTTGCTGGCTCAGAGTCGCTTACAAACAAGACGTTAAACAATAGTAACACTGTTACTTTCCGTGATGACAGATTCACACTACAAGATAACGCAGATACAACAAAGCAAGCCGTATTCCAACTTTCCGGCATCACGACAGGTACAACAAGAACGCTAACGCTCCCCAACGTAAGCGGAACTATTGTAACTACTGGCGATACCGGTTCAGTAACTAACGCAATGCTTGCCGGAAGTATTGATCTTACTACCAAGGTTACTGGAGACTTGCCCTTTTCGAACATCGCCCAGATAGCAACAGATAGGTTGCTTGGTCGAGACACTGCTGGTACAGGCGACATCGAGACTCTTACTGTTGGGGGCGGCATTGAATTTACCGGCACGGGTATTCAAACCTCTGCCTTCACTGGTGATGTAACGAAGTCTGCTGGCGGTACTGCGCTAACGATTGCCAACGACGCTGTAACCTTTGCTAAAATGCAGAATGTGGCTGCAAACTCTGTTCCAGCTCGTGCGGCCAGCTCCTCCGGTGATTTGAGTGAAGTTGCACTTTCTGCGTCACAGCTTCTTGGTAGAGGTTCCACAGGGGATATAGCAGCTATCACTATAGGTTCTGGACTTTCTATGTCCGGCACTACACTGTCGACAACAGGCGGCTCAGCTACGGCTGTTACAAAATCAATAAATCAAGCTAGTCACGGCTTTACTGTTGGCGAAGTAGTCCGCTTATCTGGCACTTCCACCTATGACGAAGCTCAAGCCGATAGCGCTGCGAATGCAGAAGCGGTAGGTATTGTTTCTGCCGTTGCTGACGTTGATAACTTCACGCTAACTACTAGCGGCTATGTAAATGGTCTGTCTGGCCTTACTGCAAACACGATGTATTTCCTTTCTGCGTCAACGGCGGGTATTTTAACGGCAACTGAGCCGACAACAGCAGGGCAAATATCTAAGCCGTGTTTCTACGCTGATTCGACAACCAGCGGATATTTCATCAATTACCGTGGTTCAGTTGTTGCCGACACTGCGCTAGAACAAGCCAGAGATGACAATGGTGTCTATGTTCTGGCCAATAGTGCCGTTGCTGTAAATAGCACCAACACAGCAACTGAAGAAACGCTGGCTACTATTGCTGTTCCAGCAAATGCTATGGGCGCTAACGGTTGGTTTGAGGTAACATGCGGCTGGTCAGTGACAAACAACGCCAACGCAAAAACCGCCCGTATTCGTTTTGGCGGCACTGAATATCTTGCTTCTTCCTTGGCATCTACCGCGCAAAATAACCAGTTCAGAATAATAATGAACAGGGGCGCGACTAATTCTCAAATCGGCATCAGCTCGTCGACCCGCCCAGAAGTTTATGGCACTGCAAGCTCAAACGCCATGGTTACATCGGCTCATGACACGACCTCATCACAAAACATTACCATCACAAGCCAAAAAGCAACCGGTACTGATTCGATGACGCTCGAATGGTACATTGTGAAACTATATCCGAGGTAGATCATGGCACTTATTAAACAGCTACCACAAAACGCAGGAACGACCCTCACCGAGCTGAAGGCGTATATGGATTCACGTTTCGTTGAAGATGAAAGCCGTGGCGAAGCCGAAAGCGTGCGTAAAGAAGCTATTTTAGCTATCCGCTATTTGTGCGCCAAGATCGATGAACTGAAGGGTGTGTAATGGCTAACTCAGCATTTGCCGGGGTAGGCACTAATTTATCCAACAAGGCAGATATTGCATCGCCGACCTTTACGGGAACCCCTGCGGCTCCCACGGCTGCTGCGGATACGAACACCACGCAGCTTGCCACCACGGCTTTTGTTTTGGCACAAGCCGCGTCACAGGCAGAACTGGAGAGCGCCAGCTCAACCACAAAATTCGTGACCGCTGGCCGGGCGCAATACCACCCATCTTCTGCTAAGTGCTGGATTAAGTGCGATGCCGCTGGCGGTACACAAGCAAGCTATAATATCAATAGCATTACTGATACAGGGACTGGCATTGTCACTATTACCATCGAAACCGACTTTTCCAGCGTGAACTGGGCGTGTGTGGTTGGCGGTCAAGGTTCCGGTACTACAGTAACCCTCGCCAAAGCGGTGAGTGTTTCTTCGCAAGCCGCTGGTAGCGTTGTTCTATCGGCCTATGACTTCAGCGCTACCCCCGTTCTTGAAGACCCATCTAACTACTTCTTTGCTGGATTCGGAGACCAATAATGACCAAGGTTCTCATAGTACACGCAGATGATTCGATTGCCGTTTCCACTGTTTTTTCAGATGATGTTGCGGCGGCAATCGCCAAAACAGAGCAAAGCTATTTGAATAGCCCGGAAATTGCCAATAAAGCGCCGTTCAAAAGCTGGCGAATTATTGATGAATCTGAAATACCTGCTGACCGCAGCTATCGTAATGCGTGGCGCGATACAGGAGCAGGAATCGAACATGATATGACCCGTGCTAGGGAGTTGCACAAAGACAAGCTACGCCGCGAGCGTGAACCCAAGCTCGAAGCCCTCGATGTTGAATACCAACGTGCCGATGAGCAGGGTGATAACCAGAAGAAACAGCAAATAGCGGCGCAGAAACAGGCGTTGCGGGATATTACGAAAGACCCAAGAATTGCTGCTGCGGTCATTATTGACAGCCTTAAGAAAATTGTGGTATAATATATGTTATGCGTACAGATAAAAGAGTTATACTCAGTATTTTGTTGGTTCTCATTATAATTATGGTATTATCTCTTTTTATAGCTATATCTAAAACCTTAGAACACGAAGGCGGCTGGTCTGACCACGCACTTGACAAAGGGGGCAAGACAAAATACGGAATAACGCTGTCTACGCTCCAGTCCTTCCGTCCGGGCGCTACAGAAAAAGACCTACGACAAATGACAAAAGAAGATGCTACATCGTTCTATGTAAAACACTTCTTTTATGGAATGGGGGTAGACAGACTCCCAGAAGGCGTACAAGATATTGTGTTTGATATGAACGTCAACCACGGGCTTCGTAATAGTATTAAAATTCTCCAAAGAGCTTTAGTTGCCTGTGGCAAGCATATATTAGTTGACGGCATCCCGGGACCAAACACCGTCACCGCAGCCTTCTCCGTGCCTGTACAGAAACTACGCACCAACATTATAGAAGCACGATTAAACTTCTACCGCGCCATTATCCGTAACAATCCTTCACAGCAAGTATTCTGGAGAGGCTGGGAGAAACGAGCAAGGTCTTTTGCATGATTTGGGACTTCTTCAAAGACTGTGAACACAGACTATCCGCTTCTCGCCTAGTAGCTATAGCAGGCTCATTCACGCTGATGATTGTTGTGCTGGCGTCTCTGTTTATAGACCCTTCTATCACGATTGGTATCGCAACAGTGCTTGGCACGGCTATTACTGCTCAATACGGCGTGGGCAAATGGCAGGATGCCCAAACAGAAAGTAATACAGATGTGGCTGAACCTACTGATAAATAACTGGAAATATATATTTGTTTGCCTAGTAACTTTAGGCTTGACAGCAAAGGTACTTTCGTGGTATTATAATGGTAGAATAGAGAGTGAAGTCACTGCTGCACGAGCACAGGAACAAGAAGCCTGCGCTAAAGCAGCACAAATAACTGAGGAAGCAAATGCGTCTCTCGCTAAAAACTATGACATTACTCGCCGTAAGCTCGCTGATGCTAAACGCATGTCAAAAGCCAAGTGTGTGCTACCTGCCAACCCCTCCGTCCCTCCCGCCTCTGGGAGAGGATATGCAGGACAAAATGGAATCAGCACTGACTGGCTTAGAGAATACGGAGCCGAGTGCCGTGACTACCAAACACAACGAATAGTATTAGAAAAGTTTATAAAGGACGTACAGGAACTTAATGGTAAGTAGGAGTATAGTTTGCGCGGCCTAGCCGCGATACTGTTGATTTTTCTTACAGGATGTTCACAACTAGGAGGTATGCAAAAAACACATACTGTGTATGTCCCGTATGCTTACTATGAAGATAAGATACCGATAAAAAAACTTTCGTTAAACCCATAAACTATGCTTGCCGGTAAAAGAGAAGGCCCTGACTTTACATCAGGGCCTTTTTTGTTAGGTATACTACGAAATTAAAAGTTTTTATAAAGCTATTGACTAGCTAAAAACTTCTGTATCCTACCGGCAGTTGTTTTTGCGTCAATACTTCCATTTTGAAGATAATAATGATGTATGATATATTGTACGCCTTTTACTGTAGAAACCTCTCCTAGATAAAAATATACGTCGGCTAAGAACTCTTTGAAAGCGTAGCCTCCTCCGCTCCAGCCACGACACGCATCCCATGTGTATAGTGATAATTTTTTTGATGGGGTAATGTGCTTTTTGTTCGCTGTAATAGGGGGTGTTTCTAGACCTATAATGTCAAAAAAAGATGAGGTATTCTTCATCTATCTCTATCCGTGGCGGCAACAGCAGGGTACAGGTCTACTCATTAGAAAATATGGGACTTGGACGTGCCCTGAGGGTCTGGGGCTTGATGACCAGCGTTGAATCCGCCGTCTAGTATAACTCCACCTTCTCCGATATTACCGTGAGCGAGAATCTTTAACTTCGTATCACGGTCAACTACGAGGTAAGTACCTTTAATGATGTCGAAACAGTCCACAAGAGCTAGGACACGCTCAATATCAAACTCTTTACAGCTATACAGGTCGAATTGAAATTTTGCAGGAAACTCGCTATCCCAGCAATGCACCGCCGTGTGACTTGTTTCAAGGATGCCCACGCCAGTAGTGCCTTCGTTACCGGCAATCTCACAATAATAACCCATCGGGTTCTTAAGTAACGTAGGCGCTTGTGCGACTTCCATATCCACACGTTTGATAAGCAGAGTGATAAAAGCCTCTACTTCTTGTGCCGATTTGGGTGGGTATTTCACATCAAGGGCGAGGATAAGATGTTTATGTTTTAGGATAAAAAGTCTCCATTACAATTTGAGTTAATAAAATACCCCATGCTTGTGGCACGAGGAGAAACACGAACGCCAACATTTACTTGCCTTTTGCTCTGCCGAGTATATACATACTATTCTTAGTTTCAATAACGCCGTTAGGAATGTCTTTTTTAACGATCTCTGAGGTTCGTATGGCAGTACCATCAGGTATATTCGGGTGGCCGTAGCACCTACCTATAATTACCTCTGTGTTGTCTACCCATATCCACTCTACTATTTTCCAATCTTCGATAAATATTTTAGGTTTTACCACACAGAGCCTCCCATGAGTTAGGATATAGTTTAGTTAATTCTTCTGCAACAGCGTCAGCAAGCTCCCTAATTTCCTGCTGAGCGTCTGGAGCCTGTCTGAGTTTGCAGAAGTGCGCCCAGTTGCGTAGATTGGCAGAAGCGTAGAATCTTGTCAAGTGCCCCATCGGAAGTACGGCTCTTGCCATCTCACGAGCAACACCTAGTTCAATAAGTTTGTCATACGTCTTGATGGACTCGATATAGAAGTTCTCTAACGTCACATGAGCCTCTAATTGCTCTACAACCTCCCCCTCAGAGGATTGTTTATTCCGCGAGGCTTGTCTACGAAATACCTCCGGCATCCAAAATTCACCAACAAAATCTGAAGTGTAACGGGCAGAAATCTCGTTGAAACTTTGGGTTCTATGTCTGTGCCACTCCCTTGCTACGAAGAACGGGCATTCAATTAGGAACGTAGCCGAAGTATGTTCAAACGGCGTCATGTGCTTATGGTCGGCAAGAAACTTCATCAGCTTCTTGTCTTTCTCAATATCTGTGCCGGTTTTACCGTCCTGCCCATGAGACACACGAGCAGCCAGCACAGGCATTAAATCTACATCAAACGTCAGGTCTGGATGTAGTGCGGTAAAAGCCACCGCTTTAACTGAAGGGTTTTTGTATTTCATGTGCGTATTACCTGTCTCCAAAATGAAGGTCTAGGAAAATAAGAAAGGTCTAACCTATCAACCCACGCCTGTAGAGCTTCTTGTGTGTAGGGAGCCGCAGGCGGGGGCGGCGAGGGGTGTTTCCGGCGAGCCGCATACGCCTTACACATTTTATAGAAAACATACCCTTCTTTCATATCGGAAGGTGTCTTAAATCCTGCTGTCATCCACATGACTTCTAGCCCCCACACTATTCCACGATGAAGTTGGAAAGGTAGTTTTTTTCTTCTTTTATATAAATACGGCGGAGCAGACGGATGCTGCCACAGTACCGGATACTTGTCTCTCCGTGGTATATTATACTTCATAATCTATCGCCTGCGGCGTCGGAGTAATATCTACCATGTCTGGGTTTGGGTCGTACCCTTCAAAGGTATATTTACCGTTATCATAGAACGTCAACATAATAGGGAATGTTTGTCCTACATAATGCTTAAACACAAGTTTAGCAATATCGTCATCGTTAAGTTCTAACTTCGCTCTAAAGTTCATATTCTTCCGCCCATGCAATAAGTTTATCTTTATCGAGGTAATACCCAAACCCTTTTAATGAGTCTGTAAACTCTGTAAGTATCTCCGGCCAGCTAGTATCATCAGGCATAGTTTTTCTTACGAAGGTCTCTGTCGCACTGTCGTCAAAGTCAAAATCTTGTTCTAATGTAAATTTAATTGTCATATCTAATCCTTGTAGGTTTCAATCAGTTTCTTAAGATACCATTCCGCTTTTTTTAGGTCCTCCCTACCGTTCTTATACCGAAAACGGTGTAGATACTTCTTAATGTTACCTTCAAGATAATAGGTAAAACCTTCACCAAGAGTGTCTTGAATATACTCGATAGCTTCAATTTTACTCTTATTGTAGTGTGGGGGTCTATCTACCATCGACGAAGTAACTTGAACATTCTTCAATGTTTTATGCCATTCTTCTGGACTCATTATCTAATCTCCACGATATGTTCAGTCTTACGCCCTTGCGACCAAGAGCCACAGCCATTACACTGAAACCTCTTCTTACGCCCGGTTGTTGTAACAGAATATCCTCGTTGTGTCAAGTTAGAAGACCCGCACTTCGGGCAGTTGTCTGAAGTACCTGTTATGGCGTTGTAATTCGGGTGTTTAGTCATGTGTGGTAGAAGTTCAAGATACACCTCTTCTAACAACAACACGTCTTGTTTGTTGTACTTAACCATACTTTCAAGGGCTTTTTTATCCCCAAAAAAACAATCTCTCCACAGGCTTGGCGCATTCTGTAGCTTTCGGCCTACATCAAGGTATTCCCCGATATAGTCGAGCCTGTTACTTGTGAACGCCCCTACTGCACGGGCTTGTTTTAACGTGTCCACCGTAGGTACAGGAGGCACTGTACCTAGTTTATGGTATGTGATACGGGCTTTGAGCTTTTTAAGGTCAAACTTATCTACATTATGCCCTATTAAGAAATCAGCCTGTGACACAACCTTCATCAAGGCTTTTACAACACGTTTGTCATTACGTTTCGACTCTGCTACAGAATATACTGTTTTCTCCCCTAACCACTTCCAACTGGCACAATGGATACGCCAATCTTCCAGTATATTTTGGTAAGAGATTGAATCTGGGTACAGACCGAACGTGAGGGCGTTTATATAACTAGTCTCTACGTCCCACAGCAGTCCACGAGGCTTTCGTGTCATATTATTTACCCTGTAAAGATTGAACTAACTTAGCCAACTTGTCACATTCAGCGTGAAGATTCACAAAGTATTCAAAATCAACAATAGCCACGGCCTTGGTGCGGTTCTTACGATGAACCACAATAGGGTTAAGGTCTTTGGCGTTATCTTGCGCCTGTCCCCATGCAAACCACAGATTTAACCGTTCTGTGGCCTTACACTCAACAGCGAAAGGGAATACGTCTTGGGCAGCTTTCGAGAGCTTGACATCAACCCCGGGAGCGCCCATAGACGTACTCTGTACATCGGACTCGTGTAAAAACGGGAAAGACTTAAGGAGCTGCGCTACAACTTCTTTCTGAAGGTTTCTTCCTTTAGATTTTTTACTTTGTACTGTTTTAGCTACCATTAAATCTTTCCTTTATAAAGTGGCGGGATATACGGGGTCAAGGATACCTAGCTAGAATACCTTGTTTTATTCCTTATTACAGGACTATCCCATTAAGTCCATAAGTTGGTTTTCTGTAGAAACAGGGTCCTTGAGGACTTTCAACCTCCGGTAGCGCCCCGTATATTCTATTTCTTAGTTACAGAAGCAATCTTACCCGGTTTCACCAGCTTCTCTTTAGGTAATGCCGGTGAAACAACAGGCTTATCTTCTTTAACAGGTCCTTCGAGTTTGTGTACCTGTTCGATAAGGGCAGTCAGTTCGTCCGGTTTAATACGGAACTTTCGCCCGTACCGAGACGCTTTATGTACTGCATCCAGTACAAACTTCAGTTTTGTCGTGATAGGGCCGTAGTTACTCATCACTACCTCCTACCGTGTCAGCAGCAGGTTTGTCCCCGGCTACGTACATAGGTAGATAAATACGTTTACCCATCTCTACTTTATTAAGCGCGTCAGTGAACACCGGAGCATTCACGATAGACACGCGAGGGCCATAATCACCCATAGAGACGTTGCCGACAATACGAGAACCGTTATCAGTCTTTACTTTAAGTACATACTCTTCATTACGTTCAATAGGCATGTTTACCACCAAAAAGTTTCAAGGTTGTTAATAAAAAATTCTTTACCGGCTTTGTATCTCTTTTTGTTAAAGACGCTACTTTCGGTATCGCACCCTTCGCTTAACATCAACAAAAAGAACTCTACATCGTCATGAGCCTTCTTCTGCGCTGCTAATGCTTTCTGCTCTTGTTTTTTAGTAAGCCTGCCAGACTTAGTTTTAGACCAGAATACACAGTGAATACCTTTATTCAACTCTCTGTATCTACGGAATCGTGGTAACATGAGTTTACCGAGAGTCGTATTCAACCCCCACGTCTCATCGTCGCTAAATCCTCGCACCTGTCTTTGCACCCAGTATTTAATGGGGCGGTAGACATTAAAATACAACGGCCACCTGACCGTGTACTTAATCCAATCAGTTACTTTTTCCATACTTTACTCCAATCTCCTTTAGTTGCAGCCTTCTGATACTCAGTCACACGGGTTTCAAAGAAGTTAGCGTGTTCTTGAGAGTTTAACATCTCTTCCAACCACGGAAGAGGGTTTTCTTTCACTTTGAAGTTTGTTTTCAGCCCAAGCTGCAACAATCTCCTATCTGCGATGTAACGAATATACTCCTTTACTTCGTAGTTGTCAAGCCCCTCGATACCACCGTGAGCAAAAGCAAGGTCAATAAACCTGTCTTCTAGTTCCACCATACGGCGACACGCCTCGTAGATGCTCTTACGCACATCATCAGTCCATGCTTGCGGGTTCTCCAGCGCCAGAGTGCGGAATAACCTAATCATACCTTCTGTATGCACGGACTCATCCTTGATAGACCATGTGACAATCTGCCCCATGCCTTTCATCTTACCGAATCGTGGGAAGTTCATCAGGATAGCGAACGACGAGAATAGTTGTAACCCCTCTCCGAAGGCGGAATATACGGCGATAGTTCGCAGCATATCTTCCACAGTGTCCATCTTCATGTCGGACATATATTCGTGTTTCTCTGCCATCTCTTTGTACTCTGTGAAGGTCTTAAACTCCCCTTCCGCTATACCGAGAGTAGTGAGTAGCAGCGCATACGCCTCCACATGAATAGCCTCATAGGATGCAAACGTGGTAAGCATCTGAGCTACTTCTGGGTGGCCGCTAAAAGTAGGCAGGTAAAACTTACAATACCCCTTAGCTACGTCAATATCTGCCGTCGTAAAGAACCGGAAAATCTGCATCAACAGATTCTTCTCTTCTGCCGTCAGATTAAACTTCCAATCCGTGATGTCGTTCTGCATAGGGACCTCATCAGGAATCCAGTGCATCTTCAGTTGTTTACGGTACATATCAAACGCCCACGGGTAGTGGAACGGCTGGTAGTATTCTCTCTTCTCTAATAGACTCATCGTACTCCTCTGACATAATGTAACCAATTAAACAATCTACGGACGTAATAAGACCGTACAACACTTACAACAGTAAACAACGCCCCCATGAGTAGGTGTTGATGTAGCGGGATATACACACCGAATAAAGGAAAGATTGCGTATTGAGCGCCTACAGCAACAGCGTACCCTATGAGTACATTCGCTATAGATTCTATCAACGACATCTTCCTGCTTTGCCCTTTGTTTTTCACGCCGCCCTCTGCTCCTTTAGTTCTTCTATAAGAACGTAAGTATCATCCTTGATGTGTACTTTATACATACCAAGCAGGTCGAACCCATGTGATTGGATACCGTGCCTGACGCGGTATATAAAATCAAGTTCTGCTCCACTGAACACATTCTTTTGAATCATTACTGATGCAAGAATAATATCGAAGTTGATTTTCTTAATTATCTGTGGGGGAAGGGCCATTAACGGTTACTCGTAACCTCGAAGCCGAGGTCCCGTAGCACCATAGCTAGAACTTGACCAGCATCGTTTATATTCAAGTCTAATTCGCAGTCTTCAGAGCAATACATCAGATCGTGTCCTTCGTCTGTGCTAACTAACAGACGTTGCTCTTCTGTAGTACAATCTTCGTTTGACCATGCCTGCCATTCGATATTGATTTTCATATCTCGTCCTCTCGTACAGATTCGACAACAAAAGATAGTTCGTATACCTTTGGAGTAATACGGTCGGCTCTAAAACCCCCCGCAGCAGTGGTCTCCCATTCTGGGTGTTTTTCTAAGTCTTCGAGTAATCGTCTCGCGCACCTACGCATCTCGGCAATAGACGGCACACCATCTACCGCCCCAGCCCACTGCCAGTCGAGTGCTTCCATTACTCGTCTGACTCGCTCGAACTCAAAGAAGTCAAGGATATTCTCTATACGTTCACTTCTCATATTTAGCAGTCTCCTCTATCTTTCATATCTAACCGGAACATCCCACACACTCGATTTCATAACCAGTATTAGTTACAGTTTTAGTCTTAGCAGGTTTCTCCGGTGCTGTCAAATGAGTGCGTTCAATTTTCTGACCGATATTCTCTACAGCAGATTCCGTATTGGTACGGCAGTAGTATAAAGTCTTCAGCCCAAGCACCCAAGCCATGTGGTGGATATGGTGTAACTCTGCTACATCTACAGGAGTCTTAAAGAATACGTTTACTGACTGCGCTTGGTCGATATACTTCTGTCTATCCGCCGCAAGTTTAATCACACACGACTGGTCAATTTCGTATGCCGTCTTAAACACATCTTTCTCTTCCTGCCTCAGGATGTCGAGATGTTGGACGGAACCTTTCTTAGCGCCGACAGAGCGCCACACAGAGCTAATCTCATCTTCTGTGAGACCTTTCTTATGCAGCAGGTCAAGGAAGTATTTATTCTTCAGTACATGCGTACCGCTTTCTGTCTTCTGCGAGAAAGATACTGCGCTGTATGGCTCAATCGACGGGCTAGTGTTACCACACAGAATAGAGCTTGACGCATTCGGGGCGATAGCTATCAGGTGCATGTTACGCACAGGGCCGGTGGTAGTGAGAGCACCTAAAGCAGTTGCCTCAATATAATCAAGGCATGGACCACGCTCTTCCGCCAGTCGTTTAGTAGCTATATTAGCTTCTTCCCGGATATGTTGAAACATCTCGACATTGACTTTAGCTGCTTCCTGCGACTCAAAAGGAATCATCTTAGATTGTAGGTAGCTGTGGAAGCCCATTGCACCAAGCCCAAGGCTACGTTCACGGGAAGCAGAATAGATAGCCTTGGCGATAGCCTGCTTTGCCGCTGGTTTTACATGCTCGGCCTTGATAAACGTTTCAATAACATTATCCAACATACGGATAAGGTCTTGTATCATGTTTGTGTTTTTCCATTCGTCCCACTTCTCCAGATTCACTGAGGACAAGCAGCACACGGCGGTTCTATCTTCCGAGGTCGGTAGGGTTATCTCGGAACAGAGATTTGACGTTGTAATACAAAGACTTAGCGCCTTTTGTGCTTCTGGTAAATGCGCGTTGCTCGTATCAATAAAGTGCAGGTATGGTTCCCCGGTCTCGGCGCGTAACGTCAGAATCTTCTGCCACAAAAGTCGGGCAGACACAACTTCAACAACTTTCTTTGAGTGCGGGTCTATTAGTTCCCAACTATCGTCATCTGCGCTTAGTTTCGTCATAAACGCATCAGTAATGTTCACAGCGTTGTGTATGTTCAAGCATTTACGTTCTTGTGCGCCGCCGGTAGGTTTGCGAATCTCCACAAACTCCATAATCTCTGGATGTGAGATGTCAAGATACGCAGCGTAGGCAGCCCTGCGAGTGCCTGCTTGTTTACATGCCTGTACAACCCTGTCCATCACGGCGAGGAATGGAATCATCCCTGTCGATTCTCCTCCAGAGCTTGTCTTTGTCTTATTAGTCCGTAACGCTGACCACGCAGCACCAAGACCACCTCCTTGCGATGCCAACCACCCTGCTTCTTCCCAGTGTTTGAAAATACCGTCACGGGAGTCTGGGGTGTACTGCAAATAGCAACTGATAGGCAGTCCTCGTTTAGTTCCGCCGTTAGCCAGCACCGGAGTCGAGAACATAAACCATTGTTTGCTTACATAATCATAAAGACGCTGTGCATGAGCTTCGTCGTTAGCGAACGCCTTTGCAGCACGAGCGAAGGCATCTTGAGGTGAAGTCTCTCCGTCGACCATATACCTCTCCTTCAATATCCGTAACGCATACGGTGAGATTAAAGAGTCACGGGTATAGTCAACGATTACATTCATGTGCAAGTCCTTTAGATAAGAAGGGGCGGCCAAAAGACCGCCCCATTAAGTTACGGTGTGTATATTGAACTGTTAGCAGTCCCATTTCCGGCGTGCTTTACGCAACCGGCTGTTTGGGTCTTTAGCAGCTTCAGGAAACTTATCCATTTGCCCCTTAGGCCGGGCGCAGAAGCTCTTGCGGCGTTTAGCGTCAGTCGGAGACTTTTTAGCTTGTTCCTTGCTCACAGGAGGTTTAAGGTTTCCTCCGGTGGCTTTATTGTATTTACGTCGGCCTGACTCAGTAAGACCACCTTCAGGATTCTTGTCCTTCTTTGTCAGCGGCACAGAGGGTTTCTTACTTTTTACCACCTTAGTACCCTTTTTTCTTTGCTTTTTTTACAGGCGCTTTAACAGGAGTTTTAGCAGGTTTGGTCTTAGATTTAGTTTGATATTTCATTATCGAATCCTTTATTTTAAGTTTACTTAACAGCGCCTCGACGAGACACTGTGTTATATATTGAAGGTAGTATGCTTCCTGTTCCCTTGCTGGTCGCTCCTCCCCAATATATTCTCTAACGTCCTGCCACACATGAGTTGCCTCGTGAGCGCACAGACTAACGATACTGGATATATAAGGTACTTTCCGTAACTTTACAATATCCAGCAGTACAATACATATTCTTCCGTCTTCTCCATCAATAGTAAATGTTGTAGCTTGACTTGTCTTTGCCACAGGCGAAGGATTCCCTGTGTCTAGCCTTTTCAATTCTCTGTTTAATTCCTTTTCATTAAATACTACACCGACATAGACAGGGTAGCATCCTCTGTGAAAGTATTTAATCTGCGTCTTGTTCTTCGACATAATCCACCAGACGCTTCGACATCATTGTATATAATATCTTAAATTCTTTATATGGTATATACAACTCAAATCCGTCGCCGTTATCGTTGTTAAACTCCAGATGGAAGCCTTCTTCTTTAGAAATCTCATTTCTCTTAAAAAAATATGTGTTTTCAGTGCACATGACAAGATCACCGTTGTCACTTGTGTTATTTCGGATGGTTTCTTTCTCAACCCAGATTCTAATCATACATACCACACCATTGGCGGATTCTTAGCTTGTGAACATTTAGATGGTTCTAGTTTAGCTGTCGGATGGCACTTAGTCTTGTGGTCGCAGTACATACACGACTTACCGATAATTGTCCTGCCTGTTTCTTTCTTGTAGAATGTTTCTTTTTCCAAACCCTGACACGGTGGCATCTTACCATTTTTTAACGCTTCAATCTTCTTCTTGGCACGCAGATTCCATCCAGATTCTACTTGCTCCAAGGTTTTAGGAAACTCAACAGTTTTATACGCCCCGGTCAATTTGTTGTACACCACCCACCCACCGGGTTCTGCCTTCTTACCTTTAGCATACCCTATCAGTTGGTCGATATACCCAAAAGAATCATCCTTCTCCAGAATGTAATAAGAGGCGAACTTATTGTTGTAGGCGTAATCAGATGCGGTCTTAACATCGTACACCTTGCCGTCTTTTTCGATATACCAGTCAAGCTCGCCTTGAATATCGAGACCTTCGACAGTCACAACAACCAAATCATCTGTCTTGATGTCTAGTCCTTGGGACTTACAGATATAAGTCAGGATACGTTCTTGTATATGCCCTGTGAGCATTTTTAACAGGAAGCTCGGCTCCGGTTTACCCCGGCCATATTTCGCTTCCAACATAAGCTGGCGCAAATCCTTCCCGATGTTTGACATACGGAGTCGGAAAGTATTGTCAGGTTTTTCGTGGAAGGTGGATAGAATCTTAGCTTTGATGTCGGCTAAACACTCATCAAGAAGTTCTTGTTTGAAAGGAGCTTCCCCGGTAGCGGCGGCTTCAAGGAAATCTGTGATTGTCTTATCTATAAAGTGCATACAAAGTCCTTGTGTATAAGTGATAGGCCTTCCACCCATCGGGAGATAACGCGCTATCTCTCTGCAACACTAATAGACAGGACTACCCCTGCTACAACTGCTGTTGCCACAGTCCACTTGCGTACAAGCGGGGACTCATGAGAGAAGACGCTATACTTCTCTCTGCTTTGTTTTATGAGTTAGGCCGCGTCTTGACGCGCGGTTCTCGCCCAGTTAGCTCTGGTTTCCAAGCGTTTTTAGGTAGAAGGTACTGAGGGTCACGCCGTTAGGCGGCAGGGGAGGTTCCTTCTACCTGTTCGGATGCCTTCTTAATCTCATCTACTTGACCATCCGTCATATCTTTCAACATCTTGATGACATAGTAGCTGTTATTGGCAGGGATTGTAGCCAGAAGGTTAATTATAGCATGAACTTCCTCGACTGTCAACTCAAGTTTAACCTTATTTTGCATTCTTAATCTCCTCGTTATGTTCTTGAATATATTGCTGAATTACCTCTGAAACAGAGTCCTCTGAAATATCAAGATTTTTCTCAACTACCTTAAATTCCAGTTCTGCAAACTTGTCACCAGAAACCTCAATTTCCAGCAGGTTAGCAGGCCATTGTGCTCGCTCACGACCTAACAAGGCTTGTACTTCAAGGTAGCTACCAAGCTGCGTCGGCGTGATGCGGAAGTTCACCAGCACAGGCTTTTTACCGGGGAATGTGACTTCTCCGAACAGGAAGGTGTAATACCCGCCTTTAGCCTTCTGTTTCTGACGTTCTTCTGCACTAAACGTCTTCACACCTTCCCAAACAGGGAAAGTACGCCCACATGCGTTACCACCGTTGCGGTCAGGGATTTCAACACCCTTCTCGACGCGCTCAAAGAACACAGTCTCATTCGTGACTTTCGTAGGGTCTACAGGGTCACGGGCGATAATCTTGTGTTGCACGTCAAACAGTTTGAATTTAACTGTTGAAGATTTATACTCTTTTTCTTCGCCTTGTAACACAAAGAAGAACTCCGTCAATACGGCCTTCTTCCCCGGTACAGGGGTCTTCTCTAAAATCGTAGCTAGTCGTTTCATTATACACTTTCCTTTCTAATTAAACCATCAGCGGCAAGATACATATCTAGCTCGTCAGATTCTCTTTCGTGCTTGTCGATACCAAGTTTACGGACTTTCAGCACTTTACGCATCAGCTTCGGGTCATACCCCTTGCTTTTTGCTTCTGTAAAAATATCCTTAACGTCTTCTCGCAATCCTGCAATCTCTTCTTGCAAACGAGACACGCGGTCAAGATATGCTTTTACTTCATTGTTCGTCTGTGTCGTAGTAATTGACATAAGACCATTCCTTTCTGTCTGTTTCTTCTTCGTAACCTTGGCGGTACTCTGCAATCTGTTCTTCCGTCATTTTGTCGATGTTGACTGTTTCACCACTATCGAGTATATAGTGAGGATTGTACTGTCTGCCGTAATAACGGTCGGCACTACCCCTGTCCTGTGGACTTCTTGCGCGGCTGTTTAACATTTTGCCCCGGCCCTTTCATTAGTTTGCTGTTTTGAGTGATTTTAACCTGTACAACGTATGCCCCCGGATGATGCAGCTTTTTGTACTCTACTGCATCTGCCATCATTTTCCACAACAGAGGTGGGCCTGTTTCATCCTCTCCCTCGTAGAAAATAATCTTCCCTTTACGCAGATTATAAATCCCATAAAACTGGTCGTGTCGTTTAAGCGGCATCTATACCACTCCCTTCGTATAAAGTTTTCTTATCCATTAAATTATCACCGATACTAATTTCGTATCCAATAGGCACATTTGTATCATACTTAAACCTATCTGTCAAGTACCCCCAAACATTATTAAAGTGCTTCTTAATTATCTCAAACATTACGTCAACTTCGTCAGGGTGGACATCAGGCACAACATCGTCGTGTACTTGTAACACGAGCTTCGACTTCAGCCCTCGCGCCTTCATCTCGCGCCACATAGGGATAATCACAGACCATGCAATCTCTGCTGATGCGAAAGATTGAACAGGGTAGTTGACTAGCTGGGTCTTACCCTGCACCCGGCCATGCTCGTTACGTTTGATGTCAGGGAACGAGAAGATACGTCCGGATGGTGTGGTAATCTGCTTATAGGTCAAGGCTTCTTTCACTAGCTCTTCGTGCCAGCGAGAGATGCCGGTGTGTTCTTGAAAGAACGCCTCTGCGTAGGCTTTAGAGGCTTCCGTAGCCCCTGCTCCGCCATAGAGGGGTTGGAAGGTGCTAGATTTGGCTTTCTGGCGCACCTGCTTCCATTCCTCTGGTTCCATATTCTCTTTAACAGCACCATAGATAACTGCTGCCGATAGCGCGTGCCGGTCTTTTCCTTCTAGAATAGACTTCAACCCTGCCGGGCATTTAGCAAGCATTACAGCGGTTCTGTATTCGAGCGCAGCAAAGTCAGTCGGCATCAGCTTACCACCCTCCCAACGTGATATAAACACTTTACGAATAGGGAATGTGTTGCCGCGAGGGAAGTTCTGGAAGTTAGGACCAGACGAGGACAGTCTGCCTGTGGCTGTTACGCACTGGTTGAAGTTAGGGTGGCACAGAGCGTTTTCCCTGACACCCTTACGGATACCGTCAACAAATGATGTCAGATAAGTGTCAAGGGCGTTTACGCGCTGTAGCTTTTTCAAAAAGAGTTCGGCTTCTTCACTTAAGCTACCGGACGCAATCAGGTCGTCAATCGTCAGCTTATCAGTGCTGAACCCATTTATGGTCGCGTACTCACTGGATAGAGGGCGTACATTAAACCCTGCACGACGAGTAGAGGGCATATACACCACCCCTTTGCCGTCACAGGCGGTACATTTCGTCGGGTTTTTGTATGGCTCCCCTTTGACGACCTCGCCTGTCTTCTTCTCAACCTTGTCTTTCTTGTATTTCTGTATGGAGCCTTTGCCGTCACAGACAGTACAATGTGTGGCACTGGTACGGTAGACCACCTCTGTGTTCTCGCGAATAACCTTCTTAAATTCTGAGTCAGAGTAGCGCGTGTTGTACTTTACCTTCTTAACAGCCCCGCGCTGTTCAGTCCCGATGTTGAATAGTTCGGCCCAGACCTTCTTATCCTTTACCTTGCGCCCATACACAACCATCGACATATCCGCCGATGATGCGAAATTCAACGGAGTGTCACCCATGACATCTCGCGCCATGTCATACAAATCCTGCTCAAGACGTGTCTTCTCGTCGCGGAACTCTTTTTCCACACGTTCAAGCTCTGTCGTGTCAATTTTGATTCCGGCACGTTCGATGTCGATAAGGACCTCTAATGTCTCCATTGAGAGTTTCATCACCGGCCACATAGTCTTAATCTCCTGCTCTTCCTTATACCGCTTGCGCTGGTGTTGGTAGAGTTGGAATGTGGTCTCAATATCTTGTAGCCCGTATTCTTCGAGTTCTTTAAGAGGGATTTCGTCTGTGTTCACTTTGCGGGATAGATAGTCAGATAATATGTCTTTCTTAGGCTCTAGCCCGTATCGCGCAGCGCAGGCAGACAGGCTCAGTTGAGGTTTTCTTCCTTTAGCTGCGACATACTCGAATATCATCGTATCATAGAGAGGGCCGTCATACTTAAACCCACATTCATATAACCATGACATATCGAACTTGAGGTTATGTCCGATGATAAGGGAGGATTGGCTTAACCAACTTTGCAGACGCTCTGTGCTGAACTTAATCTGATAGGGGTTTGTTGTGAGTTCATTATGATTGAAATAAAGGTACTCTGAGTACCCTGTTTCGGTATTTTTTAAACCGACTGATACTAGCTTGTTCGACGGCAGGTACGGAGAGGGCGAAGACTTACCATCCTCGTTCCACGTCACTGTCGTCTCGATGTCTAGTATAATTTTAGTCATATTTCTTTAGCTCTTCTTGAATCTCTTTGGCGCGTGTTTCGCCTACAGTGTAGATGTCCCACTCGTCCGGGCTGGCGATAGCCTTAAACGTCGTTTCAAGCTGGTCTTTAATTATAATCTTCAGATGGCGTATCATAGCTTGTTCTGCTTCTTCTCGTGTGTCTGCCGTCTCGTAGAAATCACTAATATACCCGTCGTGGTATGCAACCCATTCAGATTTGTCATACGCAGAGTATTCTTTACTCACATAGAATTTGGAGTCTTTTGTCTTATGGTGGTCACACGAGATGAGGTCCCAGTACAAGCCTATCAGCTCTTCAATCTTATCTTCGTTAGTCATCGAAATTCAACTCCTCTACATCAGAATAATCTACTTTGTCATATAATTGTTCTGCATCTACTTCGTCCATAATATCCAGATGAGACGAATGAGGCTCGTGCTTACTCCACACACTAACAGCGATGTGGTAGTCATCGAAAGTACGGACAGGTTTACTGCCTACCCAATATACACCATCTTCTTCCATAAGCGCCTCGTGCATTCCGTAATGTATAAAAGGGGTTTTGTTATGTAGCACTAATACATAGACTTTCTTCTTCATGGCAGTTCCGGATACAGCGCGTGAATTTCATCGGGGCAGTATAATAGTCTCTTTCTATACTTCTCGTCTTGGTAAAACATCGCTATCTGCGCTGGCACTAGGCGCAGGTTTGGATACTGGATGTTTACCCACGTCATATAGTCCCCAGTGACAGTCCAGCCCATCTCCTGTATTTCTCGCATCCCGATGTGTTCGTATTCCTTTTTTACACTCTGGGCAGTACCACCAACCATCGTTCTCTCCTTCATGTAGTTCGACCATCTTAGTGTCTTTATTACGATAAATATCACAAGTAGGACAAAGCATGTTACACCTCCATGCGACTCAGTTCTTTGTTAATCATGAAACTACCAGAACTTTCATCTCCTGTCAACTTGTTCTTGGCGAGATAGAAATATCTAATGTTATTATCCTCTTGCAGGTCTTCTTTACCAATACAGATACATAAATCAAGCTCTGCGGCTTTACCAGTCTTACTATGTTCCAGCGCATCAAAACTAAAGAACTTTTTACCTGCCGCAGCTTCAGACGCTTGGCACACCCCGATGACGGCGCAACCGTGCTTCACGGAGTATTCGCGGATAGAAGTATAGATAATACGCATCTTCTCATGCGCCGGGGCGTCACCTTTTACGTGAAGTTTATCTAGCTGGTCAACTACAAGAATATCAGGTTTGTGTTCTTCTAATAGCTTATCAATCTCGTTATACTGCATCCCTGTTTTGTGTAAGAAGATAGCCTTATCTTTGAACTCCGTATCAAACGCTTCCACCTTCTCTTTGAACTCAGATGGGTTCATCTTACTGTGTTTATACCCCATACCTGCCCAAGAACAGATAGCTCGATGTTTAGTTCTGTGGATAGC
>FRDC01000749.1_pt1 | contig 50405 bp, 62 predicted proteins | sample 1106171 | NCBI WGS metagenome assembly FRDC01 (sample SAMEA3930566, study PRJEB13176) | freshwater metagenome | biome: Drinking water system; feature: drinking water; material: water | place: Singapore | collected 2014-12-20 | reverse complement strand
ACGACAATATCCCTGTAATACAAGTAATTTGTATAAGTTAGCCCGCTTAAATAAGAATAAAGGATGGAAATTAGTTGAATGGAAAGGGGTGAATTGGGTGGTGAGGGAGTAGGTAATGTAATGGTGTTGCAAAAATAAATTTGTAAAGTGCAGTTGTTTTAGTTATTTTAGTGCAAAATTGTTAGTTTTGAAAACTAAAAACTAAACTAAAACTAAAAAAAATATGCAAAAACTAAACGAAGAACTAATTCTAAAACTAAACGAGTTAGTTGAAGCCGGAACGAGCAAAACAGACCTTGAAGAATCTATCGGATTGCCAAAAAATTCTTTGTCCGCTGTTTTAAAGGGAAACAAAGAGATGCCGTCAAACTGGCCTTTAAAAATTCAAGAATTTCTTAACCGACCATTAGCGGTAATTTCAGAAGTTGAAAACAGGCCAAAAATGGTTGTTTCTAAAAAAGGCGATTTATCATTAAAACCATCAGACGAAACTTTAAAGAAGATTCAGGAAGCTATCGCTAAAATTAATAAAGATTTTGGCGATGGTTCAGTAATGAGGCTTGGGGATGCGCCCCAAAAAAACATTGAAGTTATATCTACTGGTTCTTTAACCCTTGATGATGCACTTGGAATTGGCGGCTTACCAAAAGGAAGGATAGTAGAAATATACGGGCCTGAATCAAGCGGTAAAACAACAGTTGCGTTACATATAATTGCAGAAGCGCAAAAGAAAGGTGGATTATGCGCTTTTATTGATGTTGAACACGCATTTGATGAAGTGTATGCAAAAAATATAGGGATAAAAACAGACGATTTACATTTATCGCAACCAGATTACGGCGAACAGGCTTTGGAAGAAGCTGACAGGTTAATATTAACTGGTGGGTTTAGTGTTGTTGTAATTGATAGTGTAGCTGCGTTAGTTCCAAAAGCAGAATTAGAAGGTGAGATGGGCGATAGTAAAATGGGTTTGCAGGCAAGATTAATGAGCCAAGCCTGTCGCAAACTTACAGGAACAATAAGTAAAACAAATACACTTTGCGTTTTTATAAACCAACTTCGTTCCACAATAGGGAATATGTATGTTTTTGAAGTTACAACTGGGGGAAATGCTTTAAAGTTTTACTCAAGTGTAAGATTAGATATAAGAAAATCTGGTAAAATAATGGATGGAGATAGCCAATTTGGTAACAAAGTAAAGGTAAAAGTAGTTAAAAATAAATGCGCACCGCCTTTTAAAACTTGTGAATTTGATATAATTTTTGGCGAAGGGATAGATAGAATTGGGGAGTTGATTGATTTGGCTGTTCAAAAAGATATAATTAAAAAATCTGGAAGCTGGTATTCATACAATGAAGATAAGTTAGGACAAGGCAAAGAAACGGTAAGGCAATTATTAAAAGATAATCAAGGGGTTCTTTCTGAAATTGAATTAAAAATAAACTTAAATAAGTAGTTATGTGGTATATAATTGCATTTATATCTGGAACAATATGCGGGATTATAATAACTTCAATTATGGTAGTTGGGAAAGATTACCCCGAACAAATAGATGACATCCCCACCTTAGACAGACAAAACAAACCGTAGCAGCACAAAATTAAATTTGGAAATTAGTATTTTGTTTTTGTATCTTTGATGTAACGTTCAAAGCATTGCTGATGTGCTGGCATTTTTAAAAAACTGTCAGCCGAAACAAATGCCGATAATTGTTCTTTGAAATTAAAGGTAGATTTTTTAGGTGAATAGAGAACTGTCTGCCCGTAACTATTGTTGATAAGTATTAATGGTGATGATGTTAACAACGTCCAGCCAGCATATTAGCAATGCTATGTTAGCGGCAGTCCTTGTCGGGTGTACCCCTAATAAGGATTTCTATTTACAAGGGTCTTAAATAATTTTGTTTCCAGTAATTTTACTATTATATTTGAAATAAAAAAGGCCAAGAGTGGTAATCTTGACCTTCGGTAATCAAAAACCGAAAAGAAAGAAAAGGTGTTGCACCAATTAAAGAGCATCATATCAGAATGATTTCCTACTGGGCAATCTCTTGATTTTTGAACACTTACGACAAATTTAACAAAAATTACATCCCAGACCTCAAAATCTGGGATTTTTTTGTTATATGAAAAATTAGCAATTTGTGTCCCCGCCAAAATTCTATGTTTAGTTTCGTACATTATTGGTTTTTGTCCAGAAATTAAAACTTTGTCCGGGTGTTTTAATTGTCAGAAAGTATATATCAAAAAATACAATTAACAAAAGATAAAATTGCTTTTGAAATAATAAGGCAACAAAGTGTTTTTGATACACATAAAAGAATGTTTAATAGTGGGCATCCTGATTTTACAGAAGAAATATGTAATAAGATTATGGATGATGCAAAAGTAAATCTGGATTATCTTCAATCACAACTTCACCAGCAATAACTAAGTTATAAAGTAGTTCTGCTTTATATTCTGCTTCTGTATTTGTTTTTTTATTTTTCAATAATGCAAATAAGGTTAAGTCGTCGTCAGCCACTCCACCTGTTGAAAGATAATATAATCCACTTTGTCTATAAATAACTTCATGGTCAAAGCCAGTTGCCATCCATTCTGGATAACGCATAGTTACGTGCCCGGTATAAATAAGTCTGGAATCATTATTTTCAGGCAATATTATTATTTTATTAATAACCCACTCCGTTGATTTTAAAAGTTGTGTCCCCTCTAAGTGAATTAGTCTATCTTTAAATTCTGTCGCAGTTTGATAAGTCATGGTATTAATTTTTTAATTATTAATTGTCAACCACCACCATAAAGGCTAACTAAGGATTGACGCTAACACAGTATTTATGCAGGTAAAGGAAATAGAAATACAAAAGCCTGACATAGACTGTCCGGCTTTACTTGCATAAATACACTTCTTACATCATTCTAAAATTTCAGGAAATATACTTGGTACTGTGATATACTTTGGCATATTTTCAGGAACAGGGCAGTATAGTTTCTGGAAACGTTCTTTATTATTAAAAATCAATATATACCACTTTTTATTTTTAAGCCCATATTGCTGCCTTAAATAAAATACAGCATCATCAAAACTATTATTAACTTCTGAATAGTGATAGGTCATTTTCTTTTTAAATTCCCCGTCTATGTACAGCTTTAGTATCATTTACTGTGCTTTAGTATCATTTACTGTTTGCAACTGAATTTGTCTCGGACGCTTTTACCTGAACTTTTTTAAAAGACAAATCATACTTAACTTCTTTAAAACCGCTTTCATGCAGCTTATACGTTACTGTTGGTTTTACTGTTAAATCTTCAACATAGCATCCCAATCCCCCAAACTGGTACATTTGGCTTTTAATGTTTTTCCATGCGGATTGTGTTGTTTTTAATGTTTCTGTTACAGAAAGGGGTTCACCGTTATCGCCGGTTACTACTACTCTAAATTGCTTGTTTTTTGTTTTTTTAATGTAAATCATAAATAAGTTTTTCTAAATTGTGATAGAATTTTGTTTTGCGCTCTGCATCGGTTAGCAACGGTGCAAGTATATGAAATCTTTCTTTTATATCCTCCCAATCAACAAAATTAACCCATTTCGCAATACTACTATCATCCATTTGTGAATGACATCCGCCAAACATAGTTCTTTCTACCCAATTATAATCATTGTCGGCTATACTTTTAAAAATCCGCTTGGGAAAAATGTGGCAGATAGAACCTCTGTAAAACGTATCGTCATTCTTTTGACTTTTTTGACCGCACCCACATTGGCATATACCGGTCATCTTTTTTCTATTCCTTTCAAAGAATAAATCCATTTCGCTATCCCCGCTTACTTTAGCTAATTCCTGCTTTCGTTTTTCTGAAACTTTAGGGATAGGCTTCTTAGGTTTTGCCCCAGTAGTTTTATTCATCAACCCTAACTTAATTAATCTTAATTGTTCCTGATAACCCATGATAGTTCTGCTTTTGCAAATGACTGATAAGTATTAAAATCATATTCTAAAAACCAATATCCATTACTAAAAACATAATCCTGTTCTATACCGGCATTATATAATATTCTATCAATACCAATCTTTATTCTTTTACCATTAACTGTTGGATAAATAAATAGCCAACCTTTATCGTTTTGTACTCGGTACATTTTATTTTCAAACTGTACCGAATCGCCTTCTCTTGTGTTTTCAATACACTGATACATAATTATTTATTTTTAGTTGCGTCAATACAGTCGTTAGTGGCTATACTACCATGCTTCTATTGCGAAGCATTTGGTAGCTGTTTTGGTTTGACTTCCTCAAATTCTGCATCTTCTGTGTCTTGCCAAAGTTGTTTAAAATCTTTATAGCCATCCATCCACCCATTGCCTAAATCATTTCTTTTGTCGGCAATCGTTGATGTAATAATAATTTTCTTTGGTGGTGGGTTTATTGTTACTTGTGTAAATCCAGTTTTACTCTTAAATACTTCTGTTATTTTCTGATTAACACCATTAACACTTACGCTACCCAAATCCCCAGGCAATATAAAATCATCTTTTTGTAATTCTTTGCTCATTTTTCTGAAGGTTTTAATATTTTAAGTTTCCAACCAAATATTTTAAAGTATTTAGTATATCTGTATCGCTCTGAAAATAATTCAAACTCTTTTACTTTTAGACTTCTGCCCCAAATTCCATAGCCATCAAAAAACCTAAACCAAAAGAAATATTTTTTGTAGTACAAGTAAAAGAACTTACCAATCTTAAACACTTTACCACTAAAATCCATTTGACCATATTCGTCAAGTATATAGCGGTTTATTTTTTTACTATCGTAAGCATTTTTTGACGACACAAACTTTATTTTACTTCTTAGTTTCATTTTGACAGTTTAAATTTTTTATTCACCGTACAGCCACTAACAGGGGGTTTTGTGCAAGCAGGGCTGACACCTATATTCTCAACATTTATTTCTTTACTCATCTTTTGTGGTTTAATCAACATTTGTTTTTCAAAGCCCTGTTCGTTATGTGCCATACCATAACGACCTCAACCATTGCTTTAACCCTCTTCTAAATCTCGGAACCCATCCACTGAAATCTACTCCGCACACGGTTGGGAATCGTCTCTCTGTTGAGCAATAGAATCCCGAAAACCTGCATTGTGGCATAAACCAACCAGCCCTGTGCCCACAATTTGAACAAGTACGGCACATAACATTTGGTTTGCCGTCAATAGCGGCTTTTGAATCTTTCTTGTACATAATAATATATTTTAAACGTTAGTAATTATAATCATCTGCATCAAGTCAATACCGCTACTGCGGCAAGCTATTTTCGTAAGCCTATCTGTTCGCTATTTCAAGCAGGACATCCGCATGACACTTGCATTCCATCGGACACCAACAAGACAGGTTTTTACCTTTTAAATCAAATACATTCACGATACCCAAATTATGTTCATGTGATATGTATTCTTTATAATTTTCAACACAGCAATCAATCGCCTGTTTTTTTTCATCAAAAGTTACCAAATGGAATCCATCATCACTTACAACAAACCAATTCCCTTTTTCGCCAGTTACTTTAAATGGATTACCCCATTTCCCAGGACGGCCTACATAAACAATAGGCAAACCATTTGGACTAACCTGTTTGTTTTGACGGCTTCTTTGTATTCTCACCGGCCTACCACTTACATTGGTATTGCCGCTATTGGGGCGGACGGAATGCTTATCATCATTTAGTTCATCTATCATCTTTAGTACATTTTATTGAGTTTAGTAATTCTATTGCCCCAACAGACAAGGCAATACCTACCGTTGGTGGCTATACTACAGCTTTTCAATTTCAGCTTTGACACCTTGCCAATACTCTCTATTTTTTTTGCCATCAGTTTTTCCCCATAACTTTAACGACAATATTTCATCAACCATAATTATAGCACAGTTACAAGCATTGACAAATTCAGGGCATGACCTATGAAAAGTTACTTGCCGCCATTGATAGCCAGCCATTTTTTCAACTAACTTTTTAGCTTTTTCTTTTGGTATCATTTTTCAGTTGGTTTAAAATCGTTAACAATATCAGTTAGCATTGCACCCACTTGTTTTTGTGTTTGCATCATTCCGGTAATCATACCATGCACATCATCATAATTTCCTCTTAAATGCCTGGTGCAAGTGCCATCTTTACCAGCAACTAATAAGAAACTAAAATTATTTGCCGTCATAAAATCAACAAGCGGATTAATAAGAGACATAAGTTCTTTGTGCTTAGTTTCAGTTAATGTTTCTAATTCCATTTTTTATTTTTTTAGTTTGACAATTTATTACTTACTCATCGTACAGCCACCAACAAGGCGGTTTCTGTAATTGGGGCTGGACGTTAAATGCAATGGCTATCAGCCCTACTCTTTTCGGCAGCCAATACAAAGTTTTCTATTTGGTGAAAGAAACCATTGTGTTGGACAAATACTTCTCCCTTCTTATTGGCTTCAGCCAAATAGTATGGAGTTTCATACCATTTACTATCGTTATTGGTTAGTTCCTTATCAAACGGATGTTCACCTGATATTACTCTGTGTCCTCCGACCATTTGTAAATCTCCCCCACATTCACATTTGTGATTTGACAATTTATTGCCCCTGAAATTTCTAAAGTAGTTTACTTTATTACAACCAACACAACGTACTGTCATATATTTAATTTTTAGTTTCATTAATAATAACCGCCACTGCATTTAACAGGCGGTTTTCTGCTATGCCAGGACACATTCTGCTGATTTGAAAATTCATTAGCGGCACAGCAGAAAGCCCCGGCGTTCGTTCATCACAAATTTACCACCCAAAAAACATAAGTACAAAATATATCTTTGAAACGTAGTTGTGTTTTTATTTTTGGAATCAATTATGTATTGGCAGTAATTTTACATGGTTATGAAAACAAAAGAAGAAATAATAAAAGATTGGATTTATGATAAGCCTTTAATTAAATTACCAGAAGCAGTTAGTGGTGCTATGGATGAATGGGCTAAGATAGAAGCTATTGAGTTTTTTAAATGGTATGGAATAAAATTTTCGGGGCTAATAGAATATATAACAAAGATAAAACCATTAGTAAAAAGCGAAGAAATTGAAGAAAAAATTTTAGAATTTGAGGGACAATCAATAGAACGACTTTACGAACTATACCAACAATCTAAAAAATAAAACAATATGACACAATTAGCTTGTATTTTAGAAGATTTATTGGAGGGGCAAGTTCTTTCCATTATGACCGCTTTCCGTCAATACGCTTGTACTAATTTACCAAGAGAAATATCCAGAAGTGTTCAAAAAAAGTTTGGCGTAATGGTATCAAAGACCCCAGTTAAGTTTACTTCTACTTACGGCCATACGGGAATTTACTACCAATACCGACTGAACAAAAATCCTTACAATGCCGATGGGATAAAAAAAATAAAAAAATATTTGGAAAGTCAAAAAAAATAAATATTTTTACATTGCAAAAATGTACAAATAAATGAAAAATGATTTTTTGAATAAATTTCTTGGCTTTTACCGCCAAATTCAAAAGGTAAATTCATTTATTTGATTTTTTGCATAACCTGCCGGTTTATTCTGGCGGGTTTTTTTTATTTGGGTTCTTACCATATTCTATCCCTACCCTAAACAGATTATTGGGTAAAATAGCAATATTCTTAACTTTCAATACATAGGACAAGCAAGTGCCAGCAATGTTTTACCCGTAACAACTGGCGACCAAACAAGTTGAAAATATTTTTGTCTGTTAACGTATAAGGGGTGTACAGGAAAGAAAGGGTTAAGATAGAGAAAGGTCAATCTGAATTAACAAACTGACCTTTTTACCTACAAATAGTAAAACATAGGTATCTGTACATATCAGTACAAAGATACAGCTATTTAATACTTGTTTGGGGTAAAATCGGGTTTTTTATAAAATGAACGAAAAATGGCAAAAAAAATTATTCCAGAAAATATAGCAAACCCGTTTTCTGATTCTTTTTTAGATATTTGGGATATGTGGAAGCAATTTAGATTTAGCTATGATAAGTTTAAATATAAAGGGGTGTTTAGTGAGCAAATGGCGTTAAAGAAACTATGTGAATTATCTGGTGGTGATGAAATAATTGCAAGGGAAATAATAGAACAAAGTATTAGTAGGCAGTGGACAGGTTTTTATGAACTTAAAAACAAGGTAAATGGACAACCAAAACCAAAAGAAACAGCAGACTTTAGAGACAGTGTTAAAGCAGCCTTTAGAAGTCGCTATTCAGCAGGGAAATAAACATGAAGTAAGTGTGGCATTGAGAGAGTTTAAACTTCAAAACGGGGCGGTTAATTATCCGGCTATACTTTCTATACCTGTAAAACAAAGGTTGCCAGAAATGGCTAAAAATGATTTTAGTGGGACTTCTATAATGGTAGGTGCGGGAATTACTATGGCTATGGAAACTATGAATTTGAAAAACCCGCTTTTACCTATTCAGATAGTTGACCTTTCTGAAATGATAATAGATTCGGCTGCGGAAGATAATTTGTCGCTGGAAGATGTGATGCTTTTTTTGCAAAAATTAGTAAGGGGCGAATATGGCAAGTTTTACGAAAGCATGGACATCCCTAAGTTTATGGATTTTTTTGAGATGTACAGAGAACAAAGACACAATGCTTTAATGCAAATAAGAAAAAATCGGCATTTAGAATTTAAAGGGTTAGGAGATGGTAACCGAACAACTACTAAGGATGATTTGGATGAACATTTTGCCAGTATAACAGGAAGGTTGTCAGATTTAAAAGAACGCTTAAAAGAAAAGATGAATGAGCCTAATGAGTGATATACAAGAAAGATTACTTCCGATATACACTGGCGCAATAGAATCAAGGGGTGATAATGGATTTGAAGTTGTAAAAAGTACAGTTTGCCTTTACGTACTAAACTATTTGTATGAGGTATTTTTAAAAGATGGATTAACTGGAATTGAATGATTATCTATTGCAAATAAAAAAAAGTATTACGCTATTGCGTCATTGTATTATCAGGAAAAAGAAGATAAGATAAAAGCAACAAAAGCTATATATACTTTATCATTAATAACATCAATACACAACGATTAAATATTTTATGGCAACAGTAACAACCGGTATAGGCAACGAGCAAAAGATAAGGATAATAGACCTTACTATACCTTTGCCTGAAAGGATGGAAGATAAGAATGTTATAGTGGGTAAGTCTATCAGGTGGACTTGTGATTATTTGGGCATACATAAAAATGTTTTATACAGATGCTTGGGTAAAAAAGTGTATAGTGAAAAATTAGATAAATGGATGGCTTTAAGAATTGAAAAATGAACTGGAAAATAACAGATACCGAATGGCGTGATTGGGTAAGGCAAAACGGTCATAATTACACATTAGATGAATTGATTTCAAAATATCCAAGGGTTAATAAAATAACAATGAAGTGTTTTTGTTATAGAGAAGGAGTGTTGTATAAAAAGGTAAGACATACAAAAGCAGTAGCAAGAAGGCGTGAAAAAATTGAAAACGGTTATTTTGATGTAAGAGAAAGAAATCACTGGTTAATTTAATTTTATGCTTTTAAAATACGTTACGATAACAACAAACGGTAATATACTAAAAGCTGGATGCAGTTGTGTTATTCTTTGCATAGAAAGAGGATTAACTCCAATGAAAAAATAAAATAATAATGGGAGATTACCCATGTACAAAGTGTGGTTGCTGTTGCAAAAAAATCAATAAATTAATTCCAAATTTATTAAAGTTGGGTGTTAGTGAAGGGGATGCGTTATGGTTTCCTTACAAGTGTGATGAAACAGGAAGGTGCGAAAAATTTACAGATGAAAACCTTTGTTCAGTATATGATGACAGGCCACTGATTTGTAACATTGATAAAATAATGGTTACCTTTAACTTGAATAAAAAAGAATTTTACGAAAAAAATATTGCGGTTTGTAATAAGATGATGGATGAAGATAATTTACCAGAAACATTCAGAATAAAAAATCAATAAAAATGAGTTTAAAACCAGTAGGGAATAAGATAATTGTATTCCTTTTAGAAAGAAAAGACGAAGAATTAAATGGCATTATTATTCCCGGAGTAGCTAATGCTGATTTGCTTGAAGGTGAAGTAGTTTCAGTATCGGATGATGTTGCCCATAAATGCGAAGTGGGAGACGTTGTATTGTTTCCTAAAAAACATGGAATAAGTACGGTGTTTGGTGGCAGACCTTGTTTGTGGCTGCGTTATACGGAAGATGAAATTTGGGGCATTATTAAAAAAGAAAAGTAATGAACGAACCGCTAAATATTTTATTTAAGTTTCCTTGCAGGGGTAGAACGGAAACATTTTTCAAAAGCCTTGACAGCTTAAACGACAATATAAGGGATAGGAATAACTACCTAATAAGCCTTACGCTTGATGAAGATGATGAATTGCTAAATAGACCGGAAATTATTGAAAGAATAAACACCTACCCAAACACAAAAATAGAATGGGGGCTGTCTAAGTCAAAAATAGATGCCGTCAACAGGTCGTTCCCCGACTACGATTGGGATATTGTAGTGGTTTGGTCAAATGATATGTTTGCCACCATGTACGGATTTGATGATATAATGAGGTCGTATATGTATCAGGTAATAAACAATTGCGGCGATGAAATGCTTTTTCACTTCCCCGAAAAAGATACAATGGCAGTCCTTAATGTACTTTATGTTGCCACAAGAAAATACTATGAAAGATTTGGGTATGTTTACCACCCAAGCTATCTTAGCCTATGGGCTGATAACGAAACTTATGATGTGGCTAAAATACTCAACAAGTATCATTACATTGAGGTATTGGGGCTGTATGAACACAGAAACCCCGCTTATGGATATAACACCGAAATAGACGAATTGTTTGACTACCAACAATCATTGTGGGGTGTGGATGAAAGAAATTATTTTGAAAGGAAAATAAAAAACTTTGATTTACTATAAAAAACAAAAACAATAAATCAATTATTTGACGGACACAAAACCGCAAGACAAGCAGCCGAACTTCAATCCAAAAAAGAACAAACAGAAACTTGGGTATTAAAGGCTAACATTGGTGGGACTAAATATGCAGTAACCAAAAGCATAGAAAGATTACCACAAGGAGCAAAAATACTTGAGCATTTTAAAAACGGGTTAATTGAAAAATAATGCAACCCTTACTTTCAATATTAATTCCAACAGTTGTAGGTAGAGAATCACAGGTAGAAAATCTTTTAAATAAAATTAAAGGGGATAAAGCATGGAAAGAAGTTAAGGTAATAAATGGTAGATATGAAGCTCATTTTGGCGAAAATTTAGGCGAACCTATATGGTTTCAAATATATAAAGACGATAAATTAGTAACAATAGGGGAGAAAAGACAAGATATGTATAATGATTCAAACGGAATGTTTAGTTGGCAAATAGATGATGACGATGATATAGCCATCAACGCAATAGAACTAATCCTTGAAGCAATAAAAAGCAATCCAGAAGTAGATTGCATAACATTTGAAGAATATTGCAATATAAACGGAATAGAATATAAATCAAAACATAGTTTAGAGTATGGAGATTGGGAAGGCGATGGAAGTAAAGAATTAACTGATGGTTTTCATTTCCATAGAACCCCGTTTATGAAATCAGTAATAAGAACAGATATAGCCAAATCTGTACCCGTACCCTATATAAGATTTGGGGAAGACCATCAATGGGCGCAAGCATTAAACCTCCATTTGAAAACTGAAATACACATACCACAACAACTTTATAAATACATTCATCAATCAACAGATTTTAATACACGATATGGGATTAAGTAAAAAATTACCACCACCATTAGATAGATTTATTATTAACGATAAAGGCGAAATTTATAATAATAAAGGCAAAAAAATATCTTTATCTAAATACAAGCAGGGATACCCAGTATTAAGATTAAAAATTAACGGGGTAACTAAAGCATATAAAGTACATAGATTAGTCGCCGAAGCATTTATACCAAAAATACCTAACAAAACAATAGTAAATCATAAAGATGGTAATAAATGTAATAATAATGTACAAAATTTAGAATGGACTAATTATTTGGAGAATAATATTCATGCTATAGAAATTGGTATAGGGTTAAGGGCAAAAGGAGTGGATTGTTTTAATTCTAAATTATCCAATGATGCTGTTTTGGATATTTTTAATTCAAAATTAAAACCATCGGAACTTTCTAAAAAATATAATATTCATAAGCAACAGGTATATTCTATACGGACTGGCAAGACATGGAATCATATTACTAATATACCAAAGGCGGTAAAAAAAATATATAATGGAAAATATAAATAAAACAGTAATAGTTTGCGAGGCAATAGGTCATTGGTATGCTAAAGGTGCTGATAGACTTGAAAAAAGTTTAAATTATCATGGATATGCTGGACAAACATTAATATGGAAGGATGAATACCCTCCTAATAGTCCGTCTCATAATGACAATCCGTATGCTTTTAAAATATATGGCATAAGGGAGGCAATTAATAGAGGGTTTAAAACAATTTTACAAATTGACAGTAGTTTTTGGTGTATAAAGAATCCGCATCCAATATTTGATATAATAGTAGAGAACGGGATATTTGTATTTAGAAGTGGATATAATTGCGCCCAAACAGCACCAGATAATTTATTAGCAGACGTAGGAATAACAAGAGATGAAGCAGAAAAAATACCTGAAACAGCTACGGGTATTGTCGGCCTTCACTTAGACAACCCCGATGCTCAAAAAGTATGGGAGTATTGGGCTGATTTTTGTGACAGGGGCTTATTTAAAAACTCAAGACACCACGACTTAAATGATAGTAAAGACCCAAGATTTTTACACGGAAGACAAGACCAAGTCGCCTTCAGCATGGCTCTTTATAAAGCAGGAGTAGAATTTAATTATTTAGATTATGTGAGTTATTATGACCACGCAAACCCATTAAAAAATTCAGATAAAGTTTATTTTTTTATAGGCGGATTGTGAGAAATGTTTTATATTCGTATAAAAAAATACGATTATGAAAAATAAAAAATGGAAACAAATACCTTTTATGGATATATTTATGGAAGCGTCAATATCTGGTGAAATAAGAGATGGTGTAACTAAAAACAAAATATGTATTTATAAAAGGAAAAGTGGCTATGAACAATTTTCTGCTTTAGTTAATGGGAAATTGAAAACAGTATATGTTCATAGGTGTGTATTAGCGGCACATAATCCAATAGATGGATATGAAAAACTGGATGTACATCATAAAGACCATAATCCTTCTAATAATAAATTAAATAATTTAGTATGGTGTACACCACGTGAGAACGCTATTTATTCATTGATAGATGGTCGTATGGAATATTATAAGTTAAAGGCGAGTGAGAATGCTAAAAATCAATTAAAAAATGGTACTCATGCGTTTTTTAATTTAACACCAGAACAACACAGGTTAAAATATATTAATAGGAGTAAAAATTATAAAGAAAAAAATAATCATCCAAACAAGGGCAGAACTGGACTTTTGGGGACAAATGTTAAATTAACTAAAGATAAAATTGAATTAATAAATAAATTACATAAACAGGGCTGGAATATGGCAAAAATAGCAAGAGAATTAAATTTAAGTGTTACCCCTATTAGAAATGTAGTAAAAGGAATAATAAAATATATTTAATGAAAGCAATCATTTCAACCACATACGATTCAAAATATTTATTTTTTTTACCTATTACAACATTTCTATGGAATAAGTTGAGAGTAGATGTTGTGTGTTTTTTACCACAAATGGCTAAAACAGAAAAAGAAAGACAAAAATATTTATTGTCGGTTAATACTATACCCCGAAACGGGGTTAATTTAAGAACCTATATGTTTGATTGCCCCGAACACAAAGAAGCCACCTACGCACAATGTAGCCGTTTGTATGGAGCTTGTTTAGATTTACCAGAAGATGAGGTATTAGTCAGTTCCGACATTGACATGGGCTTATTTCAAGTACCACCATACATAGATGGGTTTACAATATTTGGAAGTGATTTAACGCCATCTAATCAATATCCTATCTGCTACATTAGTGCTAAAGTAAAAGATTGGAGAAATGCTTTTGGGTTACATAATAAAACATATCAGCAAGCATTAGACGAGTTGTTGGCGCACGAAGAATGTGAACACTTTAGGGGTAATATGTGGGGACGTGACCAAGAGACCAGTTATAATAAGATAAGCCAAAACCAATCCTTGCATTTAGTTAAAAGAGCAAGAGAAGGAACGCAGTTCGCATCAAAAAGATATGATAGAGATGATAGTTTTATTTTAGACAAGCTTAGTTTAGATACCATAGACTACCACATGAATAGACCTGGATTTGAACCACAGAATTTTGATATAATAATGAAAGTATTAGAATACCATTACCCCTACGAGAATTTTGATTGGCTTGTGAATTATAACGAAGAATATAAAAAGTTATTATGAATATAGAACTTGTACAATGGCAAAGATATAATCCTAACGGATTAGTGGAATGCTGGTTTACTCATTCTTGTTTAGATTGGATTAATGAACAAGATTGGAGTGATAAAAATATAATAATGTTTGGGGCTGGATTAGGAGATGCGTGGTTATCAAAAAAATGTAAGTCATTGTATGTAGTAGAAAGAAATGAAGGATGGCTCAATAAAGCTAAACAATATGCAGAAGCAAATGGCTGTCAAGTTAATTATATTTATAGGCCATGTAATGATTGTTGTGGTAAAGATGAATATTATTTAGATTTGAATTTAGGAATTGAATTTGATATAATAATTAATGACGATGCTTATAGAACAGAACTTTGTCAGGTAGCTATTGATTATTTTAAAAATAAAGGTGGCGGTATATTTATATGCGATAATTTCTATCAATCATTTGTTTGGTTAAGTAATAAGGCAAAAGAATTAATGCAGCCGTTTGAATCATTAATATTTGAGCAACACGACCACGTTGATAATGATGGAGTAAATAAATGGAAAACAGCAGTATTTTTTATAAAATGATGCTTAATATTATATATGATGACCGTAGGCCGGAAAAGTATGATTCTTTTTTAGAACAATTAAGAATACAGAATATTGGGCATTATAAAATATGGAATTGCATAGTAATGAATGATGTGGTTAAGAGCATAAATGCAAGCCATAAAATGATAGTGGAAGATGCAAAGAAACAAGGATTACTATTTGTGGTTATAGCAGAAGACGATATATTATTTACAAGCGATAATAGCTGGCAATGGTTTTTAAGTAATATACCACCAGTTTATGATTTATATACGGCAGGGAATTATTTGCCAATAGAGAATAAAAAAAGAGGGGCGGTAAGGGTTGATTGCGTAGTAGGTTTTCATCTTTATATTGTGCATTCAAGATATTACGATACTTTTTTAGCTACCAAAGATGATGACCATATAGATACAGCCCAAAAAAGTAAATTGATGTATTGTTGCTATCCTTTTGCAGCTATACAAAGAGCAGGGTGGAGTGCTAATAATAAAGCCATTTGTGATTATAATAAAATATTACAACCACAAGATTTGTACCGATGAATCCATACATTACCTATCGTGATACCGACAATGAAAACCAATTAAGATACTATATCCTACAAAGACAATGGCCGCATTATGTAGGTGTAATATCTGAAAGACCAGAAGCCGACCCAATAGCACAGGGAACAATAGGCGGGTATAATTTATGGGTGCTTTTTAGTGGGACATTGAGAGGTAACTTTATACCCGCTTTCCCTGATGTTCAAAAAGAAATGAGTTATATTTATCAAAACATGGCAGACTGGTACTATGAAAACAGGATTAAGCCAGATGAAAAAAGATACAAAAAATTTAAAATAGTAAGCAAATGATACAAGCCCCTTACAATAACTTATTAGTAACCATAGAAACTAAGTATATAGAGAACTTCACCAATATGCTAAAGGCGGCAGCTATCAATCATGGCTCGCAAATAAACCCCGCCGATTACGTTCAGATAATTGGTACAATAGAATCCCTGCCCCAAGAAATATGCAATAGAAGGGAATATAAAGGCTACACATTAGATAACATAAAAGTAGGCGATAAGGCAATATTCAGGTACGATGTAGTATTTGATTTTTTAGAACAAGAGGACGGGAGTGCTAAATTTAAGAATATGTTTTGGTGCAAAGGGAAGGAATACTGGACGGTGGATATACAAAAGCTATTTGCGGTAATCCGTGATGGGGAAATAATTATGGTAAACGGCTACTGTATGTTGGAGGATATGACCAAGCCCCCATTAATATTACTACCCCAACACATGAAAAGGATGGCTACGGCGGCAAAAGCTATTTTAACGCATATCGGGAAGCCCACATTTCACATGAAAAAAATTGATGCACAAGAAGGTGATATTGTATTTTACAACCCATTTTTAGTCCAGCAGTACAAGATAAAAGACAAAGAATTTGGCATCATACCCCAACACCATATCTTAGGTATTGAAATTCCAAAAATAAACCCAAAAATATTTTTGAATTTATGTTGCAAATTTTCCTAAATTTGTAGCAAACAATATATTGTGAATTTACAGGAGGCTTTCGATTTCCTAAATTTTTGGATTAATAAGGCCACATCGGCTTGGTTTACGGTGTCAGAGCTTGAATTACTTTTGGATAGGGGACAAATGGCTTTTTATTCCGATATTAAACCAAAATATGCTACTTCCCAATTAATTAAAGACATATTATCTCCTTTTAAAGACACCTATAATTTTACAACAGCCGTTTCGGGATATGTAATAGTACCAGCTAATAAAAATTATTTGGACTTATTGGATATTCAGATATACTACCAGATAAGCAATAGAACGGTATATTACGGAGTACCAATAGTTAATGAAGATATTAGGGCGGTAAGATTAAACAGTCAGATAGACCCCGTTACAGTAACATCTCCAATAGGTGAGCAGACTGCATCGGGGGCTTTTCGTTTATACCCTACTGGTGCTTACAATGGGACAATTACATTTTTAAGAAGGCCGGTAAAGCCTGTTTTTGGATATACAACCATCTCACAAAGGGTTATAGTTTATGACCCAAATACTTCTGTACAATTAGAATGGAGAGATACCGAAATTGATAGTATTTTAATAAAAAGCCTTAGTAGTATAGGGATAAATTTAACATCTCAAGATTTACAACAATGGTCCGAAGTAAAATCTAATAATAATTATCAAAGAGTTAATATGATTTAAGATGATAGTTTCAGATGGGAAATATTATATATATAGGCATATAAGATTGGATACAAACCAACCTTTTTACATAGGCATTGGCCAAAAAGAAAAAAATAATTACCATAGAGTTACAACAGAATACAGAAGGGCTTTTGTAAAGTTTACGAGAAATAAATACTGGAAAAGCATAGTTAATAATACGGATTATGAAGTTGAAATTTTATTAGAATCAGATGATAAGAAATTTATAGAAAATAAAGAAAGAGAATTTATTGAATTGTATGGTCGAAAAGATACAGGAACAGGAATGTTAGCTAATATGACAAATGGAGGAGATTATTACCATGTCAGTAATTCAAAAGCCAATAAATTGACTACAAAACAAAGGTCGGAAATAACAAAAAAAGTAAAAAGGCCATTATACGGTACAAATCCAGTTGTGGTGTATGTTTATAATAAAAAAACAGGTGCTTTTTTATCGAAATTTAATCAAATAAAAGAAGCTGCAATAAAATTAAAAATTGCAAAATCAAACATTAGTTTAGCTTTAAAAAATAGAATTTCTGTTGGGAATTATATTTTTAGTAAGTCTTTTTTGGGCGATAAATGTAATGTTGATTTTTTTAATGTAAAAAAAGATTATAATATTCCCGTTTTAAAGTTGCATCCAGAAACTTACGAAGTTGTTAAAAAATACAATAGCGGTAAAGAAGCTATTACTGAAATGGGGTTAAAAACATCAAATTTCCCAACTGTTATAAAAAGAGGCACTAAAAGTGGAGGTTATTATTGGAAGTACGATGATGGCCTTGATTTTATTAATCAAAATAGAAGAAATAGATTTCAAAAAGTAAAGAAGATTTGTCCTATTACAAAAAAAGTAGTACAAATTTATGATAGCATAAAAGATGCAACAATAAAAAATAATATTAAATCAAGTTCTCAAATAAGGGCTTCTATAAAAACAGGAAAAATTAGAAGCGGTTTTTTATGGGAAAAAATTAATTAAAATGTCAGTAGTTACCATTGGCCGTTTAAGTGAGGAAATACTTCGTATATTATCTGGGGGACAAATTCAGGTAAGTACGAATATTTCTATATCTGAAATTAAAATATCTATTGGGCAAGTGGTTAATGAAATGCTTAAAACCGAGCATTTAACCATTAACGAAGCAATGGGGGAAAAGATACCTAATGGAAGTGTGTTAGGGTTGTATGAGGGGATTACTTATACTCAATATGGAACGGGGAGAAGCCAAGCTACATTGCCTATTAAGCCATTAAAACTTCCAAGAAATATGGGAGTTTGGTCAATATTTCCAAGTGGACAATCCGATAAAGAGTTTATTCCACTACAAATGGGGCAAGCTACTTTATTAAAAAGTCAAAAGTTAATCAATGATTTAATGGGGCAGGTAGGGTATGAAGTGTTTGGTATGCAGGTAGTATTTACAAAAGACCTTACACAAATGTATCGTAATAAGGCATTAGATATGAGATTGGTAATAATGGATATTAGCCAATATGATGATTATGACCCATTACCAGTGTTGCCGGAGCAGGAATTTTTAATAAAACAAAAAGTAGTAGAATTATATAGTAAAGTTGGTATTGCTGATTACCTTGTTGATAGTAGTGTTAAAGAAAATCAAAACGTACCGACAATTAACCAAAAACAATCACCGTAATGAATTTCGCAAATTTAGATTCAATTTGTAGGCGTTCTCTTTTAGAAAAGGGGATGCCGCTTCATTACTATTCTGAATACTTATTTTACGCTTCCAGTTGCTTGCGTCAATTAGCCTTAGATACTTTAAAATTGGTAAATACAAAAGAATTAGCCGTTAATGATTATATGGCAGTTGATTTACCAGAAGATTTTGTAGATGATGTATCAGTAGCTATACCAGCAGGTAATTTGTTACAACACGTTCCAAAAAGAGATAATATTAATCCATTAAGGATAACAGATACTACAACAGGAAATTTTACTACATATAGTGATGTTGATGGCACAAGTGGGGAAACTGTATTTGGATTTAGCCCCGGTTGGCTTTGGTTTTGGAATGTGAATGATTATGGCGAACCAACAGGTAGATATTTTGGCGCAGGTGGTGGAGCAAAAGCAAATGGATATGCTGTATTTACTGAACGCAGACAGATACAATTAACAGAAACATTTACGAGTAGTTCAATAGTATTAATGTACATTTCTGATGGGCAAAGTATTGATAATGCTACTCAAATAGACATCAGAGCATTTGATTGCATTCAGGCATTTATTGACTGGAAAACATCAAGGAATAGTAATGTAGAACGCTCACCAGAAGGAATGACTTATTTTAATAAAAAGAGAAGGCTTAGAACGCTTCTTAATGATTTGACAATTTACGATGTTAAACAAATATTACATCAAAACTATAAAGCAACAATAAAATCATAATAAATGGCATATAATTTCACAAAAGTATCGGGAGTGTACAGGGTAACAGATACCACTACTAATGCCGTTCCTAAAAGTTATTTTGGGGCAGTAAATATTAGTATAGGTGCTGATAATTATACTGTTCCTTTTACAAGTTTAAAAGTTAATGGTCAACAACCATCAACTGCAAGCGAAGCAATGACATTATTAACTTCTTTATTTGGTAGTTGATGCCTGCATTTAATGGAAATACAAGCGGGTCGGTATTGCAGGTCGCTTACAACATACCATCTGGCATACTGACTTTCAGTATGGCTAATAAAAGTTTTGGTTCTATAACTGTAAATTTATATATAAGGAATAATGAAAACAATGATATTTCAGTTATACCATATAATTTAATTTTAAATGCAGGAGATGTTTTGTATTCATCTAATGGGGTAAGGATTTTGTCGGGAAGTTCCATTTATATAACAACAACAGGCAGTTTGGATTATTATTTTACAATAGAATGATACAGGTAATTGACAGTAATGGTAATATTAAAAACATACAGGTTGTAAGCACTACAATAGCAATTGCTGTCAATGCTATTTCTGCCAACGGTTCTGTTATATCATCAGGGACTATTGTGTTTTCAAACTCAAACGGAATATCTTTTGGTGCTAACGGACAAACAGTAACGGCTTCATTTAGCGGCGCAGGCGGTGGTGCTGCTATATCTGGTGGTGCTAATTCTCAAAATAGCGGGACTGTAAATTTTTCAAACTCAAATGGTGTAACATTTGGGCTTTCAAATAATGGAGTGATGACCGCATCTCATAATGGTCTTACTTCTCAAAGTAATCAGGCTTTTTCAGCACAAGGGGGTTCGTCTGCTTTTCAAACATTATCTTTTAATAATGCAAATGGGGCAACGTTTAGCAACAACGGTGGTGCAATAGAATTATCTTACACCGTTCCTTCAACAGCAAATCTTATATCAAGAATCAATGTGAGTGCTGGCACAACCTCCAACAACTTAACAAACTTTGAATTTAGTAATGCAAATGGAGTTTCATTTGGATTAGACGGTAGTACAATTACTGCTACCGTAAAAACTGATTATCTTACTACTGCGATGGCAAGTAATCGTGGTAGTGATTTTGTACAAGCAACGGCATCCTTCGCAGGAACAAATGCAAGCGGCACTATTGCGAGCAATGGTATCTCTGTATCTGTAAGTGCACAATCGGCAGTACCACAGAACGCATCATTATATGCACTTGGCAATACAACACAAAATAGCAGCACCCAATTATCGGTTAATGCACTTTCGTTTAATGCGATTGGTAGTATTACAATGGGGTATTCAAACGGCTCTATTCAGGTTTCTGTCCCCAATGTCTTAACAACAGCAATGGTATCGGATGCTGGCAGCAGATTTGTAAACATAAGTGCGGGTCTTAATCTTACAAATATTTCTGCAACATTTAACAGTAATTCAATTTCATTATCTATTGCGGATGCAGCGGTACAATCAAATCAAACTGTTGGTTTATACGCTACGGGTAACACAACTCAAAATAGTAGTACAACACTTGATGCAAGGAGTATATCGTTTAATGCTATTGGTTCTATCACGATGGGCTATTCAAATGGCTCAATACAAGTGTCAGCACCAAACGCATTAACAACAGCTATGGCATCCAACAGGGGCAGCGATTTTGTACAGGCCACAGCATCTTTTAATGGAACTAATGCAAGCGGTACGATAGCAAGTAGTGGAATATCTGTTTCTGTGGCTAATGCAAGTAATTCATCTTGGACAATTTCAGATGCAGCTACTTCCGCAACAGTAGGAAGGCTTGCCTTTACAAATTCAAACGGATTAACGCTATCACTATCTACTTCTAATAACGGGAATCATACTGTAATTGGTTCTTATACTGTTCCTACTGTAACAAATTCAAGCTGGACTGTTAGCGATGCTGTTACTTCGCAGACGATAGGAGGGTTGGCTTTCACAAACAGCAACGGATTAACCCTTACGTTAAGTACATCAAATAACGGCAATGCTACTGTGATTGGAAGCTATACAGTACCATCAACAGCAGGGCTTATTTCAGCCATAAATCTCTCTGCGGGAACAACCAGTAATAATCTTTCTGCCGTTACTTTCAGCAATTCAAATAATATGACATTTGGATTGAGTGGAAGTGTTGTTACCGGCTCTTTCAATGCAATAAATTTAGGCATAAGCACTGGGGGAAATACAGCGGGAACAACTGGTACTATTGAAGGTGCAGGGGGGCAATATTTGCTTGTTGGCTCAAATGGTATAACACTTTCTCAAAGTACAAATGGGGTAAATTCTGGGACGCTTTCGATATTGGGCAATACTTTTTCTAATAGTAATGATATTACATTCGGTGTTAATAACGGAACTGTAACTGCAAGTTATAATTTTAATATTAGCGCAGGTTCAACAAGCAACAACCTTAATGATGTTACTTTTTCTAATGCTAATAATATATCTTTCGGGTTAAATAACAGCACTATTACTGCAAGTTATTTAGAACCATTGCAATCATATTTTCAACACGCACCATATTATGCAGGAACTACTGCGTTTACTATGGGTGGTTCTTCTAATTATGTACAACCTTTTAATCTTCCATTTAATATATCAGCATCTTATATAAGAATAGCGAACTCGTTGGCATTTGGTTCAACAACAGGCGGTACAACGGCTAATACATCATTAACATTAAATAATAGCCAAACTATTTGGATAAATATTTATTCAAAAGGCGTTGGCGGGAATAGTAAAAGTTTACAATATGTTACTGGCGGTTCGGTTAGTTTGGTATTTCAGGTGCGAGCTGAGATTGGTGCAGCATCAAATAATCAAACAGTATCACATAATTTCACATTTCCTTCATCGGAAGGTGCAGCACAGGGTAACTATGCAACCAATTATAATGTTAACTCTGGTAGTTATAATATATCCACCACGCATCTTACATCATTTAACGGATTTAGATGGCTGGACATTCCTTTTGCGGTATCTCTTTCAAGGGGAGCATATTGGATGGCAGTAGCTCAAAGCACAGCCACAGCAACAACGGGTGGTGTGGCGGCTATGACAAACGTAACCGCAAGAAATACATTTGTAGCGGTATCGCAGATTAATACAAATATAGCACTGATGGGTGTATCATCTAATATGAGTACTGCACCGTGGCTGAATGGATTAGGATTGTGGAGTACTAACTCAATTGGTGAATCAACAAGTAGTATAGGATTAGCAAGTATATCAAGTTCTGCCAATCAACCCATTTTACCATTTCAATTAATAAGATAAGCGTAATATATGAGTTCAAAACCACAATTAGTAGGAATAGATTCAGGAGTGCATAATTCAAACCTTGATAAAACAAGAACAAGGTTAATGAAGGGCGGTTCTTGGAAGCGACAAAACGTAGTCATGGTTATTCCGGCAGCCGAAATGATACCAACAAAAGTTTATCTTTCTCATTGCGGTTTAATTTTTCCACCAAATAACGGGCAGTATAGAATGGCTGCTGTTGGAATGGAAGTAGGTGAAGCGTTTTCTAACGCTATTGAACAAATCCTTTTAACTCCTGGCCTTTGCGATTATCAATATTTATTGTCAATCGAACACGATAATATTCCGCCTCCTGATGGGTTGATTAAATTATTAGAGAGAATGGAAAATCATCCTGAGTATGCGGCTATATCTGGCGCATATTTTACAAAAGGAGAGGGGGGTGTTTTGCAGGCATGGGGAGACCCGAAAGATTCCCTTAATTACAGACCGCAATTACCAGACCCTAATGGCGGTCTCGTAGAGTGCAATGGTCTTGGAATGGGTTTTTGTTTATTCAGGTTGTCTATGTTTAAGGATGAAAGATTAAGGAGGCCTTGGTTTAAAACATTGAAAGGGGAAGGTGGCATTTCGACACAAGATTTATATTTTTGGGGTGATGCAAAAAAAAATGGTTACCGATGCTGTGTGGACTGTTCGGTTCGTGTAGGCCACTATGATTATCAAACAGACACAAACTGGTAGAATATGCCTAAAAGATTACAATTACAAATAGGAGAAAAAAACAATCGTCTTACTATTTTAGAAGAAGTTGAAAGTAAAAAAATAACAATATTAAAAAGCACTTGCACTGCGGGTGTAAGATAATAAATAAAGATGGATTTTGGGAATACGAAGAAGGTATGTGGGATTGGGGACATTTGCCAATTCACGAATGTAAGCCTGCTGATGAAATTAAAATAATAATATCAAATAACTAAATCAATATATGTCAAAAAAGAAACAGATAGTAAACAAGGAAACTATGTACAATCAACCAAAAGAAGAAAAAATTATTCGTGTTGATATAGGTTGTGGCAAGAATAAGAGAGAAGGTTTTTTTGGTATTGATATTATTGCGTTTGAGGGAGTAGATAAAGTTATGAATGCCGGAAAAAATAAATGGCCTTTCAAAGATGGTACAGTAGATGAAGTTCATGCAAGCCACTTCGTTGAACATTTAGAGCCGCAAGAAAGGATACATTTTGTTAATGAGTTACACAGGGTTTTAAAAAATCCAACTTATGACAATGCGGGGAAAATGGTTAGTGGATTTGCAACTGTTATTGTTCCGCATTGGGCAAGCCAAAGGGCTTATGGAGACCTTTCTCATAAGTGGCCTGCGGTATCTGAATTTTGGTTTTATTATCTGGATAAAGATTGGAGAAAAGTAAACGCTCCACATCTTGACAAAGAAGAATGTGGGTATGGGTACACTTGTAATTTACAGGTAACATGGGGTTATTCCATGCACCCTGAAATACAATCAAGAAATGCAGAATATCAGCAAAATGCAATGAAGTTCTGGAAAGAAGCCTGTTCCGATATTATTGCACAAATAAGTAAGAAAGTATAATGCCGATACCAACTATAATATTAGATAAGCCGTATGTATTGGTTTCGCTGCAAGACAGTCCGCAGGGCATAGAACCACTTGGCAATACTAATTTTGTTTTTGGATATGTAGAACATGTTTATGACACTTGTGATAAGATTGAAGTGGGTAATTACATATACTTTGACAATAGTGAACAAAGCGGATTTAGTTATGAAAACACCATTTATTATTTAATTCAGGATAATAAAATATTATTTAAAGAAGATTATATACCGCCACTATAATGATAGACCAAAAAGAAAAAAAGTGGTTTGGAGACCCGCAAACGGGAGGATTAAACAGCGATGATGCCGATTTCTCTTTAGGAGTAAATCAGTGGTTAAATGCTGAAAACGTCCGTGTTGGCACAACGGATAGCGGTGTTATTAATACAGTAGAAAGTATTGGTAGTACTGTTCAATTATCCGAAGGACTTCCATCACAAACATTCACCTGCATAGGTGTGGCAGAAGATACAGAAAACAGCCGTTTTATTTATTTCCTTTACAACACTACTGGCCATTGGCATAGGATAATGTGCTATGATATTAATGCGGGGCAAGTTTATACTGTATTATTATCATCACAAGTAACTGGTGGGTTATCTTTTAATAAAAATAATTTAATACATAGTGCCAGAGTAGTAAATAGGTTGCTTTATTGGACAGATGGATTGAACAGGCAGCGAAAAATAAACATAGATAGTGGCATAAAATTAAATAATCCAAATTATGTAACAAGCGCAGATGCCTATTCCGTTCCACTATCACAAGATGTAATAAGCCTTATAAAAAGACCCCCAATGTTACCTTTATCAATAAATAAAGTAACAGATGGTACAGTATTAAATAATTTTATAGAAAACAATGCTTTTCAATTTAGTGCAAGATATTATTATAAGGACGGTGAAACATCCGTTTTATCCACTTATAGTAAATTAGCAAATTACAATAAAGAAGCGGACACTTATAATGCGGTTGACGTTACATTTAGTTTTTCAGAACATATAGACCAAGATGTACAAAGGGTAAATTTAATAGTTAGGTTTGGGAATACCAATAATTTTTTTGTAATAAAAAGTTGGAATAAAGATAATTCTACTGATAATTCAGAAATAAACGCACATAATAATGGCGTTACTGCATTAACTTATAGGTTTTACAATGACATTTTAGGTGAACCAATAGACCCCGCTTATGCACTAAAACCATTTGATAGCGTACCAATAACATCCGATACTCTTGAGGTAGCAAAAGACAGATTATATTTAGCCAATAATGTTAGTGGATACGATACGCCAACATCAACATCTTTGGCTGCTACCACAGCAACGGCATCTTCTCCATCAGTAATGTTCAAAACAGGTGCTACTTATCAGCCTACAATAAATTTCTACGATTATGCGGGAAGAAAATGTGGGATAGTAACTAAAGAAGATTTAAAATTAGATATACCCGACAGGGGTTATAGCACTACTAATTTTGTTAATGCTATAAACTGGACTTTATCAAATAATAATGCACTAACAGAAATACCTGATTGGGCTTACTATTATTCAATTAATATAAACCAATGTTTGCTTGCCAGATATTTTTTGCAATTAAGAGGGCTTAATTGTTCTTATTTAAAAAAGAACTCAAACAATGAATTTGTATTAGGTACACCAGATTATGATTCATCTTTGGCAGGATGTGCTTTTGATATAACTACTTTAAGTAGTTTTAAAATGGGGTATGTTTTCACTGAAGGCGATTTTGTAAATATATATATAAGCGGAAGCTCTACGGTTTACAAATTAGCCATAATAGGACAAGGTGGAGGTTATATATATACAGAATTACAGGACTTGGGGACATTAAACGCAACCAATAAATTTTTATTTCAAATATACACTCCTTACAAACCATCAGTAAACGAACCTTCATTTGAAGAAGGATATATTTATAAAATAAATTCACCTGCAACATTTGGCAGACAATATAGCACTATTAGCGGTACAATAACTGGAGATACACAATTATTAACGAGAACATCGGTTAATAGGGTATTATATACTATCAATACGGTTGATGAAAAGAGAAATGATGACCAATTAGCTACATTAGGTGTTTTATATACAGCACAAGATGCGGCAAGTTCTTCTTTTTCTACTGGTTCTTCTCCGTTTAGGTCGTTAGCTGGATTTAATATAGCCACTAATAATAACAGGTGGATTATACGGAATGATTCAGCAGGAGATTTAAAATTAAGAATAGCTGGTTTTGTAAAATTAACGCCAGATAGCAACAGAACATGGAGGATGTATGTAGAGGATAATGTTTCTAACAAAACAGTATTAGTACCCGATACTGTAATGGTTGCTAATTTACAAAAAACATTAAATTTTGATACGGAAGTTACATTAGGTGCGGGAAGAAAACTATTTGTTCTTCATTTTCAAAGTGTAGCAAATAGTATGTATTTCAAAGATTTATCAATGGTTATTTCAGTACCAGATGATAATATAACTTATTTAGCAGAAACAATGTCGCCTAACGATAAGTTTTATAAAAATTGGTACACTAATGCAGGACGGCCAAACTTTATACAAAATATAGGTCAGGTAGAAAAAACAAATAGTATTTCATTTTCAGAAACATACATAGCTGGTACAAGGGTAAATGGATTATCCAGTTTTAATGCTTTAAATGAAAAACCTATTCCATTAGAATCTGGGCATATACAAAAATTACAACTTACATCTAAGGTTCAAAATGAGCAAGGTGTAGTAATGTTAGTAATATGCGAAAAAGAAACAGCATCTTTGTATTTAGGCGAGGTTCAGCAATACGGTTCAAATGCACAAACTACGTTAACTATTGCCGACCAAGTAATAGGTACAATAAATGTTTTGAGAGGTTCGTTTGGTACTTTAAACCCTGAAAGCGTAGTTGAATTTAGGGGGGGTGTATATTGGGTAGATGTAGCAAATGGGAAAGTGATACAATATGCTTCCAATGGTTTATTCCCTATTTCTGAATATAAAATGACAAGATTTTGGAAGTTATTCAGCGACCTTTATCTTAGTCTTACAACAGCAGAAATAGAAGCATTAGGAAGCCGACCATTTATATTTGGAACAGTTGACTACTACCATAGCGAACTGTTGTTTTCAATACCAAAATTATCCAATACACCGCCAAAAGGATATTTGCCAGATTACTCAAGCACCATTTACCCATTTGATATATGGGACGCTACTGGTAAGACAATAGTTTATAAATTAAATGCCAACCCAAATTTTTGGATTGGAGCATATTCGTTTAATCCCGAATATTTTATATCTTTACAAAACAAGTTATATTCGTTTCAAAACGGTATATTATACCAGCACAACCAAATCGGGCATTACAACCAATTTTACGGTGTTCAATACCAGTCTAAGATAATGTTCGTGTGCAATCAGCCGCCAAACATAGTTAAGTCTTATAACAGTATTAACATCGAATCAAACGATGGTACTTTGTTACCTTCTTTAACTTATTTCAGAAGCGAAACTCCTTATCAACAAGCAAGTGATTTATTGGATTTCCAATACACAAATTATGAAGGAGTTTTATACGCTACTTTAATGAGAAATAAGTTAATACCAACAGCAACGGGTTATAACACAAATGGGTTATTAACCCAAGAGAAAATGAGAACAAGTGCGTTAAAAGTAATGTTGGTGTTTTCAGTAACAAATGTCCCATTAGAATTGAGATATGTAACAATAGGTTTCACAATTAGTCAAGGTCATAAAACTTAAATAAAATGCCGTTACCAGCTTTAATAGGATTAGGAATAGGGATAGGAGGTGCAATAGGAAAAATGATTAGCAGAGGCCGAGCAAATAGGGAGTTGGATAAACTTATTTCACAAAATCCATCCTATCAAATTAACCCAGAAGCACAAAAAAGATTAGCATTAGCTAATACCATCCTAAATGCAAGGATGCCCGGTGCAGCGCAAGTAGAAAGAAATATCTATGCCAATCAAGCAAATAGAATGGGGCAATTACAACGAAATGCTACTGATAGTTCGCAGTTATTAGCATTAGGAGCAGCAGCACAAGGACAATCTAATGAAGCGTTTCAAAATTTAGGAATACAGGAACGTCAAGATTATTATAACAGGTTACAAAACTTAACAGGCGCACAGCAAGGAATGATAGAAGAAGGCGATAAAGCATATCAAGACCAATTAAGGAGGTTTAATGACTTAGTGCAGATAAGAGGCGCACAACAAGCAAACAGACAAGCTACTTGGGGAGATATATCTAATTTGGGTTTTGGTTTGGCAGATTTTGGGATGAGTGGTGGTTTTAATAATATTTTTGGTTCTAAAATGCCTAAAACTTTAACTTCAAATGAATTTAATTTAAGTGCTGGTAGTAGGCGAAATATGTCTATGCCAACTTATAATGGAGCAGGGATTGGGCCTTCAATATTAACTACAATGCCTACATATACAGGCCAAGCATTACCAATACCAAGAATAGGAGGTTAACAAATGGCAGACGTACAAAATTTTATAACACCAGAGCAGACTTTCCCTCAATTATATCAAATGGGGGCTAAGTTGGAACGTCAAAGAGAAAAAGAAGATGAGCTGTCTCAAAAAAGAGAAACTCAAAGAAAAGTTACTACACAATTTATAGAGAATACCTATGACCCCAATGAAATGTTTACAGGGACATTGCTTGACCCATTAATAACAAAAACTATTATGGAAATAAAAAAGCAAGCATACGATTTATCTTATCAGGGAGCAGACCAAATAGATATACAAATGGCAGTAAGAGATAGGGTTAATAGATTATCTCAATATCAAACCAAAGCCAAATTAATAAAACAACAAGGAGAAGAAGCAGCCAGCACATTAAAAAATGTAAAAGGCATTAATGTAAATAAATTCATAGACCAATATAATAAAGCAGCATTTTTAGATGAGCAAGGAAATTTAAGAGATGTAAATACAATAGACCCCAATGAAAACTACGCAAATAAAGTATTAAGGGAAGGAGATATTTATACGCCGGAAGGATTTGATGAATATATTTCAAAAGCAGGTTTAATTACAGATAGTTTTAAAACAAAAGTTACAGATGCAAACAAAGCATCAAGAATGGCTAAATATAAATATTCAGCACCAGAATTTTTGCAGCCTGTAAAAGATGAAAAAGGTAATTTTCTACACAAATTTGAACCAAGACATGAATATTTTACTGATAATGGTCAAGTTGTGCAACAGCCAGTAATTGATGATGTAACAGGTAAGCCCGTCTTAGGTTCAAACGGTAAACCTGTATTAGAATCAGTTAAAATGGTAACAAGAGATGATTGGGCTGATATAATGAGAAATCCACAAACAGGTGCTTATATAAGGCAAGAAATAAGAAAACACGCAAAAGAGTTAAATATTCCAGTATATTCTCCCCAATCAGAACATTTCGGAAGGGTATTAGCATTTAGAATATTAGACCAAAGTTCAAAAAGTAAAGTATCTATTAGCGAAGATGTAGATACTAAACAACCACCTATAATTATAGATAGAGGAGGTGGTAGTGGTAAAGGGGTGGAACCAATAGATTTAACCGGATATACTAAGGACGGCGATAATTACAATATAACAAGTATATTTAGCGGAGCAAAGGTAACGGGTTTACCTACTGGTAAATCTTATGCCCCCAAGTATGTTTTATACAACCCTAAAACAAAAGAAATAACATACAATGAATATACCGAAAAAGGAGACACTGGTGAATATGGAGTTGGTAAAGAAAAGAAAGTTTCATTATCTAAGTTTTTACAAGATATAAAAACATTGAATAGTACTATTGATATGAAAACCTTAAAAGGATTAGAAAACCCAATAGGCGTAGAAGATGCAAAAAATAAAAAACCAGGGCAACCTAAAACAGTTAAAAGAAGTTCATTAAATGCCGCCGACTTAAAAAAGAGGAGATATACTATGGATGAATATATAACTTTATTAAAGCAAAAAGGCATAAACGTAATAGATTAATATGGCACAAGACCCAGAAGTAGATGAATTTGGTATTCCTGTTATGAAACAGCCGAAACCAAAACAACCGAAACAAGAGGTTGATGAATTTGGTATTCCTGTTATGAAACAGCCAAAACAAGAGGTTGATGAGTTTGGTATTCCGTTAAAAAAAAAAGGCGGTGGGAGTTCTTTTATAAAATCAGATTCAGATGGCCAGTTTATTTTACAAGAAAAGAGTACGATAGGTAATTCTTGGTTTATAGACCCTACCAATATAAAAGAAAAACCTGAATTTAAAGAAAAAGAATCTCCTGTAAAATTTACTCCTGCATTTAGATATAGAATACCAGAAAGGGATGCTACTTCTGTTAAAAAATCTATTGATTTAGCGGAAGGGGATATTACTACAACACCGGAAGAAAAAATGCGGAGAAGGGCTATACAAAGAGCAGATAAAGCTAATAAGGCAATACAAAACAATACTAAATTTGAATTAGACAGAAAAAATGTTAAGTATAAGGTAGGCGATGCTACTTACGAAAAAAAGAAACAAGAACTTCAAAAGAAATATGAAAGTGGCGACTTAAAGGTTATTTTAGGATATGATGGAGAACCGCAATTAGCAAGAGAATTAACTTATGCAGAAGAAGGATTACGTGGATTGGATAGTTTTTTTAATTCTGTTGCTGATTTGTTTGGTACAAATAAACATAAGTCAACAAGAAGCATGGATGAAGATGAATTAATTAATTATTATAATGAAAACAGAGAAAAAAGAGAAAGAGAAGGTTATACGTATTCATCACAAGTAGGTAGTGCTATTCAAAGCGTGATAGCTATTGCGCCTTATATGTTTTTATCAAGGGGGCTTGGTAATATAGGAAGGGCATCTGGGACGGCATTAGAAAGCAGGATTATTTCAAATCCTTTGTTGAGGACTGGCTCTTATGCGGAAATCGGTGAAAATGTTTCGGCTGGTGCTGGCCTAAGTTATTTATTTGCAAAATCTGCTGGTGATGCGGAAAGAGAAAAAAGATATAATGAATATGTTGATGAACAAACGGCGGCTGGCAGAACAGACCTTGATAATATATATAAAGAAGCTATACGAAAAGCAAAAATACAGGCAGAAGATGCCGAAGTAATTGCGGCTGGAACAGGATTATTACAATCTATTCCGATGAATAATATTTTAAAGTCTACCGATTTTAATCAAAATAAAAAGAATTTTGGCAGGATTTTATTAAGTGAAATAAACACAGTTAACAGAGACGCCCCATTGCAAGCGGGTTCAATGGCACTTCAAAATTATTTAACAGAAAAATCAGCCGAATCAAAAGGGTATGAAGCAGACCCATTAGGGGGTGCTATAACTGGCACAATAGATGGCCTTATATTTCATTACGGTGTTAATGCTATTGCTAAAGGATTGCCAATGACTAAAGCTGGTATATCTTATGCAAAAGAATGGTTTAAAGATGTGCCAACTTTAGAATTAAATGATATGGCAAAAGAGTTGGAGGCTACTGGGGAAATACCAAAAGGTAGTGCAGATAATTTTGTAAAAAGCATTGAAGAATATAAAGCTGCAAGTGAATTTGTGCCAGAAGGGGTAAAAGAACGCCCTTCATTTGTAGGAAAAATAGTTAAGATAAATAAATTACAAGAACAGCAATCTAAAATAAACCCTGAATTATTCCCACAAGAGCATAGGGCTATCCAAAATGAAATAGATGCCGAAATGAAAGACTTGAAAATAATGAGCAAGTCTGAAAACCCTATTGAGCATGAAACAAACGACTTAACAGGAAAGCCTTTAATATCCGTAATTAAACCAGAAGAAGTAACTAAACCTAATGTAGTAGAGCCCACTCCATCATCTAAGCCTATGGGTGAAGGGGGAGAACAAGGGGGAAGTGATGTGAATGAAGAAAATACCAAAGTTGGGGATATTGTTTATCATAATGGGAAGGCAGTTAAAATAGTAGAATTTAGGGATTCGAGAAAAGGCGGTAGAGAAGCTATAATTGAGTTACCACAATTAACAAAGGATGAAATACATAAACAAGCTATTGATATTTTAAGAAATAGGTATAAAGAGTTTGATAATACCGATGAAGATGTTATAAGTAATCATAGGGGGGATTATCTTAATCAAATTTCAGACATTTCACACTCTGATTCAAATGCCTCAAAAAGGGTTAATGTGAATTTTGATGAACTTTCTAAATCCCAACCCACAGAAACCAAAGACACAGTAGCCCCCCAAAAAACAGGTAAGGGAGAGGGAGAAGTAAGTAAACCTAATGTAGTAGAAAAGGTTGCACAAGGAGAATTAGAAACTGCTAAAAATATAGGAGTTTCTGAAAATGCTTTTAATTCTTTTAAAGAAAAAAATCCAAATAAATTAATAGGTGTAAAAAATGAAGATGGTAGTATAGCAGTTGCTACTGAAAATGGGGATATTTCATTTAAAGATGAAGTTAAAGCGAATAATTATGCTTATAAATCTGGTAAAGATGGTATAGGTATTATTGAAAAAAATGATTTATCAAAACAACCCCAACCATCCATAACAGAAGAAACAAAACTAATAGCCGAACAGCCGCCAATAGAGCCGCCGAAAGATAATAAGTATTTATACTCATCTAATGAAAACAAAAGAGTAAGCGGATTAATGAGCCATATACAAGAGGCAACCGAAATACCACAAGAAGTTAAAAACAAATTTAAAGAAGAAGGTATTGAGTATAATGTGGCTAATGAAAAGAATGCGCAATTAGTAGCCAAAGAATTAATAAAAACATTAGGCAAGGACGATGCTTTACAAGTAGCAAGAGGTGAAGATATGCACCCGTCTGTAAGGTCAGCCATATACGCAGAAACTATTAATGATGCGTGGGCAAGAGAGCAACAAGCTATTAAAAGTGGCGATGAAAATGCAAGATTAGACGCAGCCGCAGAATGGGCTTCTATATCAAGAGAATGGGATAAAAAACTTACGGCAGGTGGTCAGTTTACTTCTTATGCAAAACAATTCTACAAAACAAGTCCATTAGGTTTTGTATTAAAAGCTAACGCCGAGACTAATGCTAAGTTTGAAGATTTTTTGAAAGGTAAAGAAAAGAATTACAGAGAAATATTTAATGAATTAAAAAAGACGGATGAGGGTAGCCAAATAATAAAAGAAGAATTAGAAAAATTAAGAAAAGAAGAAAGGATTTCAGAAAGAAAATCTAAAAGAGAAAAAGTTCATAAAACTATTGATGATACAATGGCTAAATGGGCTAAAAAACTTACAGCCAAAGGAACAGAAGGCGCACAAAAGCAGGGTGTAGGAATAGAGCAAGTGTTTAAATTCGCTGGGGATGCCATGAAAAAAGCCTACGATGCAGGTGAATCAGTTGCAAAAGTAGTTCAAGATGCTATTGATTATATATCTAAAGAGTTAGGAACAAAAGAATGGGATAGTGAAGTATTTAGACAAGAATGGGAAAATAAATTAGCTGGTAATAAAGAAAGAAGTTATGAGGAAATATTGCAATCAAGAAAAGAAGAATTAGAAAGAAGAATACGAGAGCAAGATTTTAGTGCAGAAAAATACAAAGAAAAGAAAACATTAACCGAAAAAGAGAAAGCAGCTAAAGATGAATTAGAAAAAGTAAAAAAACAATATAATGAAGTAAAGAAAGAAAGCAAAGAATATAAAGAAAAGAAGGCGAAGCAATATTTGGAAAGTGTAAGGAATAGGTTAAAAGATATGACCGATGCACAAAAGGAAGAATTTATAAAAAGAATATCTAAAAAACTTATAGAAAATAAAGGTCTTGAATATCCCGAATTTAAAAAGATATTAGCAGATGTAATGGGGTATAAAGAATTAAGTGAGGCACAAGTAAAAAGAGCAGAAGAATTAGTTGATAATATAAATAATTTAGATGCGGTTGAACAAAATATGATTAAAAACCCATCTCAAAAAACCATTTCAGAATTTGAAAATGCAAGAAAAAGAGCATTAGAATCACAACTTGAATTGTATAATATGACATCCAGTAAAACAGATGTTGTTAGTACATTTAAAAGTTTAATTACGGGTTCTTTATTAGGAGGCCAAACCCTTATAACCAACTTTATTCAAAACCCTATATTCCAAGCCACAGTAAGATTCCCTAAAGCAATAGTTAAAAATATTATTGATTTGGGGTACTATGGAGTATCTAATATGCTTAATAAATTTAGAGGTGCTAAAACTTTAGATATGACACCAGATTTATTTTTAGCACAAAAAGGATATTGGAAGATGGCTGGTAAGGGTGCATCTCTCGGATGGTTTAACTTTTTAAAAGGAACTGAAAATAAAGATTACTTTGGTAAAAATCAATATCAAACAACTTTATCACCCAAACAAGCTGCCAAAGAATTAGAATTATATAAAAAAGGGGAATTGGCTTTAACTAATGCAGAAGTATTTGACAGGTATTTGCGTAAAGCATATTTCAGTAGGCAAGCTGATTTTATTTTAAGAGGTATGCAGTTGGGGGATAATCCCCCAAGATGGGGCGCAGAAGGTTTTACTGCTTATAAAATAGCAGTAAAAGAACTGAAATTAGATAATCCAGATGAAATAGATGCTTTTATGGCTTCACCTGAAAAATATGCACAAAAAGTATTTTTAAAACAAGGTAAAAGCGTAGAACAAGCAAATGAATTAGCGGCTGAAATAAAAGAAAGAATAATTTTTGAAGGTGAAAAAGCGGTATTTCAGGAAGAAAATTTACTTAGTAAAGCATCTGAATTTATAGAACAAGGATTGAGGCAATCAAAATCAGATAGAGGTGGCGTAAAATTAGCAAAAGGGATTGCTTCTGTTGGGAAAACATTAACTTTCCCATTTGTAAAAATTCCAGCTAATTTATATTGGTCATCTTTTAAAATAGCAATGCCAGAAGTTGCTTTTGCTCAATCTGCATATCAATTTAAAAAAGCTATATCTGAAAGAAAAGCCGGGAATGATGCAACTGCTAATAGATATTTTTCAAGGGCAAAAGACAATATCGCACATGGCATAGTTGGCTTGGGTATAAATTTAGCCGCAGCATCTTTAGTTGCTAATGGTTTTGTAAGAGCAGAAAATGATGAAGATACTAAGAAAAGAGAAAGGGAAGGTGAAAGAACATTTGGTAAGCAAAATCAATTAAACTTAGGTAGATTGATGGGAGGTAATGATTATTGGGTTGATTTAAAATGGCTCGGCCCATTAGGAGTTGTGCTTAACGTAAAAGCCAGAATGAATGATGATAAATTAAAAAAACAATGGGAAGGGGATAATGAACAAGAGACATTTATGCAAAATTTCACCGATAGATTAGAATATTCTGGTGTTGCCGCATTAAATAATCTTGTATTTGAACAAGGGGCTAATATGGTAAACGCATTAAAAGGCGGAGATAATGCGGTCAAATATTGGACTGTAAACACAATGAATACGGTTGGTAATATATTTACTGGTGCTACATATACCGCTTTAAGTAAAGCTTTATTGCCAGAACAGGCAAGATTAAAAGGTGAAAATACAATAGAAGAAATAATAAATAATCAAAAACAAAGAAATGTATTATTAAGAGAAGGGTTGAATTTATATAAACAAGGTAGTGGTAACCCACCTTCCAGAATATCTATTTGGGGTGAACCGATAAAAAATGATAGAAGTGTAACTGGCGTATTATCGAATATGCTTGGATTTGAAAAAGGGAATGGAGAGATATTTGGAGCTATTTTATATGAAGATGCAAAAAGAACTGGTAGTAATAAATTTTTCCCGACAGTTGAAGATAATAAGATAGAAGTAAATGGGGAGCAGGTAAAATTAAATCAAAATGAAAAAGATGATTTGGATAAATTTATAGGGAATGCAAGAAAGACATTAATTAAAGGGTTAGTTTATGACCAAGTTTATCAGTATGGGAATAAAAAATATAGTGAAATGAATGATAAACAAAAAGAATATGTTGTTGATTTGACTTATAAAAATGCAAAAAAAATTGGATTAAATCAATTTGTAGAAGTTTATCCAAAATACAAATCAGAAATAATAGATATTCAAAAAGAAATTGATAAAGAAATGAAACAATTAAATGATGAATTATACGAATTACAATTACCCCCAAAATAAATTATTATGAAATCATTATTATCAACAGAAGTAAAGAAATGGTTTGATAAATCAGCCGAAAGTGAACTATACGCTTCACATCTATATCAATATATAGCCAATCAAATGCAAAGGGAAGGTTTTTTGGGTACTCAAAAATACTTTCTTAATGAAAGTAAAGAAGAACTAACCCATTACCAAAAATTAGCAGATTATGTAAATGATATGGGTGATGTATTAGGAGTACCAGCAGTAATGAAAATATCAGAAAAAATAGTTACTATAATGGATGCTTTAGAATTAGCCTATGAAACAGAAGTGGATTTAATGAGGCAATACCAAAAATTTTATGAAGAAGCAGAAGATAGTGGAGACTGCATTACTGCTACATTCTTACTTGATTTTATGAACATACAAAGAAAGTCGGTAGGAGAATATGGAGATTTAATATCAAGATTAAGTAAGAATGAAACTGATGTTTTTGAGTTTGATGAATACATGAGTGAACAAGTTCAATAACCATTAAAAATTAAAATTATGCCACCGTATGAATCAGATGCCCAAAGAAAATGGGCGCACACAGAAGCAGGTACAAAAGCATTAGGGGGGAAAGCAAAAGTAGCGGAATGGGATGCAGCATCAAAAGGTAAAAAATTACCAGAACACAAGGCTAAAAAAGGTATGTCAAAAGGAATGAAAATAACTAAATAATAAATATTATGGGTGACGGCAATAAAAAAATAATAAAAAATTATGAGCCATTTGGAGATTTTGGAGAATTGATTGAACAAGGATTTGTTTTTGCAGGTAAAACACCCAGTGGTGCAAATCACTATGTAGGCAGACCCGGAACAAGATGGACAGATGTCAATTTTATAACTGACCCTACTTCCAAAACAAGCCAACTATTTTTAATGAAAGATGGCAAATTAGTTCCTACTGAATTAAAAGGGTTAAGGCCAGAAGAAGTTTTACAAATGAGAAATAATTTATCTATTGGAACTATTGAAAAAGCAAAAAAAGAATCTTTTAAGCCAATTGAAATTCCGACAGTTAATATAGGAATAGCAAAAGGAATGATTATTAAATAATATATTATGGATACAGTAGAATCATTACAAAAAGAATTAGACCATTATAAAAAAATATTGGGGATTGGTTCTTATAATCCAGCAGGACAAGGTTTTGCGGTTTTAGTGGAACAATTACGACAAAGAACAGAGTTTATAAAAAATTTTAAAATATCAGAGAAGATAGGTAATGTAGCTAAAGATGACCCTGTATATGCAAGGGCAACTGATTTAATTGACGGGCTATCACAAATGATTTCAAAGATAAACGGCTTGGCTATGGAATTAAAAATTGAATATGTGCCAGATGACGCAGAACAAAGACAAGGAGCTACATCACCGCAGTCATTAGCAAAAAGAGATTAATTATGTTTGAACCAATGGAAGGAGGCAGTATTTATGAAGTTCAGGACAATGCCTTTGGCTTTGTTTACAAATGCCATTTGCCTCCTGTTGGATACGGCATAAATTCTATTACTGGTAAGTTAGAAAAGACTGATATTATTCAGCGTTCAGATATACCAGAGGAACAATATTGGGAAAGATTTATACTCCCTAAAAAATGGTTGGAAAGAAGGAAGTATGAAAAGGAAATGCAGCGTATTGATAGAAAATATGCAGAACCTTATGTAGAAGAAATTAGAGCAAGAGAATGGAAAAGAAGATTGTGTGGTGTATGGTTTTGGAATTACAATCCATTTAAAAAAGAAAGTGAGTTGCTGTATATGACAGGGCAACATTATTTATATTGTACTTATTGGAGATTTCAGGGTAAGTATATGGACTTTCGTGCAACAGACATGGAAGTGTGGTATGTTATTAATTATTGCGATAATGACCCCAACTGTTTAGGATTAAATTTTCTTACTCGAAGAAAATTGGGGAAAACGGCTATCAGTGGTTGTTGGGCTTATGAAAGAACAAGTAGGCCGCCATTTAACCAACACTGCGGCATACAAAGTAAAGATGACCCCGGCGCAGAAGAAGTATTTAAAAAAGCCATAGTACAGCCGTGGCAAAAACTACCGGATTTTTTTCGTCCTATTTATGATACTATGAAAGGTGATGACCCAAGTGAATTAAGATTTTTTCATACATCAAGAAGGGGTAGTACAGCAGAACAGGAAAGAGAAGAAGAAGATGCTTTGGAAAGCTGGATTGATTATGGGCCAGCAACAGAAGGATTTTATGACGGCCCAGAATTAGATACTTATATTTCTGATGAAGCTGGTAAGGTTGAAAAAAAGATTAGCATTAGAACAAGGCAGGATACAGTAAGATATTGTGCTGAAATTGAAGGCGATTTTCATTCTGTTCACAACGGAATTATTAAGAAAAGAAAACAACTTTACACAACAACAGTAGAAAGTGATGATACAACAGCAGATGAACACGAATTTCAGGAATTGGTTTATGATAGCAACCCGTTAAAAAGAAACGCCAACAACAGAACTACAACAGGGCTGTACACTTATTTTTTACCAGCGCATAAAGCGTATTTTTTTGATAACAGGTATGGGCATCCTAATGTAGAAAAAGCAGAAATATTTCTTTTAAATACAAGGGATTCATTAGAGAAGCAGGGTAAGTTAAGGGACTTATCATCAGCCAAACGCAAAAATCCAATGACGCTTAAAGAAGCGTTTAGTGTAGATGGGCAACATTCCCTTTATAATCCTTTATTAATACAAGAACAATTAGATAAATGTTCTTGGGGGGAAAGAATGACTGAACATGGCGATTTAGAGTGGATTGATGGGTATGAATTTGAAAGACCAGTTAAAGATGAACGTGGTAATATAATAAGATGGGAATTAAATGGTGTGCAATGGAAACCAAACCCAAATGGCAAATGGGAAAAACTTAAAGAATGGTTTCCCAAAATACCCAATAACATTATTAAGAAAAATGAATTATATATACCAAACAACACCTTTGTAAATGTGATAGGATGCGACCCGTTTAAATACGATAAAACAAAAGACAAGCGTAGGTCAAATTGCGCAGCTTTTAATTTTCAGATAAAAGATGATATATACCCAGATAGATTTGAAGATACATTTACACTTAGATATTCATTCAGGGCAGAAAGTACAAGACTTTCTAATGCTGATATTATTAAAATGGCATGGTGGTGCGGGGCTAAAGTATTATTTGAAAGAAACGTAAACCATTGGAAAAATGATTTCATAGACTGGAAGTGCAGGGGCTTTTTAATTTACTTGCCAGGAGAAGAAGAACCGGGTATAGTAACCGATGGCGGCGGTAAAATAGTGCAAACAATATCTAATTACACCGAATCATATATAAACGAAAATATACATAAAGTTTGGTTTGAAAGATTAATGAATAATAATACAGGATGGCTTGGATTTAAAGTGGATGATACGCAAAAGTTCGATGAACCTATGGCTTGTGGTTTTACGTTAATAGCAGCGAAAGGATTAAGACAATCAAAAAAACAAAGTAATCAACAAAAAAACATAGAATCAATTCTTCCATATTCAAAAGCAGTTTAAAAAATGGAAATTAAAGATGTAGTTGGTTTTGAAAAATTATATACCGTATCTGAATACGGAGATATAATGTCATTGCCCAGAACGGCTAAACATTCAGATAGAAATACAATTAGAAAAGTTCCAGCTAAAAAAATATCAAAATGGTCAAATCATAGGGGGTATGAATTAGTATCACTACATAAAGATTCTAAAAAGATTGGCATACCTGTTCACATAATAGTAGCAAAAGCATTCATCCCCAATCCTGAAAACAAACCAGAAGTTAATCATAAAGACGGAAATAAAAAGAATAACTATGTAAGTAATTTGGAATGGGTTACCAGAAAAGAAAATAATGACCATTCTTTATATATTTTAGGTAATCACATGGCTGGAGAAGCGCATTATAAGGCTAAATTAACCGTAGAAACTGTTTTGAAAATGAGAGAAACTTTTACCAATGGTTTGTACAGTATGGCGGCTGTCGGTAGAATGTTTGGTGTTAATAATAAAGACCATGCAGCAAATATTATTAAAAATAAAATCTGGAAAACTCTAAAAAAAGCATAATATGAAATACGAGCAAATTAGTACTGGTAGTCAATATCCTTATCCAGACCATAGTATTGACCCAAAATTAAAGGGAAGGGAGTGGTGTATGCAGTATGCCCGAAGCGCATTTTCTGACTGGTCTTTTGCATATCCTAAAGGCGTATTTGCAAATAACGGTGGGGACTATGAGAAATTTAAAATGTATGCTTTGGGTAAGCAGCCAGTAACGCCCTATAAAAAATGGTTAGGAGTGGATGCACAAACAGATAATACATGGTTAAGCGTGGATTGGACTGTTAGGAGTATTATATCTCCTTATAGAGATAAGGCTATTTCAAGAATGATGGAGAAAGATTTTAGCATTATAGCCACTCCAATAGATATTACCGCAAAATCTGATTTACAGGATTACTATGCAGAAATGAAAGCGAAGTTGGCAGTAAGAAAATTAATGCAGCAGGTTAATGAAGAACTGGCTAATCATCCACTAATATCATTACAGTCTGGTGAACCAATGGATAACGAAGAACTTGAAATGAGGGCAGAACTTGGCGAACAGTTTAACAGGAGTAAAGATGCTGAATTGGCTATTGCTGTTGGATTTTACGAAAACAATTATAAAAATTTCAGGCGTTCATTGTATGAAGATTTATTTGATTTAGGGGTATCTGGTTATAAGGAGTGGTTAGGGGAAGATAATAAAGCTAAATTCAGAAAAGTAAACCCAGAGTGTGTTGTTACAAGCTATGCAAGGAAAGGTGACTTTAGTGATATAGTTCATGCAGGTGAATTGATTGATGTGGCATTAGTTGATTTAGCATTGGTTACCGATAAAGAAGGTAACAGGATGTTTGATGAAAAACTATTACAGGAATTTGCAGCAAGCATAGCTGGGAAATGGGGTAACCCAACAGTGGTAGGTGGTTCAATGGGCTGGTTTAAACCTTATGATAAATTTAAATGTAAGGTACTGGATTTGTGTTTTTATTCTTATGATGACCATGTGTACCGTTATGCAAAAGATGAAAATAATAATCCTGATTTCAGAAAAGCAGATTATAACAGGGGGAAGAAATCAGATAAATATATGCGTAAAACTATTAAGACTTTATATAAAGTTAAATGGATAGTAGGCACTGACCATTGTTATGACTGGGGTATTATGGATGACCAGCCAAGAGCCGTTGACCCAAAGAAAAAAGCAGAAGTAAAATTACCTTATAAATTCTTTGCCTATAATTTCTATGAAATGAAAGCACAAGGGTTTATGTCAAGGCTTATCCCTTACTTGGATGAGTACCAATTAACTACTTTAAAAATACAAAACTTTAAGAACAGGGCAGTACCGAGTGGATGGTGGATTGATTTAGATGCTTTAGAAAATGTTGCATTAAATAAAGGCGGGGCAAATATGCAGCCTAAAGAATTACTGCAAATGTTTTTTGATACAGGTGTATTAGTAGGGAGAAGTAAAGATGAAATGGGTAACCCTCAATCACCCAACTGGAAACCAGTTATCCCAATAGAAAATACAGCAGCAAGCGAATTGGCAATGTTCTATCAGGATATTATCAATACAATTACTGCCATAGAAAGAATTACAGGGTATAACGATGTTACTATGGGTGAAGCTAATCCTAAAACACTTGTACCCGGTTATGAAATTGCCAACGCTGCCACTAATCAGGCATTGTTCCCTATGGTATTTGCTGAACAGGATTTATCAAAGAGGCTTGCCTCCGATGTATTAATGCGTATGCAGCAGGGGGTAAAGAAGGGAGGAATTTCAGGATATGCCCCAGCGTTAAACACTAACCTTTTACAGTTTATACAAATAAGCCCAGATATTTGCCTTAGAGATTATGGTATTGAATTAGAGGAAAAAACCAGCGATGACCAAAAAATGTGGCTTCTTCAACAAATGCAAAATGATATTGCTAATGGTTATTTAGATACCAGCGATGCGGTGTTATTGGTAAATACTAAAAATGCAAAACAGGCTCAAATGATTTGGGCCTACAAGGTTAAAAAGGCAAAAGAAACACAGGCTGCTCAAAAATTAAAAGAACTTCAAGCGCAAAATGACGGTGCTATTCAGGCTGCGCAGATAGCCCAGCAATCCGTTATGCAGGTTAAGCAATTAGAAATACAAGCCGAACTGCAAAAAGAAGAAATGAGGATAAACGGGGAATTAGCCAAAGAAAAAATGAGAATAGAGGCACAGATACAAACCGAATTGATAAAGCAGCAGTCTAATCAGGCCGTAGCGAACAACAGCAGTCAGGCAAAAGTCTATGCGGCAGATTCCGCAGCAGAAGCAAAAATTATATCTACTCAAATAGCTAATGAGGGGGCAGTAATAAAGCAGCACGTAGCCAACCAAAAACCAAAATCAGAAAGTAAAGAAAAATAATTTGCAAAAGTGTTGCATTTTTTAAAAAATAACTATATTTGTACCACACCAAATCAATTTTATGTTTAGTATCAAAAGATTCTTTGACCCAGACCCCGTTGAAACGCCTTTTAGCACTGGTTCGCAGCCAAGTATAGCAGAATTAATGGCAAAACAAGGGGTCAAAAACGAAGGCGAAACAATGGTGGCAACACCTATTGTAATACAGCCGAAGCAGGAAGAACCAAAGGTGATTGAACCCACACCACCCGTTGCGACAACGAATGGTGAGCAACAAAAACCAATTACGCCAGCCGAAGCACCAAAGCAGCCGGAAGAACCAAAGGAAGAGGTTACGCAACCACAAATAGTGGAACAGCCAACACCACAGGTTTCATGGCAAGAAGTTCTTAAACAACAACCCGATGCTGTATTTAAAGAATTGGGTTTCGATGACAAGGTGGTTAGTTTAGCCAAAGAGTTGAATGGGTTTGAAAAGTTAGATTACTTTTTAGGTCTTGTAAACGAATGGAAAACTACTGGAAGTATTGAAAAGTACGTTAAAGAGCTAAGTGCAGACTATTCAAAGATGCCAGCCGAAGAAGTGATGCGACATCAACTTAGGCAGGAATATCCTAAAGCGTCTGACCAAGCCTTAGATGCCCTTTTCAAAAGAGAAATTGTAAAAGCGTATAATCTTGATTCGGAATATGAAGCCGAAGCAGAAGAAGGCAAACTTTTATTAGAAGCGAAAGCGGATAAATACAGGGATGCCATGATTGAACGCCAGAAGCAATATATCACGCCAAAACCGCCGGAAGTTAAAGCACCAGAAGTAGATAACACAGCACAACTTATTCAGCAAGCTAACGAGCAGTATAAGCAGCGTGTTATCGAAGATAGTTACACTAAAGATGTTTTTACAAATAAACGCATAACATTAGGTCAGGGGGAAGAACAATTTAATTTTCCTATTGACCCGCAGGAAATTCAAGGTCTTTTATTTGATAATGGTAAATGGGAGGAATCTTTATTTGATAAGGTTTCAAAAAATGATGGAACTATTGATTACATCCCTAAAACCCAACATCAACTACTTATAAGTACGGTAGCAAAATACGGGCAGAAGTTTTTTGATGAATATGCGAAACATTGGAAAGCCATAGGTGCTAAGTCAGCCATCGAACCAATAGAAAGTGCAAAAAAACCAGATGCAAGTGCGCCATCCGCAAGCGAAGTTCAACCAACTACAATTGCAGGTATGATGGCTCGTCAGGGCAGATTGGTTTAATATATAGCAAGGGTTGTGAAACAATTTAACAATATTAATTAAAAAGTTCACAATCTTATAACAATGGCAGTAACACAAGGAGTAATGATTAAGTCGTTTGTAAGCGCAATTGACTTCCTCGACCAAAGGGATATAGACCCTAATATCTATGACCAAGCAAGGGATAGAGCATTTACCGATATTATGAAAATCGTAAATCGCTACAAACCTGCAACAATGTTTTTCTACAACAACTTCGTTAACAACGATATTTATGAAGTAGGAACAATCAGTGCAGTAACTTCAACTGGTCTTGCTCAAATTCAGTTCACAATTAACACCGCTTCTACTTTCCCCCGTGTTGGTGATTTGATTAAAACATCAAACTTTAACAACGTAGGTAAGCAAGCCCGTGTACAGGCCGTAACCTTCGGTTCTGGTACAGCTACATTAACTGTACGTTCAGTAGGTGGTAATGCTTCTCCTTTTTATGCAACAGTAGGTGATACCGTCCAATTCGGTTCTAACGCATTTGCAGAAAAATCAGATGCACCTACTAACAGGCGTTATGGTTTAACCAAGTATTATAACAACATTCAAATCTTCCGTGAAGTTGATGAAATTTCCGATGTACAAAAAGTTGCTAAAATTGAGGTTAACGTAGGTGGAGATTACCATATCCTTCCTTACCAAGTAGTTCAAAAATACATCAAATTACAAGGTGACATCTCCGTTCAAATGTTGGCGGGTGACCAATCAAGCACTTTGTTTAATGATTCAAACCCATTCTTGGCAGACCCAAGTTCAGGTTTACCTATTCAAACTACTGGTGGGCTTGACTGGTATGTTACCACTTACGGTATCAGCGATAGTGCAGCCGTATTAGGTACATTTGGTTTCACTGAATTGGATGACATCATTGACAACTTTATTTCTAACAAAGCTCCTACCGACCACATGGCATTCATGAGTAGCCGTTCTTATGCAGTAGTAAGTAAATTCCTGAAAAACTTAGGTTCTTCTGGTGTTACTTCTGTTCGTTTGAACATTGACGGTAGAACTTTGGATTTTGAAGTTGAGCAATTAAAGTATCGTGGTTATACTTTTGACTTCATCCATATTCCTTTATTTGACCATCCTCAATTATTCAGTTCTACATTAGTAGCTGATGTAAACGGTTCAATCTATTTTGTACCAAAAGACCAAGTAGATACCGTAGATAATGGTCGCCAGCCACGTATTCAAATCCGTCATACCCCTACTCCTTTCATGGGTACATCAGCTAATAAATCAGCTAATGGTATCATCACAGAGTGGAGATTAGGTGCTTTAGCAGAAGTTCCAACAAGTTCAGTTATGGAACTTAAAACTAACTGGGAAACTGCTCAAGGTTTGGAATGTTTAGCAGTTAAGCATTTCCAAAAGTATCGTGTAGTATAATTTTTAACAATGGTGGGGGAACTAAAAATCCCTCACCTTATTTTATAAACAATCAAATCAAATCAAAATGTTATTAGAACAAGTAATGCACTTTAATGACCTTTCTCCAAAATTGAGAGAGGAATTAACAACCAAAATTCAAGGTTTCGGAAAAGTAGTAAGGTATAAGTTTAATATATCAAAACCGAATCCAGACCCAACAAGATATAATGGCGATACCGTATGGCCGCATTTATATTCATTAAGTCCGACTGTTTTTAATATAATTGACCCGCATGAAGATAGAAAGGAAAAACAAAAGTCAAAAAGAATTGGGTTAATAGATGCAGTAGATGAACAAGGTAGGCCAAATAGATTTAGAAAAATAAAAGTTTGGGGTTCGGCTAAAGGTATTTTAACCCTTCACCCAAATGATAATACGGATGATTTTTATTATGCAATGTATTTAGAAATTCATCCAAGACTTAGTGGCGGTAAATTTATGGATAAAGCACAAGCAGCAGTAATTACTTGTATTGATGAAGCCGCTACAGCAAAAGAAGAAAGACGATTAAGAAGCGCAAGAAAATTGGCGATGGATACGGCAGAAAAAATGAGTGATGCAGAAGTGGAAGAATTTGCAGATGCAATGAGTTGGATTAAAGAAGATGTAGAAGTTCTTAGAAATAAAGTAGAAGCATTAGCTGAATCAGAACCATCCATGTTTAATGATTTGGTGGCGGATAAAAGACTTAAATATCAGGCAAGCATTAAACGAGGTATAGATACTGAAATATTTAAATATGACCCCGTAGATGGTAAATTAACATGGGCTAACACAGGAATGGTTGTTTGTATGTTAGGTAATAACACAACAGATAAAAACGAAATTCAAAGATTAGCTGAATGGTTTATAAGTGGTGGAACTAATGCCGATAACGCATATAAAAAATTAACAAAACTCCTTAAAGGGGAGCAAGTTGAAAAAGTTTGATTTGGTTGTAATGATTCCAGCAATGGATGACGGCTGATTGGCTACATTGGTAGTATCGCCTTTTATTTTACAACAACACTTAAATTTTAAATAAATTGAGTTTAACTGTAAATTTTACCGCTACACAAACCGCAGGAAGTTCATCGGAAATTAATTTTACCGATACTTCAACTGGTACTGATGTAGCCGTAGTAAAAAGAAGAATATACATAACTGACTGTTATGGTAATCATTTAGTGGAACAGGGAACATCAACAGAGTATGAAGCATGGAATGATTTCCCATCCATTACTACTATAACATTGGATGTATTAACGAAGGATTATGCAGTAAGAATTACAGTGCAATGGTTGGATGTAAATAATGCTGTTTTGTATGATAAAACCAGTGATTATGGTTTTACATTATATAATGAAACATTTGATTATTCATTAACTAAAATATTTTCATCCAATCCACTACATCTTAATGATGATAGCTTTTTTGAGCAGAAAAGTGAATTAAGAACCTGCATAGATAGTGGTAATCAGGCCATAGATTTAGCAGATGATTTATATGCAGCCCAACAATGTTATGACAGAGCTACTGATATAAGATTAAACTCAACTTATATATTTAACACAAACGCTTAATAAATGTCATTAACAGTAGCACAGATAATTGATATAGCTAAAAAAAGTCAATACTTAGCTCAAAATGACATCGCTAATCAGGGTTTATTTGGGGGCGGTGTTGATTTACTGCTCCCAAATAAAATCTATAACATAAGAAAAAGTGTAGAATATTGGTATGAATTAGACCCATCAGACACCACGATTACTAAAACAAGTAATGCTCTTTTGGCATTATGTAATAAGTATTATTTACAAGCACAATCTATTTCTGGTAGTGGTGGAAGCGTATCTCCAATATCTCCATCAACATATTCTCCTAATGAAAAACAATTTACAGTATCTGTAAGTTCTTATATAGCAACAGGCGAATCGTCAAAAATAATAACAGAGTTTATTGGGTATAATTTAATTTTTGTAAGAAACGGGATAACTCAATATACAATAAATGATGGTATTAATACTTATTATTCTTGGGATAAGAATACAGGGTATTTTTATTGTTCCGTAGCATCCGAAGGAGAAACATTTAATATAACCCCAGTATAAAATGAAATACTTAATAACCATATTACTTTTTTTATTTTCTTTTTCAGGGTTTAGCCAATTTACGCCAGACCAAACCATAGGAAATAAAACAAGCAGGGTAAGGACATTGGGTGCTTTTCAATCGGATAGCGGGATGATTGTATCTAATTTAGATACTTCATTAATTAACAGATTGAACTATTATGACGGGACAAGCGGCAAGGGAAGCGGGACAGTATTTTTTGGCGGCAGCTATTATATGAGGTATAATGGCGGATGGGTAAAACTGACTGACCAAAACGATATAAACAACATTTTTGGATGCTATACTTTATTAAGGGGTGGTACAGTAGCGTGGCTTACGGGATTAACTTTTTTAGTAAATAATGCTAATTATATTATTAATTGCAAAACTTATGTATCAAGGGACACCTCTTTAACATTAAGTACAGCAGACCCAAGTAATCCACGTTTTGATGTTATTGCGGTGGATACATTGGGGAGGGTGGTGATTGTTACAGGTACGCCAGCAGCAGACCCCGTCAAACCACAAGTTGACCCATCCTCTCAATTAGAATTAACAAGTATATTGATAACTCCGGGTGCCACCACTCCATCTAATCCATCAGGAACACCAATAACAAGAACAACCATTTATGACGAAAATACAGAGTGGACAGCATCAGCAAGCGGGGTATCTACTAATTTTAATAATACCACCAACCCATTTCATTTATTAAAAGCAGCAGATTTATCCGGTTATACTAATAGTGTTTTTGGTACAAGAAGAATAGAATTCACTAACTCATCATTGGTTGACAGGACTAATTACACTACCCTTATTTTATTCTTTAGGTTAAAAGGGGTTTATGCAGCAGGTTCAACTTTTGGGGTTAGTTTTTATAATGGCAGTACAGCGGTAAGTAATTCTAAAGTTATAGGAAATGGGGTATATGGATATGCAAGAACAGTAACAGGAACATATCAAACTATAACTATTCCGTTATCTGATTTTACATTTACCGCAGCAAATTTTAATAAATTAAGGATTAATTTAGGGGGTGCAGGAGCAGGATTATATGTAGATTATATTCAATTACAGTCAGGAATCCCAAGTCCAACTATAGTTAATTATGTTACCAATGTTTTTAGAAAAGCAGGTACAGATAGCGTTTTTCAAACTATAAATGGAGTTAATTTATTTGCATATAAAGATAGTACAGGCGGTGGGATTAACATTTATAACTCAAATGGTTCAATTCCTTCATCTACTAACCGTGTGGTATCAATTCCAGCAGGTTCACAAGTAAATTTTAATGGTTCAAACAAAAAATTATTTACTATAGATACAACGGGAATAATTCAATATTATACAAAAACTCAAATGGATGCTTTGATTACAGCTAAAAAACTATCTATTGGCGTAACCTATTGCATTACTGATGCTGATGTTTATTTATATGGTGGAACTAAGATATTCTTAAAAGCTGTTGCCAATAATAAATTAGCTACAACCGGTTATGGTATTTTTTATAATCCACACTATAATCAATCATTAAATGGTAATGGTGTATGGACGCTTAATATGGAAGGCGAATTTAGCAGTATATCAGGTTCATTTGTTAATAACGAAACTATTACAGCCGATAATGGTGCTACCGCTATTTATTTAGCAAAAGGATTTATGACTTATGTAAGTGGTAACTGGGGTGCTGCGGCTACTATTACAGGCGGCACAAGTGGCGCAACAGCAAGTGTTAGCAGCTTCGTTTCTCCTTCGTGGAGTATTGGTGATACGATTATATGGGGAGGGAAAAAGTGGATAAATGTAAACGGCAATGTTGGCACAAGTGTAGATATGTATAATTTAAACGCAGAATGGAGTGCAGTAGCTTTTAATGCTGTTGATTATAATGAAGTAAGCGACCCGATAGGTTATGATTATGATAATGATTTGGTTGTGTATAGAAAAGAAGTGAATGCAGATAATTATGTAAATACTTCTAAAAGTGTAAATGATAATTTAAGTAATTATGGACTTGGTAATCCTATAAAAGCATTTCAGTGGGGCAATTCGTTTATGTCTTTGCCTTATAAAGGCATTGGAGCTAATCATATTGAAGATAGTTATTTTGAATGTATTAATTTTTGCGGCAGTATCATTTATTCCAACACATTAAGCGGCGGCAGCAGCAT